>Ga0070731_10003811_pt1 | contig 13357 bp, 10 predicted proteins | sample Coa_R1_2_FD_66448 | JGI IMG/M metagenome (GOLD analysis project Ga0070731, IMG submission 66448) | Surface soil microbial communities from Centralia Pennsylvania, which are recovering from an underground coalmine fire - Coalmine... | ecosystem: Environmental > Terrestrial > Soil > Unclassified ... | reverse complement strand
GTTCAACAAGCAGGTAACTTTTATCGGGGTAGATGTTTATGAAAAAAAGACTACGACTGTCGGGCAAATACAAAGATTCGTAGACAGCATGGGCCGCCGCATGAAATATAGCGTGGCGATGGAGGATAGTACCCTGATGGAAAATGACTGGCTTGCTGCCTCAGATGAAGAAGGTATACCGGTTAGTTTTATTGTAAATGGCGAAGGCAGGATAGCCTGGATTGGTTATCCGTTTGACCTCCAGGCGGCTTTGCCGGATATTGTGAATAATACCTGGGATATCAAAAAAGCACTGACCAAAAGGAATTTTATTGCACGCCTGGTAAAACTGGATTTTGCAGCGATCGATAGTCTGAAGCCATTTACCGGAAGCCGTTCTGATAATTATTATGGACAGCCGGATATAGTTTTAGACAGTATCAATAAATTTGTTAGCATGGAGCCGGGTCTTAAATATGCGCCCATCATAGCTTCGAGCACCTTTTGCGCCCTGCTGAAGACAAATCCGCAGGCAGCGTATGGCTACGGAAAGCAGGTGCTGATTACCACCACCTATGATCGACCGGCATATGAGGCAATCATTTCGGCAGTCGAGTCATATTCGGATAAGTTAACTATTCCCCCCGAAGTATACGCACTTGGCGCCGAGGCCTGGGAATTGAAAATCGATTATATCCACCGGGTAAATTGGGAAGTCCTGCATCCATATGAAGTCTATCATCAGATGGCTGAATGGTATTGGCGTGCGAGTAACAAATCCAAAGCGATTCAGGCCGAGAAGAATGCGGTTAGGGCATTGAAAGGAAAAAAGTTGAAAAAAATCCATTGACAGCGGTTGAATACAGACTCCTTTTTTACTAGAATTTCCTTCTGGAAATCGGATGGTTTCCGCCTGGCTTTTATTAATTCCATCTGGCTTTTATTAAAATATTTCTTTATGGAATGTCTTTGACAGGATTAATCTCTTTTGGGATTTTCCTTAATCATGCCAGGAACAATTAACTAGGAATTGTCTAAGACCGAATGTTCAGCCCTAATTCCACACCGAGGTAAAATCCCGAAAGATTATAGGGTACTGAAGTAATTGTATGGCCATTGTATTTTGCAACAATTCCTCTGTCGTCAAAATTTATTATTGATGGTTTCTTAATGGACTCGTAAAAGTTTTGCCGTAAAATAATACCTCCCCTGTTGAAAAGATCAATATTGTATCCCATATTTATTTGCCAGTGAAAGAGATGTTTAAATGGGTTATTGCTTATGGAAATTTTGGGTACGACAGCTAATTCTGTCTGTGCATACACCGCATCGAGCGTATTGGCATTGTATACACTGTTATATTTACCGTGCACCGTAAATGTCGGGCCTGCAGTATAACCAAGCACTTTTATGTATTTGTTCCGGTTATCAATAGTCCCTAAATAAAACGGACTGCCATTATCAAAACCTCTGTACGGCGTAAGTTCAATATTTACGGACGGTTTAATAACAAATTGCCTGTCGGTGATATTGGCAGCATGACCGTGCCTGGTATGAACCCAGATTGAACGGCCATAGCCCAAAGAAAAATTACATCCTGCATAATCCCCGATGGCGGCAATGGAAAGGAAACGGAAATATAAAAACTGCTTTTCGTTTCCAACCTCTAAAAAGATGGGTAATGCAAATGCTTTTAATTGCGCAAATGGCTGTATGGCTTTCGATTTGAATACACTGTCGGATCTTGCCCCTGAAAGAGTACTCACCGTGTATGGGAAACTAATACTTAAATTGCCTTTATTCCCGCCCGCCAATAAAACACTTCCACCCGTAAGCGCTCCAAAGGAAACATAGTGATCATGCCGCTGTCGACGGGTACTGTCAGCCTGCTGTGCCCTGATGATTAAGACACAAATGCTGCCTGCAAATGCGAAAAATATTTTTAGGAACAGGGGCTTACTCATTGGAGAGTAAATCTATTCACTTAAATAAAGTGCTTTCGTTTACAAGCCGTTAATATGATGTTTATGAATGGTTAAATGAAAGTGGAAAGATCAACCGTGAAATCATCTCTTCCTATGAACTTACCGGCAGCTGAATGATAAACGTGGTTCCTTCACCTTCTTTGGTTTCCACTTTTATTTCCCCGCCATGCGCTTTCACAATATCATAGCTCAGACTCAATCCCAGTCCCGTTCCCTGCCCTGAGGGTTTGGTGGTAAAGAAGGGCTGGAAGATTTTGTCCACTATTTCCTGCGGGATGCCGCCGCCGTTATCACTAACGCTGATGGACACCTGATTTTCTGACTTTTTTGTTTGCACAAATACCGCCGGATCATAATGTACACCAGCAGATTTCTTTTTCTCATTCGCGGCATAAAAAGCATTGTTGATCAGATTCAGCAATACCCTTCCCATATCCTGCGCCACAACATTAACCTTGCCAATGCTGTTATCCAGATCAGTTTCGGTTTTCACATTGAAGTCCTTTTCTTTTGCACGCAAGCCATGATAAGCCAGCCTGAAGTATCCGTCGACCAATGCATTGAGATCCGTCGGTTCTTTCAAGCCCTTGCTTTGCCGGGAGTGCTGCAGCATTCCTTTCACAATGGAATCTGCCCGTTTTCCGTGGAAGTTGATCTTTTCCGAATTACCTTTTAAATCGATTAAAATATTTTTTACTTCATCATAATTCCCTTTATCCATTTCCGCTGTTGCTTCATCAATCATTTCTTTATTTACTTCAGAAAAATTATTCACGAAGTTTAAAGGATTTTGTATTTCATGGGCTATGCCTGCTGTCAATTCACCCAGTGAGGCCATTTTTTCGGCCTGGATCAATTGTTTCTGAGTAGCTTTCAAATCCATCAGAGCGTTCTCTGCCCTGCTTTTTTCCTCTCTCAAATTTTGCCAGTCTTCCCTGGCCTGTGTCAGGTCCTTAAACCGGGAATAAGCAAGAGAAAAAACGGAAGCCACCCGTTTAACCAAATCCCAGCTCTCCTGCGTAATGACGCCTACAGCAGGCTGGCAGATCGCACCATTTGAAAATTTGCACAGGTGGTAGGCGTCTTCAAGCATCTTTTCGCTGTAATATTCCCGGAGAATGTCGCATCGTGCCTGGCAGTAGTGAACCCACTCCTCCCGGCTATTACCCGAAATCACAATGGACGTTTCTTTGGCGTCTCCATGATAAAACCGCAACATTTCTCTGCCTACCCAGGTATCATCGAGGTTCAGTTCAAATTCGTCACTGACTATGTTGTCTCCGCCGGTGCGGTAATCTTTCAATGCAATCCAGCATTCGGATTTGACCGCCTTTTCATCATAAATATAGATTTGACAGGTTTGCAGTTCGTCTTTACCCAACATACCCATCTCCGAGCGGTAAACCTCAATCAGGTCTTTCAATTCTTCAGGTTGTTGCATTGCCTGTGCCCTGGCCCTTACCCGCTCTAAGGCAGATTCGATTTGTGCCTCTGTTACACTGGCTTCTGCCTTTTGCAAATCAAGGAAGCGGGTGTAGATCAAGCCAAATACCTGCACAACGCGTATCATGATCCTGCACTGCGCTTCAGCGAGCGGCTGACTGGTGACAACATTGATGGTGCCACCGGTAAAAAAGAATGAATAAAAATATTCTGTTTCATTAAATACCTCATGCTTTGGCACCGAGAGATAGGTGGACATGGTTTGGTAATACGACCTGACTTTGTTGCCGGAAAGTATGGTGAGGGAGTATGGTTTGTTCTGCTGCCTGGCCGGGATAATGTTTTCGAATACAGGATGAATATGCAAATTAAAATAATAGAGGATCTGGTTCATTTCCCCGGCGGCAGCATAACTCGTCAGCCATAATTCCATGGCTTCATTGGGATCGTCAAAAATGCCCACGGCAGTATGAATCGCATCAATACCCAATTCATTCAATTGCTGAAATAAAACCGCAGATGTTTCTCCCAATTCAGAACTGGATCGCATGGCCCCGGCTCTGAGCCTTAGGTTATCCAGTGCAGCTTCAATCTCGAGTTCCCGGTTTTTTAATTCCAGTTCACTGGCCTGGTCGGCCAATTGCTTTTTCAGGCTGGTGTTTTCTTCCAATAGCTTTCCCTGCTCCTGGTTATTCATACATTCAATTTAACTAATTGAAAGAAAATTGATGTGCCCGATTACTAAAGAGTAAAGTGATTTGCCTGCAGGCATTCAACAACGCCGGTACCTGACTATCTGCTTAAATGACCAATCTGATTATTCCGCAGTCTGCAGATCAATGATATTTGATATTTCGGTAATGCTGTTGGCAGGGAACCCACCAAGCCGCGCATGCTCACGAATCAGTTCCTCACTGGGGGCGAGGTAAATACAATAAATCTTATCTCCCGCCACATAACTATGTATCCATTGTATTTCCGAACCAAGCGTACATAAGACATTCCTTGATTTTTGAGAAATCGCTTTTAAGTTTTCAGCGGAAAACTTTCCGGCGCCAGGTATTTCTCTTTCAATGATAAATTTTGGCATAACTATTTCATTGTTTTACGAACTAAAATTACAGAATAAAACAATCAAATGATTTCCCGGGTTCTCAGGAATTAAGTTTAACCGAAGCGGTTGTCCCTCTCCTTCCTTGGTCTCCGGGTTTACTTCTCCGCCACCTGCCTGTACCATATCCTAGCTAAGGCTCAATCCCAAACCCGTTCCCTGACCTGCGGGCTTGGTGGTAAAGAATGGCTGGAAGATTTCGTCCCCTAATTCCTGCGGATGCCGCCGCCGTTATCACTAACGCTTATGGACACCTGATTTTCCGACTTTTTTGATTGCACGAATACTGCAGGGTTAAAATTTACACCAGCAGATTTCTTTTTCTCCATTTCTGCATAAGGAGCATCGTTGATCCAATTCAGCAATACTCTTCCCAAATCCTGCGACACAACCTGCCTGGTCAGCCAATTGCCTTTTCAGGCTGACGCTTTCTTCCATTAGCTTTCCCTCTCCTGTTTATTCATACATTCAATTTAACCAATTGAAAGAAAATTAATGTGGGTAGTTACTAAAGCGTAAAGGGATTTGCCGGGAGGCATTCAACCAAGCCTGTACCCGGCTATCAGCTACAATGACCAATCCGGTTATTCCGCAGTCTGCAGATCAATGATATTTGATATTTCAGTAATGGTGTTGGCAGGGATTCCGCAAAGCCGCGCATGTTCACGAATCAGTTCCTCACTGGGGGCGAGGTAAATGCAATAAACCTTATCTCCTGCCACATAACTATGTATCCATTGTATTTCCGAACCAAGCGTACATAAGACATCCCTTGATTTTTGAGAAATCGCTCTTAAGTTTTCAGCGGTAAACTTCCCTGCGCCAGGTACTTCTCTTTCAATGATAAATTTTGGCATGACTGTTTCATGGTTTTATGAACTAAAATTACAGAATTAAACAATCAAATGACTTCCCGGGTTTTTAGTAATTAAGTATAATAGAAGCTGTTGTCCCTTCTCCTTCTTTGGTCTCCAGGTTTATTTCTCCGCCATGTGCTTTTACCATTTCATAGCTAAGGCTCAATCCCAAACCGAATAGGTTTAAAAAATAAACCAGGTAAGTTTCTAAGACCTGATCGGTCCCGGATAAAACATCCACAGTTTGCAGACGTGAAAGGAATGCTGCACCGGGATGATGATGAACTTCCATTTCCTTTAATTAAGATGGTGTTTATTTTTATAAAAAATAATGAGATTGGATGCTTTTGCACGTAAGCTTGTTAACAACGTGGTTTGCGCTTTTGTAACCCTTACATACAATTGCAATTGATTAAACCATTTGTTTAGCAAAGCCCTGTCGTCAGAGAATAATAATGGCCGGTTTAAAATACTGATTCCGCTATCCCTGCCTGAAAGCGAAGAAATGCTCTGAAGTGGTGAAACTGCTTTAAAGTTAGCCAGTTCATTTAACGTGTTACGCACATTATTCTGCGCTTCCTGGTAGACAGTCGTTTCAAAATCATGGGTGTTTCTGTACATTCTTTCATAGTCAAGGATGCTGTCAGCATCCTGTTTCTCAAATAACCTGAAACCGCCCGCATTGGAAAGCTGCGCAATGGTGCGATCGTTTGATAAAAAAGGTCTGTTCACTTTTGAATATTTGACGAGCAGACCCATACAGGATGTTGCGCTGAGATTAGCCGTAACCGTATCATAGCATGGATACATGCTGCTCAGGGCAATTGTTTTAGCTTCATCGAACCGGATAATATCTCCCATTCTCATCGTATCAGACTCGAGGTCTTCCACTAGGGATTGAATGTATTGTTCTCCCTGCTGATTTTCTTTAACATGTTCTCTGATATTCTCTGCAATAAAACCCATGGTTACCGCCAGGAATATCATTAAGAATTCCAGGAAATATTCTTTGAAATTTTTCTTCTTATGAACGTCGGGATGATGGTGTACTTCCATATTTTTTATTTATTCCAGGTGATACTCTTTATTTAACAGGTCAATCAATTTTTTGCCGTCTTCCATTTGTTTTGTTTCAAGGCTTAAGTGGCTATCCAGCATCATCATAAGTGATTTTACCTTGTTCATGTATTCTCTTAAAAGCATACCATCTGTGTTTATTAATTTCAGTTGCAGGGAATCGTTCAATAATATTTCTGCGCCTCCGCGAAAGCCAAATCTGTTAACGAGCGAATAATCAAATATTTTTTGCGACATCTTATTACAGTCACTCATCCAGCCTGCCACATCATCAGCTTCGTGTTTAATTGCACCTTCATAAAAAATGTCATACGCCGTGATGTTGTCTTTGCAGTCCTTATTTTCGATCAGGTTAAAAGCGCCGGTGCTTTTAATTTGTGTGATGGTCCTTTCATTTTGATCGTAGAGGATCAATCCAAAACTGTACATGAAATTGAGATAATAAAGCCGGTGAATATTGTACGGGTTGCCTCCCGCTGCAAGCTTTAGCAAAATGCACAGGCTGTCCAGTTTCTCATACTGTAATTGCGCCGCAGGAATCACCCTGGTCAGTATTGAAGTGTCTGTGAGTATATCTTCTTTGAGGGAAACGATATAGCCTTTTTCTTTTTTGATATCAACCAAAAGTTCACGAAAGCTTTCTGCAAAAAATCCCATGGTTACCGCAAGAAATATCATGAGGAACTCCAGAAAATATTCTTTGAAGTTTTTCTTCTTATGATGAACGTCCGGATGATGGTGAACTTCCATGTTATAATTTGATAGTTTCCGTTTGTTATGCAGATATTGGCAATTGAATTAAGAACTCGGTAAATTCGCCTTCTTTTGTTTCCACTTTTATTTCACCCCCATGTGCATTCACAATATCATAGCTCAAACTCAGTCCTAAACCTGTCCCCTGTCCTGGTGGTTTCGTGGTAAAGAATGGTTGGAATATTTTGTCAATTACTTTTTGCGGGATACCGTTGCCATTGTCTCGCACTCGTATTTCAACTTTATCATCTAGCCCTTTTGTGCTTACTGTAATTGTCGGTTCATAGTTATCCGGTTGTTGTTTTTCCTTTTCTGAGACAGCGTAGAAGGCATTGTTGTATACATTGACCAATACACGAACCATATCCTGCTGGACAAGAGGAATTTTGACAATGCTTTCATCAAAATCCGTTTTTAAGTCGGCCTGGAATGATTTTTTTCTCGCCCGAAAACCGTGGTAACTCAATCTCAGGCATTCATCAGCTACAGCATTAATGTCCACCGGTTCTTTCTGACCTGTGCCTGACCGTGAGTGCTGCAACATTCCCTTTACAATGGCATCCGCTCTCTTGCCGTGATGGATTATCTTTTCTTCATTTGCGCTTATATCATCTGCGATGGCAATAACTTCATTGTTATTGCCGGATCTTGCTTCCCCTTTCAATTCTTCAATAAGCTCCCTGTTGACTTCGGAAAAATTGTTCACGAAATTCAGGGGATTTTGAATTTCATGCGCAATACCTGCCGTGAGTTCCCCGAGGGATGCCATCTTTTCTGACTGGATGAGTTGTGATTGAGTCGATCTGAGTTCCAGCAGCGTGGCTTCTGCCTTTTGCTTTTCCAGGTCGGTTTCCAGTTTTTGCTTTTCCAGCAATGTATAAGCTCTTTTCCGGTGCAGATAATTCCGCCAAACAATTCCTGCGATCATCAAAACCACAAACAACCCAAAGACCAGAATGTATATTTGTATCCTGCTTTTATACTTGGCCTGGGCTGATAAAATTTCTTCCCTCTTTAGTCTTTCATTAAATGTAACATTTTGCAATTCCTTTTCTTTGTCCTGACTAAAAATGCTATCTTTCAATGACTGGCGTAACTCAATATATTTGATGGTACTATCCTTCTGACCTTTCCATTTATAAGCAGTTGTGAGGTTTTGCAAAGCTTCCAATAAGTTTTTCATCTCTGATTCATTGTTCCAGTGCTGCTGAACGGTTCGTGCACAATATATCGCCGAATCCAACTCATGCATTTTTAGGAACAATGTTGACATTCCGGAAAGAACCTGCAATGTGTCTATGAAAATATGATTTTGAATAGCAAGTGCTTTCGCAGCGTGAAAATTCTTCAAAGCGATTGCATAATCACCTTCCTCCATCTGGATCATTGCCAGCAAATAAACCGGGAAGCCCCATACAGCCCCATGAAACAGCTCATTCTTATTGATCGATCTTTGCGTATAATATTTTGCTGAATCAATATTATTGTCCAGCAAATAGATTTGCCCGATTTCGGCTAAGAAAAGAGGTGCCAGCGGGTGACCGGCAAATAGAATTTTCCCTTTTACATTCCCAGCCTCACTCACCCTTTCCCCGGAAAAAGCATGTATTAAAGCATTCTTGTAATCGCCACCAACCCAATAATCATTTTCTATGATTAAATGGGACGTTGCAATCCCTGCCTGATCGTGCAATTCTTCATAAATTTCTAAACCATCCAAAGCAAATTGTGTGGATTCTCCAAAGTTAGTTTTGCCTTGGGCAATTGACAAGAGACAGTCGGCTTCCCCTTTCCGGTAATTTATCCTTCTGGCTAACAGGAGACCCTGCTCGGCGTACATTATTGCAGAATCGATATTCTCCACTTCCTCACTTAAATTGGTTAAGGAATTTACTTCGGCTGTATCCTCTTTATGCATGCGAATAATACCCCTGATGCTATCCTCGAAATTGTTTTGCTGCGCATATATACAGCCATGGGTTATTAAGAAAAAAATTAAGAAAATCTTATTGTACATTCTGGGTTGTTATGATTTACCTGGTGGTAATCGAATAGTAAATGTGACCCCGCTCACCTTGATCTCCCACTACATTTTCTTTGCCGCTGCCATTGACAATGTTTGTTCAGCATAATAATTCAATCAAATTCGCTCCGGTTCTTTCAGTTTTGCTTTGATTGTTAAAAGTATAAGAAAAACCATCAACAACTATGAATTCAATTCCATTTATTTAATTTTCATGGGCTATTGTGATTGCTGATTCAAATACCAATTGAGTGGTTTGTTCTTTAGTGCTGATCGAATTGGGTCTGCAAAATTACAGGCATTGACTGATCGTTCAGGAAATGAATCCATGTAATTACTCTTACCTGCTGAAGTAAAAGGCTGTACAGTTTCCACAAGTTGAAGTTTTTTAGGTATGCTTCCCGGTTAAGACATAGTTCTCTGCAAACGGTATTTATTTGTGAATCTCCAAATAAGGGTTGCGGAATATCTCTTTTGCGGGCTATGTATTTTTTCTACTGTCATCCCCGGAATTAATCACAGGATTACATGAGCTTGTACCAGGTATGATAATGGTAAAAGGAATATTTTTATGAATAAGGTTTTTGTTTAGGAGAGTTTTTTTGTTGTATTCGTATAATGGAAGAGCTTTGGTCGGGATTGAAAAAAACGCAGGAATTACAAACATTATTTTACGAGCATTCACATGAAAAGGGCGATCATGATTTTACCTTCTAAAAAAGCAGGATCTGATTTGAGATCGCTAACCAGACCCATGATATATACCCTTTCTTTGCTTTAGCTGAAGGGTATTCTATTCCATTCTCCGCAAAAAAAACCCATTGTACCAGCAAGAAAAATCATCAGGAATTCCAGAAAATATTCTTTGAATGTTTTCTTTTCAATTTTAGGTGATGATGAATTTCCATATTTTCTTGATGATTAGTTTTTCAAATTATACTTGTCGCCGATCATTTTCTTTATGTTTCCGGCTTTGTGCATTATTTCATTGATGGCGTTCCTGATCGTTATGCTTAATCCTTTCACTTCACTGATGCTCATCAAACAGTCATTGACAGCCTTCTCATCCACGGATCTCAGGTAAAGGGTATCCCTGGGATAAATGATGTGATCTGCACTATCGATCACTTTTGCAAAATCATAACCATTCAGCAGTGGCCTGCAATGCTGAGCGAGTTCCCGCTTGATGGACAGTAAGATCTCCTGGAGTGAAGCGGCATAATCCACCCGTTTATAATATTCACTAAGACTGTCTGAGGTCTGTTTATCTGTAATCAGTCTCATTTCACCGGCATTTTTCGCCTGGTCAATGGTCCTGTCAGTGATATAGACCCTGATACTTTGTTGTCGCAACATTATTCTTAATGAATAATAAATCACATTGGCGGGTGTTTTAACCGATACCTGTTTTAGGAGATCCGGCAGCGAGTCACCCGGATGGATCTGCTGTCGTTCGATGGAACCTGTGAGTACCGGAAGTCTCTGCTCATCCATGGAGAGGTCTTCCATAAAAGATATCAGGTATTGTCTTTCCCTTTCTTTATCAGAAAAATGTTCCCTGATATTCTCTGCAAAAAAACCCATGGTTACTGCAAGAAATATCATTAAAAATTCTAAAAAATATTCTTTGAATTTCTTTCTCTTATGATGAACGTCGGGATGATGGTGTACTTCCATATTTACTGAAGGTTATATTCTTTTTTTATAAGATTAATTAATCTTTTGGCGTTTTCATATCGCACGACAGCTCCTTTATTATTTACTTCTGTTACTGAAAATAAATAATGATATGCCATGATAACCGAATTAATGACATCCAGATTCTCTGAGTGGAATGCCGGGTTACCTGCAGGTCTTTTTAAATTTCCTTTTGCACCGAATTTCGTGGAAACAACGTCAAACATTTTTTGAAAAATATATCCTTCGAATAATTTGCTATTGGCTAAATGAACTTCAGATAACTTTTCATTTTGAAGAGTGTTCACTCCCGGAAACCATTGCAGTGATTGATAGTAATCCGAAATGCTGTCGAGCAATTTCCTTGGCTCAATTAATTTCAGCGCTGCGGAACTTTTCATCTGTTCAAACGTTTTGGTGCTTGGTGTATACGTGTTATTGGTGGCTGTAACATACCTTGCAATAAAATAAATATTGGAAGTGTTCGAACGGTCTGTTTCCAATAATGTGATCAGGGTATCTATTTTCCGGTCGCTCAATTGATTTTCTGATATGTAGTAATCGTACATGGCGACGTCTGCCTGCAGATCTGCAACCATCGATTGCATATCATTTTCTATTTCTGATTTATCTTTGAAATACTCCCTTAAATTTTCTGCAAAAAAACCCATGGTTACTGCAAGAAATATCATCAAAAATTCTAAAAAATATTCCTTGAATTTCTTCCTCTTATGATGGACGTCCGGATGATGGTGTATTTCCATGATTTTAGGTTGATCGTTTTTATTTCTTACCCGGATATCGGTAATTGAATCACAAACTCTGTAAACTCTTCTTCTTTTGTATTCACTTTTATTTCACCGCCATGAGCTTTTACAATATCATAGCTCAATGATAAACCCAATCCGGTTCCCTGGCCGGTTGGTTTTGTGGTAAAGAATGGCTGAAAGATTTTATCATTTACTTTCTGCGGAATACCATTACCATTATCCATTACCGTTAGTATGACTTTATCACTGATCTTTTTTGTACTTACTGAAACAGTTGGCTCATACCCTTGAATCTGTTGCTTGCTTTTTTCTCCAACGGCATAAAAAGCGTTGTTGAATAAATTAACCAATACACGAACCATGTCCTGCTGAATAAGGGGAATCTTGTCAATGCTTTCATCAAAATCTGTTTTCAGATTGGCATTAAAAGATTTATCTCTTGCGCGAAGTCCGTGGTAACTTAATCTCAGGCATTCGTCAGCCAGGGCATTGATGCTAACAGGTTCTTTTTGGCCTGTGCCTGACCGCGAGTGCTGTAGCATTCCTTTTACTATTGCATCAGCTCGTCTGCCATGATGGATTATTTTTTCTTCATTTTCAGTAAGATCTTTTGCAATGATCTTTACTTCATCGTAATTCCCTTTCTGAATTTCTTCATTCATTTCAGCAAGTAATTCTTTATTTACTTCAGAAAAATTATTTACAAAGTTCAACGGGTTCTGTATCTCATGTGCAATGCCTGCAGTTAATTCTCCAAGACTCGCCATTTTTTCTGATTGTATCAATTGAGCCTGGGTTGTTTTTAATTCAGTATATGCTTTTTCTATCTCCTTTGCCTGGGCAAGTTCTTTTTCCCTTGCTTTGGCAAGCAGCCTTTCTTCCACCACTTTTCTTCGTATGCGGTCGATAAGGACTATGCCCGCGATCAGACAAAGCCCGTAAAACACATATGCCCACCACGTGCGGTACCAGGGGGGCAGCACTTTAAAGGAATAAGTAACCGGTTCGCTCCATGCTCCATTGGACTTGCGGGCCTTTACCATAAAGGTGTAGCTGCCTTCATACATATTTCCGAAGGTGGCGCTGGTGGTTTTTGTTACCGGGCTCCACTGATTTTCATAACCCTGGAGCATATACTGGTATTCCACCTGCTGCGGCATGCTCGTTTCCACTGCGTTAAAGTCAATGGTGACATGGTTTTGATCGTAAAGTAATTCCAGGTTTTGGGGAAGCAGGTAAAACCTGCTGATGCTGTCAAATTTTATGCCCTCAAATCTTTTGATCACCGAATCCCGGTCTGCCGGGGAAATCATTTTGCCATAGGCCATGGATTCCTGGTACATACTTTTGGCGCTGTCTTCCGCATTATCCAGTTTCCCTCCCGATTGAACGTCGAACCAGCAAATATTTTCCCCATTCACTTTTATTTTTTGAATGACCAGAACCGGCACAGCTTCCGATTTTTGCAAAGAATGGTAATCAAATCGCACGAGTCCGCTGCCTGTGCCAGCCCAGATGATGCCCATCTTATCGCAATACATCGCCTCGGAATTGACATCTCTTACCGGGTACCCGGTGTGCCGGTTATAATATTCTATCTTCTTAGCCACCTGCGAAAAAGGAAGAGCGCTGATTTCGGCGGGTAGTACCGTGAACCCAAGATTGGTGCCGACAAATATGTT
>Ga0070731_10003810_pt1 | contig 13360 bp, 16 predicted proteins | sample Coa_R1_2_FD_66448 | JGI IMG/M metagenome (GOLD analysis project Ga0070731, IMG submission 66448) | Surface soil microbial communities from Centralia Pennsylvania, which are recovering from an underground coalmine fire - Coalmine... | ecosystem: Environmental > Terrestrial > Soil > Unclassified ... | reverse complement strand
GCAGTTTTTCTGTCGTCCGACACTTGGCAGATCCACGCAGGTGAGATTTGGTTGGATCGTATTCGAGAGGAATTGGCGTCGGCAAAAATTGTTGTTCTCTTGCTAAACGAGGAATCGGTCAAGCGCCCATGGGTAAATTTTGAGGCGGGGGCTGCATGGATAACGAAAAAAATAATTATCCCGGTTTGCTTCGGGGGGATCACGAAAGCCTCGCTGCCAAAGCCGTATTCCAACATTCAGGCGTTGGATTTGGAAGATGACAATTATTATTTAATTAGGTCCATCCATCAACATCTCGGCCCTACAGGCGTGAGGTTCACGACGCCGCCGCCAACTACTGCAAGGTTTGGGATGGTCAAGGCTGCAATTGATTCACTCAAGCACGGCGGCGAAGCCGGCGAAAAAAAGGGGGAGTGATGCTTCGGTACGAAACGATCATGGATCTGGCGGACCTGAAATATGTGAGCTTCGTCTGTAAAACCGCCAATTGCGGCGGCGCTGCAAGCGTCATCAACCTGGATGTGGCCACGACGCAGGATCATCCAGACCAGATTACATGCCCGCGGTGTCACCAGGAGATTGCCGGTGCTCAAGACTTCATCGGAAAGTTCCGCGCTGTGCGAGCGACGGCCATGGCGGAAGACTCCGGGATCCGGTTTCGCACTGAAGCGCGGCCCATGCGAGAGCCGAAGGGGGAGTGAGGGCCTTCCATTGGACTCGATTTTTTCGGACTCCGTTCGGACACCGCGGAATCATTTAACAGGCGATATTTCACGCAGCCCAATAGATAAAGGCCTTCTAAGCACATCTCGCTAATCCGCTGAACTGGTTGGGTATTACTTCATGGAGCAGGAGAAGTAGCTGCGAACGCGCGATTGGGATCAGTGCTGATGAGTTCCTGCAAACTCTTTCCGCCGGACAAACCTTGGAATTGGTCCACTGAGAATTCGCGGTGTTCCCAAACGCCGCTGCGCGCGCGAAAAATATAAAAGACGCTCCTCGGCGGGATTTGCTTCTCGGCAGGTTCACCAAATCCGCTTGCTTTAAATTCGGCTTCGAAACCAAAAACGTTGGCCGTTTCGTTCATTGCCAACTCGCCTTTTGGATCTGCGTCGAAATTCTCAGGATTACATTCGGCGTTGAACTTCTTGCACCATGTCTCTGAGATAAGCGGCTTGATGAGATCCGAGTACAGGCGCCGCTGCGGGTCATCTTCAAACGGAAAAACCTGGATCAGCCGATTCTTTTTTACGTCAAAAACTCCGATGTGCAACGGATGGACGGACATGAAGTGAATCTCGCTCTGGCGCAGGATGGCGTAATCAGCACCCATCAGCCCGAGCACCCAGCCTGAGAGGGCGGCCTTGAACGACAGCGTGGACGATAGCACGATGACGCAGCCTGCTGAGGGGGTGGCGTGAGTGTCGACGAAGATCGTGTCGTGGTACTCGCGTATTTCGAGGGCTGAGCCCAGGCAATTCATGGAAACCACGCCTTGGAAAAGAGCAGTGACATCGCGAAAGTCCGCTCGCCGCAGATCCTTCGTTGCCCGGCCATAGCGGATGACGCGGAGAGGAGGCAGAAGCGCTGATCCACTGTCCAGATAATAAGCAAGCAGAAAAGGATCGTCATCAGAGTTGGCGTAGCTGGTAATTTTCGCGCTCAACTCCGAGGCGGCAAAGCGCTGCGTGGGCACATTTGCCTTCTGAAGCACGTCTTGCAGCGTCTCCGCGGACAGACAGCCGAGCCCGCAAAAGACCAACAACAAGAATTTCTCGCAGAGACGCGGAGACTGCAGAGAAAATCTAACGGTCATAACGTGATTGCGATTTTCCCTACTCCGTCTTCGTAGCGTTCCAGTTGCTCAAAGGCGCGGCCCACTTCTTCCAGTGGCCGGGAGTGCGTCAGCAGCGGCGCGAACAAGCTCGGGTTTGAAGCCAGCATCTCGAGCGCGGGCTCGGAATCGTGATTGGAGCGGCGCACCGGGAAGATGGCGACTTCCTTGCGGCGCAGCGGGTGAAAATCCAACGGCACCTGGACCTCGGAGGGAATGCCGGTGATGACCACGCGCCCCCCATTGCGCACTGCGTGGATACCCTGATTAATGGATCCGTTTTTTGCGGCGCAATCCACGGCCACGTCCACGCCGCGCTGGCCGGTATCGGCGAGCACCTGGCGGACCACATCGACGGCGGTTGGATCCAGCACGGCATCGGCGCCGGCGGCGCGCGCCAGTTCGCGGCGATGCGCTACCGGCTCGACCACCCACACCCGTCCTGCGCCGGCAAGTTTCAAGGCCGCCACAGTGAGCCAGCCAATCGGGCCGGCGCCAAACACCAGCACGGTCTCGCCGGGCTTAAGTGCTACCAACTTCAAGGAATGCAGCACGACCGCCAGCGGCTCGATCAGTGTGGCTTCGAGAAAACTCATGCCCGGCGGGATGGCCAGCAGATTTCGTGCCGGAACATTTGCATAGTCGCGAAAAAATCCGGGCTCGCCGGGCAAACTCATGAACCGCAGGTTGGCGCAAACGTTGTGCCGCCCACTCAGGCAGAATTCGCAGTGGTAACAATAAATGGCTGGCTCGAAGGCAGCGCGGGCACCGGGATCCCAGCCGGTAACGCCGGTTCCGGCCTTTATCACTTCGCCGGCCGGTTCATGGCCCAGGACCATCGGATAAACGCACGGCGTGTCGCCCACGGCTCCCTCGGCGAATGAATGCAGGTCGGACCCACATAAGCCGACTGCCGCGACGCGCACCTGCACTTCGCCGGGGCCGGGATCGCCGATCGTTTCTTCCACGATTCGAAATGTCCGCTGCTGCGTTAATTGCGCGACGCGCATCATCATCTGCCCGATCCTCCCACAAAGCGCAGCGCTTCGTCAGCCAGTTGCGGAACGGCGATGATTGCGTTGCCGCCGTAGATGCTGCTCGACCCGTCGAAGTTAAGAAAACGCGCGCCGGCCTCGGTGGCGATGATTTTGAGCGGGGCGAAGTCCCACGGTTTGCCGCCGGTTTCGATCCAGATTTCCAGCTGGCCGCTAGCTACCATCATCGCGTCCAGACACCCGCCCATGGAGCGAAACGCCCAGCAGGCAGCGATCCAGTCGGGGACGCGCGCCCCAAAGGCGTGGCTGGAGATGTTGTTGAAGCCGTCAATACTGATGACCGCCTGGGCGAAGGAATCGATCGCGGAAACCCGAATGGGCCCGTCGTTCAAAAAAGCGCCGCTGCCTTGTGTCGCCATGTAGGTCCGGTCGAGCGCCGGGAAGTGCGCCACACCGGCGACGACATCACCTGATGCGATATCTTCCAGGCCGATTAGCACGGCCCAGGTGAGGTTGTTGCGGATGAAATCGCGGGTGCCATCGATCGGGTCGATAATCCACCGGCGGCCGCTGCGCGATTCCTTCGCCGTACCCTCTTCACCGAGGAGGCCGTCGGCCGGAAACGCGGCGTCCAGGCCGCTGGCGATGATAAGCTCACTCTCGCGATCGGCCGCAGTGACAGGTGATTCATCGGCTTTGGACTCGAATACGATTCCGCTTCCTCGCCGGTGGAGCGCGGACGCACCGGCCTGGCGGGCCAGGGTACAGGCCAAATTCAGCTCTTTTTGATAAGAAGACAATGACGCCTCCATCGAACAGGGTAAGATAAATTTGAATGGAAAGTTTTCGACAGTTCTCAGCCGGCCCCGATCCCTTTGGCCGTACGTGGCAAGTACGGTTCAAATGGCTGCAAACCGCCATCTCGCTCCGTCACAGCGATACAGTCGACGTGAAGTTTGTTCTGAAGAGCGATGGCGAAACGGCTCAGAAGACCATCGCCATGCCTCACAAAGATCTCCAGGCGCTGAGCCGCGAGATCGCCCAGCCCATGACGGACCCCTGGTGCGCGCGGATGGCTGCCCTGCATTTGAAGCACATGGTGGAGACCGGCGAAGACCTGGAGAAAGACCTGGTGACTCTGTCCGGAGAACAATTGAGGGAGTACAACGCAGTACTTGCCGGCACGCCGGCGGCCGCCAGCCGCGCGTAGGCGGCGGGAGCTTCACTTGCCAATTGGAAAAAAAAGGAACTTGGGGTATAACACGGGAAGGCGCACCTATGGTCAATTGTCCTGTTTGTGACGGCAATATTGACGTGGAAGAAGAGGATGTCGACGAAGGCGACACCGTAAGCTGCGACGAGTGCGGCGCCGAATTGAAAGTGCTCAGCAAGGATCCCCTGGAACTCCAGTCAGCTGAAGAGCTCGAAGAGGACGAAGACGAGCCCACCTTGGCAGACGACGATGAGGACGAGGAAGAAGAGGAACACGATTGGAAATAGAAGCGAAACCTGATCTTGCCCCGCACCGTCTCTATCGACGGAGGAGTGCGGTATGCAACCCACGGTGATGGGCAAATCGATCGGCCGCTTCGGAGTTCTCCTGCTTTCGCTCTCGCTTCTGTTCTTGAATTTTGCTCTCGCCCAATCCAGTAAGAAGGGCCAATCGGACAACGTACGCTCTGTGAAGGGCATCGTAACCGACCCCAATGGCAATGCGGTCGTCGGAGCTGTGGTGCAATTGAAGAACAAAAAGAGCCTGCAAATCCGATCTTTCATCACGAAGGAGAAAGGCGAATATTTTTTTACCGGGCTTAGCTCCGACGTGGACTATGAAGTGAAGGCCGAATCCAACGGGGCGTCTAGCCCATCGCGGAATATCAGTTTATTTGACACCGAGAAAATCGCGATTCGCGACTTGAAGCTCGCTGCTAAGTAGAGCCTCTTCGCAATCTCCGGAAACCTGTTGTAAGCTCACCTGTATGCGAACACTCTTGTTGACCCTCGTACTTGCGGCATCGTTGTCGGCTGCCGAGAAAAAAGTCATCACTCCCAAGGAGTTCCCCTCCGGGCGCCCCTATAGTGCCGGCCTGATGATCGATGGGACCCTCTACGTATCCGGCCAGGTTGGCCAGGATTGGAAGAGCGGCAAAGCGCCTGACGATTTTGAAGCCGAAGTCCGCCAGGCACTGGACAACGTCGGTATGATCCTGAAGGCTGGCGGTAAGGACTTTTCGGACGTTGTGGCCGTGCAGATTTATCTGACTGACATGGACCTGTTTCCGAAGATGAACACCGTCTACCTGACGTATTTCAAGGAGCCGAGGCCCACGCGCACCACGGTAGGGGTAGCAAAATTGGTGGGTACCACGCACATCGAGATCACCGTCACCGCGAAGTAGCGGGCGCCGCGGCTATTTTTTCTTGGCAAGCACTCCCACTTCCCCCTCGGTCAAAGGGCGGTATTTCCCTATCGTCAACTCTCCGATGCGGACCGGGCCAATGGCGGTCCGCACCAGCTTCAGCACTTTACTGTTCACGGCCTCGAGCATGCGGCGTACCTGACGGTTGCGGCCTTCGGAGATGGTGATTTCGAGGAACGTGTACTTCGCGGCATCGCGGATGCGTTCGACCACAGCAGGCCGGGTGGGGCCGTCGTTCAGGCTGACGCCGCGGCGGAGTTGGTCGAGTTGCTCGTCGCTCAGCAGGGTGGAGGCTTTCACCAGGTAAGTCTTGGGCACTTTGTGTTCCGGGTTGGTAAGATGCTCGGCGAATTGCGTGTCGTTGGTCAGGATGAGCAGGCCGCTTGAATCCAAATCCAGCCGTCCAACCGGGGATAGCCACGCGCCGGCGTCCGCGACTAGGTCATACACGGTGGGTCGGCCTTCGGGATCTTTATAGGTGGTCAGGTAGCCCTTGGGTTTGTAGAGCAGCAGGTAGATTTTCCGGCTGCTGGTCAGCGGCTTGCCGTCGAGAATGACTTTGTCGCGGTCAAAATCGACCCAATAGTCCGGCGTTTGGATCAGTTTGCCGTTTACACGCACACGTCCGTCGGCGATCCAGCGGCGGGCATCGGTTCGCGATCCGGCGCCGGCTTTCGAAATTACCCGCTCCAGCGTTTTCAAAACCGGCTTCACGCCGGGCTTGTGATGGCCCTGCCGCATACTCTCCGAATGTACAGGAAAACACGCTACGATAGTTCGCCGAACTCGGCAAGGTCCAAGTGGAAGAGACCATCGTGGTGCGGGGAGCGCGTCAGCTACTGACTTTGCGCGGCCTGGCGTTGCGGGAAATCGGCATCATTCCGGACGGCGCCCTTCTGATTAGCGGCGGGATGATTCGCGAAGCGGGGCCCACGCGGCGTATCGAGAAACTGGCCGCGGCCCGGCACGCCCGCGAGATCAATGCTATCGGGCGGGTAGTAATGCCGGGCTTTGTGGATTGCTGTTCGATGGTTGCATTTCCGCATTTCCGGGCCGAAACGGATGAGGATTCATGGCCGGGCCTCTACTTGCTGCGCGCTACGTCCTCGTCGAGGCTAGCGCACCGGGCGTCCGCATTGGTTGCCGGCATGGCGCGGCATGGCACGACTAGTGTGGAAGCGAAATCCGGCATTGCGCTCGATCGCACCGGCGAAATGAAGATGCTGCGCGCGGCAGCCGGCCTGGCCGGCAAGCCGTTGGACATCGTGTCTACGTATTTCGGCGCCCGCGCCGTTGGGCCGGAGTTTCGGGGAGACCCGGAGCGATACCTGGCTTGGATTGTCGCGAGCGTGCTGCCCCTCATCCGGCGGCGGAAATTGGCCACGTTTGTCGAGGTGAGCTGCGAGAAAAACGCGTTCAGCATCGACCAGGGGCGGCGTTATCTCCAGCACGCGCGCCGCGCGGGCTTTGGCCTCAAAGTGCATGCGGATCAAGTGGCGCGAAGCGGTGGCGCACGCCTCGCGGCCGAAGTGGAGGCGCACACGGCCGAGCATTTGAACTGGATCAATCAGGATGACGTGCGTCACCTGGCGGCCTCGGAAACCATCGCCGTGGTGACCGCCGGCGGCTCTCTGCGCGCGGGTCTCGATCGTGTTGCGCCGGCGCGGGCGTTGGTGGATGCGGGCGCAGCGGTCGCACTGGCTTCCGGCTTTGGCCCTGGACCGTGCCCCACGTACAACATGCAAGTAGCGCTGTCGCTTGCTTGTCTGCAAATGAAACTGACACCGGCCGAAGCCATCTGCGCCGCAACCGTGAATGCTGCTCATGCTATCGGCCGCGCTGACCATGTCGGGTCGCTGGTGGAAGGAATGCAGGCCGACTTGCTGCTGCTCAACGTGCCGGACTATCGCGAGATACCCTATTACTTCGGGGTGAATCACGTGCACAAGACGTTGAAACGCGGCGTGACAATTTTCGATGAGGATGGAATGCGCCGGTGAGCGGTGGCATCGTCGAGTGCGTGCCCAATTTTTCCGAAGGCTGCGACGCGGCGAAAGTCGCGCGCATCGCCGCGGCAATCGGATCCGCGCCGGGCGTTGCGGTGCTCGGTCAAACCATGGACACGGATCACAATCGCTCCGTGATAACCTTCGCAGGTCCGCCCGATGCGATTGGCGAAGGGGCGCTGCGCGGCATTGAAAGCGCTGCAGCCGAAATCGATTTGAACCGCCACCAGGGTGTCCATCCCCGCATCGGCGCGGCCGATGTTGTGCCTTTCGTTCCCATCGCCGGCGTTACATTGGCGGACTGTGCGCGCATTGCAGCCCACACGGGCGAAGAAGTCTGGCGCCGCTTGGGCGTGCCCGTATACCTCTACGGCGCCGCAGCCACGCGGCCCGATCGCGTGGCGCTCGAAAACGTGCGCCGAGAAGTGCGCACCCAGCCGAACAAGCATCCCGATTTCGGCGACGGCGAGTTTCATCCCACCGCCGGCGCGACGGTAGTAGGCGCACGCAATATTCTGATCGCCTTCAATGTGAATCTGCAAACGTCGGATGTGGCCGTTGCCCGCGCGATTGCCCGCAAGGTGCGCTTTTCATCGGGAGGCCTGCCGCACGTGAAGGCGCTGGGTCTGCTGCTGCGCTCGCGCGGCATTGCGCAAGTCTCCATGAACCTCACCGATTTCGAGCAGACTCCCGTGCATCTGGCATTTCAAGCGGTTCGCGAGGAGGCCGCGCGGCTCGGCGTGAGAGTGGCTTCGAGTGAAATCGTGGGCCTGATTCCGCGCAAAGCTATGGAAATGGCCGCAGGCTGCGATCTAATGATCGAAAACTTCCGCCCGGAGCTGGTTCTCGAGGACCGCCTGAAAGCGTTCGGCCTCCTGTAAACTGGTTGCAGTGCTGGTTTCCATAACTCAACCGCGGCTGGCCCGGCCCAATTGGTTACGCGCTCCCGCGCCGGTCGGCGAAAACTATCGCCAGCTGAAAGCGCTCATCGACGGCCTGAAGCTGCACACCGTTTGCGAGAGCGCCGCCTGTCCCAACGTGGGCGACTGCTGGAACCGGCGTACAGCCACATTCATGATTCTGGGCAACGTGTGCACCCGCCGCTGCGGTTTTTGCGCGGTGGAAAAAGGCGCGCCTCTTGAAGTGGATTACGATGAGCCGCGCCGCGTGGCAGAGGCTGTAGCAGCAATGGGCCTGCGCTACGCCGTCGTGACCAGCGTCAACCGCGACGATCGCAAAGATGGCGGAGCCGAGTTGTTCGCCGCCACCATCCACGCCATTCGCGAGCGCATACCCGGCTGCCGGGTCGAAGTTCTTGTACCGGATTTTCAGGGCAGCCACGCCGCGCTTGAAATCGTGATGCGCGCTGCGCCTGACGTGCTAAATCACAACACGGAAACCGTGCCCAGGCTCTACCGGCAGGTCCGCCTGGGAGCCCGCTACGAGCGCTCGCTCGATATGCTTGCCCATGCTAAACACGTTGCGCCGGATACACCTGTAAAATCCGGCCTGATGCTGGGCCTGGGAGAAACCATCGACGAGGTGCGGGACGTTATGCGCGATTTGCGCAGCCATGGCGTAGACATCTTGACGCTGGGTCAGTACTTGCGTCCCTCACCCAAGCACCTGCCCATCGTGCGCTACGTATCACCCGGGGAATTTGACGACTTGCGGCAAGCGGGAATGGGCATGGGATTCGCGCACGTGGAGTCCGGCCCGCTGGTGCGCAGTTCCTATCACGCGGCCGAAGCCGTAGCCTGATTAGAGCGGAAAGAACTGCAGTCCTGCTACAATTCTTCGTATATGTTCAAGGGACTAGAACACACGGCGATCGCCTCGCCGGCTCCGCAGAAACTTGCTCAGTGGTACGTCGATCATCTTGGTTTTGTCATTAATTACAATTACGCCGGCAATTATTTTGTCAAAACCCCGAACGGAACGATGCTGGAAATCATCCCGTCCGAAGGCGAGCGGGCCCCGCAGAAAATGAAGGACCCCGGCATTCGCCACATCGCGATTCAGGTGGATGATTTTGACGCCGCGCACGCCAACCTGAAATCTCAAGGCATTGCGTTCCTGGGCGAGCCGTTCAAAGTGGAGGAAAACCGCTTGGTCTTCTTCAACGATGGCGACGGCAATATCCTGCATCTGATTTACCGGCCAAAGCCGCTGCCCTAGTTTCCAGGCATCGCCATTGTGCTGAGCCGCGTTTTCAAAGCATTTCAGTACCGCGACTTCCGCCTCCTCTGGTTTGGCGCTTGCACGTCCAGCATTGGGACCTGGATGCAGCAATTGGCGCAAGCCTGGCTGGTGCTCGAGATATCGCACTCAGCGCGCATGCTGGGCCTGGATGCTTTTCTGGCCAACATTCCGATTTTTCTGTTTTCGCTGGTGGGCGGAGTGGTGGCCGATCGCATGAGCCGGCGCCACCTGCTGCTGGGTTCGCAATACGTGCAGATGACTAGCGCATTTCTGCTGGCAGCTCTGCTGTATTTCAAAGTCGTTCAGATTCCTTACATCCTGGCACTATCGTTCATATCGGGAACGGCGCAATCCTTCGGCGGGCCGGCGTACCAAGCGCTGGTGCCCACGCTGGTGAACAAAGAAGATTTGCCCAACGCGATTTCGTTGAACTCAATTCAGTTCAATTTGGCCCGCGTGATCGGCCCTGTGCTGGGCGGCCTGGCACTTACGAAACTGGGCGCGGTCTGGTGCTTTTTCCTGAACGGCGTGTCGTTCATCGCGGTAATTATTTCGCTTTACAAGCTGCGCGTGAACTTCGCTCCGGAAAAAACCAAGGAATCGATACTCACCAGCATGAAGCAAGGCTTCGGTTTTATTCGCAAGCAGGGAGCGATGGAAGGCCTGATCATACTGGCGTTCTGCATGACTGCGCTGGCCATTCCCATGATTACGTTCTTGCCAGTGTTTGCCAAAGATGTGTTTCGTCAGGGCGCTGGCACCTATGCCACGCTGCTGGTTTTTTCCGGATTAGGGTCGATAACCGGCGCTCTCACCGTGGCCGCAATTGGCCACGTTCAGAACAAAGGCCGTATGGCACTACTGATGCTGGTGCTGCTGGGCGGGGGCATGGCCGCCTTCGCGCGTTCCAGCAGCGTGGTGTTCAGTTGCGGCATGCTGTTTTTTTCTGGCGCAGCGTTGATCGGCACGTTCACGATGATTACGTCGCTGGTGCAACTCACTGCCACCGACAATATGCGCGGCCGGGTAATGAGCGTATTTAACGTGGCTTTTCGTGGCGGCATGCCTATGGGAAACCTGGCTACGGGGTGGCTGGTGCCGGTCCTTACCGCGCCGGTCGTGCTCTCTTTAAACGGCTTGCTGCTCATGGTGCTTGGCCTCTATTTTCTTTTCGTGCAGCGCCGGGTGGCGGCTTTATGAGCAAGGCGCGCACGGTGATTGCGTGGCTCGTGACAGCAGCGGTGTGTGCCGCGGCAAGCGACCTCGACAAATACCGCGACCGCCAGGATCGTCCCGCGCTGGAGAAAAGCGTGGCAGATTTCACACGCGCGGCACAGCAGGCGCCCAACGACGCCGATGCCCAGTATAGGCTTGCGCTGGCCTCTTCTTATCTGGCTGAAGTTGCGCTGGAAGTGCGCGACAAAGCGCAGGCGCAGCGCGTCGCGGAGACCGGTGTGCAGGCCGCGGAGCACGCCATTGCGCTGCGCAAAGATGTCGCCGAGTACTATCGCGTGCTGGGCACGCTCTGCGGGCAAGTGATTCCGGCGAATGTGCTGGGCGGCCTGGGCTACGGCAAGCGCGCTCGCGATGCCATCGCCAAAGCGCTGGAGTTGGATCCAAAATCCGCCAAGGCGTACCTGGCCCGCGGGGTCGGGAATTACTATTTGCCACCGGCGCTGGGCGGCGGAGCGGAACTTGCCATTCGCGATTTCGAGCGGGCGCTGGAGTTGGATGGAAAATCCGCTGACACCTATCTGTGGTTGGGGCTGGCGCTTCGCAAGGCCAACCGCAATGCCGATGCGCGCAGGGCTTTCGCGCGTTCGCTCGAACTCGACCCTGAGCGCGTCTGGACCAAGCAACAGCTCGAAAAAACTCCCGCGCAATGACCAGGCCGGTAATTGGAGCGGCGATCATTCTGCTGACGCTGCTCACGTTCTTCCAGTTTCCCGGCCATACCTGGCTGCAATCCGACACGCAAATTTACGCGCCAATCCTGGAACATATGCGCGATCCCTCGGTCCTCGGCAAGGACATCCTGGTGCAACGCCCGCACGTTGCATATACGCTTTATGACGAAACGGCGGTGGGTTTGGCGCGTGTTACCGGCCTGAGCTTTGAAAAGATATTGGCGGGTGAGCAAATCGTGCTCCGCGGCTTGGGCACGTGGGGCGTGTATCTGCTGGCGGCCGGGCTCGGTCTCGCGCCTGCGCCGGCACTGCTGGTGGCGGCGGGATTTTCCCTGGGCGCGACTATTATGGGGCCGGCAGTGCTCTCTATCGAATACGAGCCGGTGCCCCGCGGGTTCGCGATTCCGTTGCTGCTGCTGGCCGTAGGGCTGATGGCGCAGGGCCGCCGCTTGGCTGCGGGAATCGCCGGCGGTGCCGCATTTCTTTTTCATCCGCCTACGTGTTTGCCGTTTTGGACAGTGTGCTTTGTCTGGGCAGTCTGGCCCGGCGAAGAGCGCGGTCAACGAATGCGCGTGCTGATCCCGCTGGTGCTCGCGGCCAGTGTCTTGTGGATCTTTTCGCGCGCTCAGGCCGGCTCCTCGGAGCCGCAGGAGTTTTTCGGCCGGGTGGATCCGGCGCTCGAAGTACTGCAGCGCATGCGCGGATCCTATAACTGGATTTCCATCTGGTGGCGTCAGTGGCTGCCGCACTACGTGCTCCTTTGGATCGCGACCGTAGCCGCTTGCTGGCGGCTGCGCGGCGGACTGACGCGGGATCAGCAGATATTTTTAGCGGGCATTCCTCTGTACGGAATCCTAAGCGTGCCGGCCTCGTATGTGTTGCTTGAAAAGCTAAAGTGGTCCCTGATGCCGCAGGTGCAGCCGATGCGCGCCTTGCTTTTTGTCGCGGCATTCGCGGTGATCCTGGCCGCAGTTGCCGCTTGCCAGGCAGCTCGCAACGGCCGATGGCTGGAGGCGTTCCTTTGGTTTGTGGTGGTCTATTTAGTCCCGGCGAATCGCGTGGTGGCGTTTCCCAGCGCCAGCCGGACGGCGTTGATCGCACTGCTGGCGGCGTGTTCTGCCGCCGCCCTCTGGCTTTATGAAACGCAGGGCCAAGGCTGGTGGCCGGCGGTTATAGCCGCTTCGGCGCTGCCGTTTTTCCTGATTCCCACTTGGGGCCGCGTCGAAAACTACCCCGTCTTCGAACACGCAGAACTCACCGATGTCGCGCAGTGGGCCCGCGCCGCAACACAGAAAGACGACGTGTTCCTCTTCCCGGATGCCGCCGAAGATCTACGCCCCGGCGTGTTTCGCGAAGAGGCCTTGCGCGCCATTTACGTGGATTGGAAGGGCGGCGGGCAGATCAATTTTCTAAAGGAACTGGGAGCCGAGTGGTGGTCGCGCTGGCGGAAAGCGATGGCCGGCGGCTTCGATGCGCGGCATCTGGAGCGCTATCGCGGCCTCGGCATTGACTACCTGGTCATCGCAAGAAAGAACCGTCTGACAGGAACACAGCCGGCATTCGAGAACGCTGGTTTTTCGGTGTACGCCGTCAGCGCGCTCAATCCTTAGCCTTCGGAAATTTCCAAATTTCCAGGGCATTCGTGCCCAGTATCCGTTCCCGATCCTGTGCCGTGTAAAAGTCGAGAACCGAATCGACAAACTCCAATTCCTTGTCCATCGGCAACTCCCAACGCGGCCGCGGATAGCCTGTGCCCCATATCAGCTTGCTGCCTCCAAATTCTTCGTACACGGCTTTGAAGAACGGCCAGGTATCACGGTACGGGAACCCGCCAAGCGAGAGTTCGTAAGGTTCCGACGCACTAACCCATACCTGCGGAAAGCGCCGCAGGCGGAACATTTTGCGGAACTCGAGCCAGGGATCCGCGACATGCAAATCCGGTTTGCCCAGATGATCGACCACGATTTTCACACCGGGAAAGCGGCCGGCCATGTCT
>Ga0070731_10003809_pt1 | contig 13360 bp, 11 predicted proteins | sample Coa_R1_2_FD_66448 | JGI IMG/M metagenome (GOLD analysis project Ga0070731, IMG submission 66448) | Surface soil microbial communities from Centralia Pennsylvania, which are recovering from an underground coalmine fire - Coalmine... | ecosystem: Environmental > Terrestrial > Soil > Unclassified ... | reverse complement strand
GGACAATCGCCCCGGATGGCCACCTCCACCGAGCTCAACCGGGCGGAGCTCCGACGCTACCTGGACCGGGTCGACGATCGCTGGCCGATCGAGCGGGCGCTGTTGGGCGGGGCCCGCGTCGCCGACGCGGCGGGAGCGCCCCCCGAGCGGGAGCGAGGACCTGAATTCGTGGTCATTCTCGTCTCCGCCGCCTACGACGGGATGCCGTGGCTCGAGCGGGTCTACCACGCAGGGGCGCTTTGGGATGCGTCGGAGATGGGGGCCCCAGCGGATGTCCACTGCTATACGCCGGTCGAGTTCGAGCGTAAGCGCGTGTCGCTGGCGGTGGTGCGTGAGACGGCCGACCAGGGGATCGACCTGAGGACCTAGCTGATCGCCACCATCCGCTCGATCGCGACCCGGGCGCGGTCGGCGACCGTCTTTTCGACCTTCACCTCGTGCACGCCGTCGCGCAGCGCGTCGCGGAGCTTGGGTAGCGTGATCATCTTCATGAAGCGGCAGTGAGCCGCTTCGTTGGCGGCCACGAACTGCACGTGAGGTGCGGCCTGGCGGAGCGGATGCAGCATCCCCGTCTCGGTGGCCACGATCGCGGCGACGGCGGCGCGGCCATTGCTCTCACTCGCGCGTTGTTCGGCGTAGCGGAGCATGCCGCCGGTCGAGAGCATGAGCACGCCCTCGCGGTCGACGTCTCCTGCGGCGACGTACTCCATGACGCTGGTCGAGCAACCGCACTCGGGGTGGATCAGGAAGTCAGCGCCCGGGTGGGCCGCGCGGACGGCCGCGATATCACGCGGGCGGATGCCCGCATGCACGTGGCACTCCCCGTCCCACACGTGGAGGCGGCGCCCGAGGGTCTTCTCGACGTACGCCCCGAGGAACATGTCGGGGCCGAACAGGATCTCGGCGTCCTCGCCGTGCTCACGCAGGATGTGCTCGACCACCTTGACGGCGTTGGCGGAGGTGCAGCAGTAATCCGTCTCCGCCTTGACCTCCGCCGTCGTGTTGACGTACATGACGGTGATCGCTCCGGGATGCTGGGCCTTCCAGGACCGCAGCTGCTCGACTGTGATCGAGTCAGCCAGTGAGCAGCCGGCGTCGGGATCTGGAATCAGGACCCGCTTCTCCGGGCAGAGGATCGATGCCGTCTCGGCCATGAAATGCACGCCGCAGAAGACGATCGTTCCGCCAGCGGCTGCGGCGGCCTGCTGCGAGAGCCCCAGCGAATCGCCGACGTAGTCGGCGATGTCCTGGATCTCCGGCAGCTGGTAGTTGTGGGCCAGGATGATCGCGTCCTGCTCACGGGCCAGCGCCCGCACCTCCTCCTGGAGGGCCGGGATGTTCTCGAGCATCAGCGGTGCGTCGAGGCCACCGAGCATCGGAAGGTTCATGACAATGGTTCGAGGATGAGACTCAGATCAAGCGCCGCAGCGCTGTGGGTCAAGGCGCCCACCGAGATGAAGTGTACGCCGGATCTTGCGATTTCCGGCAGGGTCTCGAGCGTGACCCCGCCGCTGGCCTCGAGCTCCGCGCGCCCGGCTACACGCTCGACGGCGCGCCTGAGCTGAGCGGGCGTCATGTTGTCCAGAAGGATCCGCCGAGCCCCCGCCCCGAGGGCCGCGTCGAGCTCATCCAGGTCGCGGCACTCGACCTCGAGCGGGTAATCCGGGACCGCCGCCTGCACGCGGCGGACCGCTTCGGCCACCCCCCCGGCGATCGCGGCGTGGTTCTCCTTGATCAGGACCGCGTCGAAGAGACCGATTCGATGGTTCGTCCCGCCGCCCGCGGCGACGGCCGCCTTCTCGAGCGCCCGCAGCCCGGGGGTGGTCTTCCGGGTGTCGAGGATCCGGGCATCCGTGCCGGCCACCGCCCGGACGCATCTCGCGGTCAGCGTCGCGACGCCGGACAGCCGTTGCAGGAAGTTGAGCGCGGTGCGCTCGCCGGTGAGGATCGCTCGCGCTGAGCCCTCGAGTCGAAGCACCGGCCCCTCCTCCCGCCAGCGCCCCTCGTCGACCAGGCGCTCGCACTCGATCTCCGGGTCGAGCGTTCGGAAGGTCGCCTCGGCAACGTCGAGCCCGAACACCACTCCGGGTGCCTTCTGCGTGATCAGGGCTCGGGCGCGCGCCTCCGCCGGAACGGTGGCATCGGTGGTGACATCGCCGCTGCCCACATCCTCCGCCAGCGCCCGGGCAACGGCGTCCCGGATGACCTGCTCGTCCATGCAGGTTCAGTGCGGCTCGACGAGCACGCGGACCGTGGTGAAGGCGGGATCGGCGGCACCGTGGAGCCGTGCCCCAGCACTCGTCAGCTCGCGCAGGTAGACCACCACCTCGTCGGTGATCCGCTCGCCGGGAAGCAGGGCTGGGATCCCGGGCGGGTATCCGGCGATGCTCTCGGCCGAGATTCGCCCCACCGCGAGCTCGACGGGCACCGTTTCGCCCGGCCCCAGGAACGCCTCGCGCGGCGAGAGCGCGGTTCCCTGCTCGAGCGCGGCTGGAGCCCGGGTCAGCGCCGGCGAGGTCCCCGGGCGCGAAACCGCGCGCACGGCCTCACCGAAATCGTGGGCCAAGCGCTCCAGCGGCTCGATCGGCTGGGCGATCCCGAGCACGAGGACGAGCGTCGCATGGGTGGCCAGCTCGACGTAGATGTCGTAATTCGAGCGCAGCGCTGCCGCCACGTCGTAGCCCGTGCGCCCGGTGCCGCGGACGTCGATCACGATCCGAAGCGGATCCCACGCGGCGACACCGGGTCGGCCCACCAGCCCCGCGCCGACCACGGCGCACCCGGGGACGGCGCTGATCGCCGCCCGGGCCCGTTCGGCGGCGTCGATCGTCCGGTCGAGCAGCGCCTCGCCGTGTACCGCCAGCTGACGTCGGGCGGCGTCGAGCGAGGCCATCAGCAGCGAGCTCGGGCTGGTCGAGCGGACGAGCCGCACCGCGCGCGCCACCGCGGCGACATCGATCCGCTCGGTGTCGGCGACCAGGAGCATGGCGGATTGGGTCAGGCTGCCGACGATCTTGTGGGTCGAGGCGAGCATCGCGTCGGCGCCCAGCTCGAGCGGCGAGCGAGGCAGGCGAGGGTGAAACCCGAAGTGCGAGCCCCACGCGTTGTCGACGACCAGCGCCGCACCGGCGGCGTGCGCCACCTCGGCGCAGCCCGCGACGTCCGCCGCCATCCCGTAATAGGTCGGGGACACGATGAACGCGGCCCGTGCCGCCGGGCTTGATCGCAGCGCCGCCTCGAGCGCTTGCGGCGTCACGCCATGGGCCATCCCGAGCTCAGGGTCGTACTCGGGCGCCACCCAGGTGGGGACGCCACCGCTCAAGATCAGGCCATCGACCATGCTGGCGTGCGAGTTGCGCTGGAGGACGACCGGGGTTCCCGGTCCGGCCATGGCCAGGCACAGGGCGTGGTTGCCCTGGGTCGCGCCGTTGGTCAGAAACCAGGTGCGATGGGCTCCGTAGGCCTCGGCGGCCAGGTGCTCGGCGCGTTCGTACGGCGTCGGGGCCGGGCCGACGTCGATGCCCTCGATGTCCTGGGGCACGTCCAGGAGCAGTGCCCGCTCGCCGAAGGCGAGCCGGAGCCCGGGGTCAGCTCCGGCCCCGCCCTTGTGCCCGGGGACGTGGAAGCGCGCCGAGCCTCGGAACCCGTAGGCGGTCACCGCCTCCATGTAGGGCGCGGTCGGCTGGTGCGAGCGTGGAGGACCCGAGCGAAGCGGGACGTCGGTGAGGTTTCCGTCGCCGGTTACCTCCGCCCCCGCCTGCTCCGGCTCTGCCGGGGATGGTCCCGCCTGCGATCGCTGCACCTGCTCCGCCTCCGATCGCTCCGCCTCCGCCTGGGCCGGCCGCGCGTCCGTCATTTGGCCGCCTGATGCAGGTAGGCGCGGGCAAAACCGTCGAGATCGCCGTCGAGCACGCGCGCCACGTCGCCCACCTCGTGGCCCGTGCGATGGTCCTTGACCATCGAGTAGGGATGAAGCACGTAGGAGCGGATCTGGGAGCCGAAGTTGACGTCCTGGGCGTCGCCCTTCTCACGGGCGATCTCCTCACGGCGCTCCCGCTCCTGACGCTCGAGGAGCTTGGACCGGAGCATCTTCATCGCCTCGGCCTTGTTGGAGGACTGCGAGCGCTCGTTCTGACACTGAACGACGATGCCCGTCGGCTTGTGCGTGATCCGCACGGCGGAGTCGGTCTTGTTGACGTGCTGACCCCCGGCTCCGCTGGCGCGATAGGTGTCGATCTGGAGGTCGTCGTCGTCGATCTCCACCTCGTCGATCTCATCCACCACCGGCGACACCTCGACCCCGGCGAAGCTCGTCTGGCGCCGGTGGGCGGCGTCGAAGGGCGACAGCCTGACCAGTCGGTGGACGCCCTTCTCGCTCGCGAACAGGCCGTAGGCGTTCTCGCCCTTCACCTGGAAGGTGCCCGACTTGATGCCGGCCTCCTCTCCGGGCGATACCTCGAGCAGCTCGGCTTCGAAGCCTCGGCGCTCGGCCCACCGCATCTCCATGCGCAGGACCATCTCGGCCCAGTCCTGGGCGTCCGTTCCGCCGGCCCCCGCGTTGATGGTCACGAGCGCGTCGCCCGTGTCATAGGGCCCGGAGAACAACCGTTGCTCCTCCAGCTCGTCGAGGCGCTCCTGAACCGCCCGGATCTGGTCCTCGAGCTCATGGGCTATCTCGGCGTCCTCCTCGGCCAGCTCGGCCAGCGGCTGGAGGTCCTCGACGTCGCCTTCAAGTTCTCGATAGAGCGCCAGGCGCTTGCTGGCGCGGGCGTGCTCGGCGCCGAGCCGTGCGGCACGCTCCTGGTCGTCCCAGAAGCCCGGCTCCCCCATCTGCGCTTCGAGCGCCTGGACGCGCTCGCTCAGTCCAGCCGGGTCAAAGGTAGTCCGCCAGCAGCTTGAGCTGCTCGCGGATTGCCACGAGGCGCTGGGAGAGCGGCTCTGAGTGAACGCTGGCCATCGTCTGCAACCGTAGCAGCAGGGGTAGGTGTCGAATATGACCACCATTCACGACGCGGGGCCGCAAGAGCTCCTCGAGAACCCTAACTACGCCACCGTGGCGACGCTCAATCGCGACGGATCAATTCACCAGACGGTCGTCTGGGTCAGCGCCGACGCCGACGAGGTCGCCGTCAACAGCGCGGTGGGCCGTGTGTGGCCGACCAACCTGGAACGCGACCCTCACATCTCGGTCCTGGTCCAGGAGACCGACAACCCCTACCACTTCCTCGAAATCCGCGGTACCGCGAGCTCGTCCCTCGAGGGTGCCGACGCGCACATCGACGCGCTGGCCAAGAAGTACACCGGCCAGGACGAATATCCCTACCGCCAGCCCGGCGAGCAGCGCATCAAGTTCACCGTCAAACCCGACCACGTCCGCTACGTGAAGCAGCGCTGAAGGCCCGCCGACGGCATCGGCCTCTGCCGCGCTACCGGCGATCCAGCGCGCGCGGAGCGGTCTGCCGCGCTACCGGCGGCCCCGGCCGCGCCGCCGCGAGCGGCGATCGAGCTCCCGCTCCACCCGTTCGAAGTCGGGCGCCGGGCCGTACAGGCGCCAGCCGTTGCGGATCAGCGGCAGGGCGACGATCAAGAGCACCCAGACCGGCCAGAACTGCCCCTGGGCCCCATCGATCAGCCACACAGCGAGGCACACCCCGAAGAGGGCGATCCCGCCTCCGGTCTCCTGGATCAGCCGTCGCTGGAGCTGGCTGCGCCGCTCGGCCAGGGCCGCCCGCTGCTCCTGCGGGCTGAGCGGCAACCTAGGCAGATCGGCCACCAGCGCATGCAGCTGCTGCTCGGTCCGAGCCGCATACGCCCGCTGCACCCGCTCATCGAGCTCATCGTTGGTCAGCCTCCCGGCCGCGAAGTGCTCACGCAGCTCCTGCGCGGCCCGCTCCCGTTGCGCGTCCGAGACCTTCAGATCCGCCACGGGGGGAATGTAAGCAGCGGAGGTCGGGTGCTGGATGCCGACGCCTGAGGTGCCGACGCCTGGGATGCCGACCGCCTGGGGTACCGACGCCTGGGATGCCGACAGCACCCAGCCCCACCCAGCACGAAAAAGGCGCCACGAATCCAAGTCCCCTCCAAGTCGGCCGCCTTTTGGTCGTAGACAACAAAGGCGGGCGGGAGGCCCTCCGCCCCCGAGTCGCGCGGCGCGCGACAGCCGCCCGCTGAGTTGCCTCGCCCTGAAGCCGCGCGTGCGTTCAGCAGTCGTTCATGATCGGGTCGCTGTGCTTCATGAGGAGGCGGCCGAGCTGTTCGACGGCATGGGTCTGCACTCGTTGGCTAGGGAGCAGCGCGCTCGCGGGCCGTATGGACCGCGAGGATGCGGCGGCTGAGCGTGACCGATTCGCGGATTCGCGACTTTGAAATCGTGATTTTGGCGGCTCTTGACGTCGGGAAGCGTCCTTCAGAAAATGGAGCGCCGTCGGCGAGGGGTCTATGGTGGGACCGCTAGCGCAATTCGAGATTCACGAGAGCCGCCAGGACCGGGCGGTCCGGCTGAGGCTGACCGGGGAACTCGATCTTGCATCCGCCCCGGCACTCGAGCAGCGGCTAGAGGCGCTGCGTGCCGACGGTCATAACGTCCGGCTCGACCTGTCTGCCCTCGACTTCATCGACAGCACTGGAGTCCACGTTCTCTTCCGCGCCTACAGCTTCGCGAGCGCGAACGGCTGGGCGTTCGAGATCGACCCCAACGTCTCGCGCCCTGTCATGCGCGTGCTTGAGATCGTGAACCTCGAACACGTCATCCCGCGCGGTGATCCAACGCCCGAGCCAACCGCCCCGCTTCACGAGACAGCGCTCTGAGCGCCTTCGCCAGCTCGGCAGCGTCCTCCCCGTTTGCGGGCGTCACCGCGCTCCGCAGCGCTGCTGACAGTCCCTCTTGATCCGGCTCGGGCTTCGGCGCGTCGCCCGCCTCGAGCTGGCGACCTCGCCACCAGACGAGAAGGTAGAGGCGTTGCTCGCAAAGCGTCTGACGGAGTTCACCGGACCTGGTCGCGGGTTGCTCGGGGGCCTGGAACACCTCGGCTTGGACGATGCGGCGCCGGCCTTGCGCGAGGCGCAGCGTCAGGGGGGACTGCGCGCCCTTCAACCGGCGACGTTGCGCGGGGACCGGAAACCTCCGACCCTGAGCTATCAGGGCGCGACCGATGAGAGGCTCCACCCGCAAACGAGGCGGGACGCCTGCCTGGTAAGCATGGGGACGGCAAGTGCCGGGGGCTCGCGGTCGCGTCGCGGTCGGTTATCCACGCCGTGCTCCGCCGCGCTCAACGATGCAGTCGCATGGGAAAAGATCAGCCGGAACCCCGCATCGAGGATCAAGCCGCCACGCGCCGGTCAAGCGCGTGTCACGGCATGGACAGCAGGGGAGCTACGCCGATTCCTGGCGCACGTCGAGCACGACCGGCTAGCGGCGCTCTGGCGGCTGGCAGCCACGACCGGGATGCGGCGCGGGGAGCTGCTCGGCGTCAGGTGGCAGGGCGTTGACCTCGACGCCGGACGGCTGCGGGTCGAGCAGCAAGCGCTACCGACGCCAGGCGGCGTGACCTTCGGTTCGCCGAAGTCGAAGCGCTCCCGCCGGACGATCACGCTCGACGCCGCGACCATCGACGCGCTGCGCAAGCACCGTGACCAGCAGCGGGTCGAGCAGTCATTGGCCGGGGACGCCTACGAGCATCACCGCGATCTGGTGTTCGCCGATGAGCTGGGCCGGCCGGTCCATCCGAATACCCTCTCGAACGCGTTCATCGTCCGCCGGAAGCCGCTGGCGTGCCGGTCGGCTCCGTTCATGTGCTGAGGCACACGGCCGCAACGCTGGCGCTCGATGCGCAGGTGCCGCTGCATTTAGTCGCCGCGAGGCTCGGGGACCGCCCGGAGACGCTACTCGCGACCTATGCGCACCTGCTGTCGTCGAGCGACGCAGCGGCAGCGGATGCCGTCGCCGCCGCGATCGTTGACAAACCGTTGACAGATCCGGCGGGTGTTGCTTCAGAACCCGCGGGCTAGCAGGCGTTTTCCGCCCTGCCCTACACCCCGTGGCACTTCTTGAACTTCTTGCCGCTCCCGCACCAGCACGGGTCGTTGCGGCCGAGCTGCTGAGTCTCGTCGACGCGGCGCTGCTCGACGTGGATCGGCTCCTCCTCGAACCCTCCGTCGTCGGCGTAGCCGTTGCCCGCCTCCAGCGCGCCCGCCGCAGCCGCGGCCATGGCCATTGCCCCCTGGGCGACGCCGCCGCCTGAGTAGGTGACCCGGCCGCCCCCGGTGGCTGAGCTCGACCTCTGGCTGACCCGTCGCGGGGTCGGAGCCGGCGACAGCGGCTGGCCGTCGGGACCCATCGGGGTCACCTCGACGTGGTAGATCATCTGGGCGAAGTCGGTCCAGATCGAGTTCATCAGGTCACGGAACAGCTCGAAGGCCTCGTTCTTGTACGCCACCAGCGGCTCGATCTGCGCGAAGCCCCGCAGGTGGATGCCCTCGCGGAGGTAATCCATGTCGTACAGGTGCTCGATCCACCGCTGGTCGATGATCTGCAGCAGCAGGAAGCGCTCGATCTCACGCATCAGCTCCGGCCCGAACTCCTGCTCACGCCGGTCGTACTGGGCTGACGCCTCCTCGCGCAGGATCGCGATCAGCTCGTCGCGGTCGGCGCTCTTCGGGTCGATCTCGTCCAGAGCCGGTGTCGCGGTGAGGATCTCCTGCACGCGCCGGAGCAGGCCCTCGACGTCCCACTCCTCGACGTAGTCGCCGGCGGTGTACTCCTCGACCAGGCGCTCGACCAGGTTGGCCACCTCCTCACGGGCGGCATCGCTCATGTCGCGCCCCTCGAGGATCTCGTCGCGGTAGTTGTAGATCACCTCACGCTGCTGGTTGAGCACGTCGTCGTACTCGAGCGTGTGCTTGCGCATCAGGAAGTGCTGTTCCTCCACCTTCTTCTGCGCCTTCTCGATCTGCTTGGAGAGCATCCCGGCTTCGATCGGCTCCTCGTTGCCCTCGTCGTCGGTCGTACCGAGGCGGTCGAGGATCTTGTAGATCCGCTCGCCCGCGAACAGCCGGACGAGGTCGTCCTGGGCGCTCAGGAAGAACCGCGACTCGCCCGGATCGCCCTGGCGGCCGGAGCGGCCGCGGAGCTGGTTGTCGATGCGCCGTGACTCGTGGCGCTCGGTGCCGAGGATGAACAGGCCGCCGGCGTCGAGGACCTGCTCGCGCAGCTCCTCCACTCGCTCGCGGATCGACGGCAGCACCTTCTCGTAGTGCTCCTCGTAGTCAGGGTCGCCGGCCTTCAGCCCCAGCTTGGCCACCTCGAGCTGCGCCAGGTGCTCCTCATTGCCGCCCAGCTTGATGTCGACCCCGCGGCCGGCCATGTTGGTGGCGATCGTGACCGCTCCCGGGGCGCCGGCCTCGGCGATCGTCTCGCCCTCACGCTCAGCGTGCTCGGGCTTGGCGTTGAGCACCGTGTGGTGGATGCCCCGGCGCTTCAGCCGCTCGGACAGCAGCTCTGAGACCTCGACCGAGATGGTTCCCACGAGCACCGGCTGGCCGCGCTCGTGACGGGCCTCGATCTCACGCGTCACTGCCCCCCATTTGCCGTCCTTGGTCTTGTAGACCTGATCGTTGTGGTCGTTGCGGACCATCGGGCGGTTGGTGGGAATCTGGACCACCGGCAGCTCGTAGATCTTCATGAACTCGGTGGCCTCGGTGAGCGCCGTGCCGGTCATTCCGGCGAGCTTGTCGTACATCCGGAAGTAGTTCTGGAGCGTGATCGTGGCCAGCGTCTGGTTCTCCTCCTGGATACGGACGCCCTCCTTGGCCTCGACCGCCTGATGCAGGCCCTCCGACCACCGGCGGCCCTCGAGGATCCGGCCGGTGAACTCGTCCACGATCTTCACCTCGCCGTCGACGACGGCGTAATCGACGTCGCGCTTGAACAGCGACTCGGCCTTGAGCGACTGGATCAGGTGGTTGACCAGGTGGCCGTTCTCCGCCCGGTACATGTGATCGATTCCGAGGAACCGCTCCGCCTTGGCCACGCCGCGCTCGGTCACCGACACCGTTTTGTGCTTCTCCTCGAACTCGTAGTCGAAATCGGCGACGAACTCCTTCTTGGTCCGCGGATCCATCCCCTCGGGCGTCTTGCCAGGTTCCATCTGACGCGCCAGCCGGGCGAACTTGACGTACAGGTCGGCGGCCTGCTCAGGGGCACCCGAGATGATCAGCGGAGTCCGGGCCTCGTCGATCAGGATGTTGTCGACCTCATCGACGATCGCGTAGGTGTGGTAGGGCGACTTGCCCTCGTCGGGCTTCGGCCGGCCACCGTGCTGAACCTTCTCGTCGAGGGACTTGGCCATGTTGTCACGCAGGTAGTCGAAGCCGAACTCGGAGTTGGTCCCGTAGGTGACGTCGGCCGCGTAGGCGTCTCGCTTCTCTTCATAGGGCTGCATGTTCTGCAGCACGCCGACGGAGACGCCCAACATGTCGTAGATCGGCTTCATCCACATCGCGTCGCGACGCGCCAGATAGTCGTTGACCGTCACGACGTGCACGCCGCGCCCGGCCAGCGAGTTCAGGACCACGGCCAGGGTCGCGGTCAGCGTCTTGCCCTCCCCGGTCTTCATCTCGGCGATGGCGCCGTCGTGCAGCACCATCCCGCCGATCAGCTGCACGTCGAAGTGCCGCATCCCCATCGAGCGCTTCGACGCCTCCCGGACGAGGGCGAAGCACTCGTAGAGCAGGTCGTCCAAAGACTCCCCGTTACGCGCCCGCTCACGTAGCTCGTCAGCGGCCGCCCGCAGCTCGGCATCGTCGTAATGCTCGAGCTCTTCCTCGTAGAGATTGATACGTCCGACGCGCTGTTCGTAGGCCTTGAACTTCTTGGCCTCGCCCATGCGCAGCGCGCGGTCCAGGATGGACATGGGGCTAGCGTAGCAGTGGGTCTGGCGCCCGCCGGGCGCGTTTTAAGGGCGCCGGATGGCGACCGTCACGAAGCTATCGACAGCCCGTGAACGGACCTTAAGCGGCCCCCGCCTCCTGCCCTGAAACCGGCTCGCTCTCCGGGATCAGGTGCGCCTCGAGAACCACCTCGCCCTCCAGCACGACGCGCCCGTCGAGGACCCGCGGCGGCCCCTCCGGCTCGCCGGCCGGGGTCGTTGAAGCAGCGCCGGCCGTGGTCGTTGAAGCAGCGCCTGCGGAGGCCCCGGCGGCCGCCCGCGCCTGACGCCGGCGCCGGCGCTTCTCCCGGTGGCGCTTGACCTGACGGGCGAGCTCGTCGCTGACCAGGTTGACCGAGCGAAGGATGTCCGGTGAGGCGTTCTGCGCCCGCAGCGTCACTCCCTTGAGGTGGAGGGTTGCCTCCGCGACCTGGCAATCGGCGACACGCCGGTTGCGCTCCTCGAAGAGCTCGAGCTCCAGGACTGCCAGCTCGGAGACCTGCCGCTCGATCTTGCGAAATCGCTTGGCGACGTGGTTTCGCAGCTCCTCCGAGACGGTCAGGTTTCGGCCTTTGACGTCGATGCGCATCGACCGACCTCCTTCTGGCGTGATGGTGTGTTCCCTGGAGCGTAAACCTCCGCCTGCGGTTTGTCGACGCCGGACCGAGCCCGGCGTCGGCCGTGCGCCCGGCGGAAAGCGCCGGCCGACCGCCTGAGGCCTGGCCGGCGCTTCCAGCTCGTTTACAGGGTTAGCACTTCGCTTTGCCCGCGACCGTCGTCGTCTGGGTGGACGGCGACTGGCCCTGGTAGTTCTGCGCGGTGAACGTGAACGAGTACGGACGCTTGCCCGCCTTGCAGCCCACCGACCACTGGTAGGACACCTTCTTGCCCTTGACCTTGCGCGTCACCTTAGGGAAGGTCACGTTGAGCTTGACCAGAGACGCATAGATCCCGGGGATGCCACCGGCTGACGTCGAGACGCTCGGCGGTAGCGTAGTAGTGAGCACCTCATAACCGCCCTTGACTTTGTAGGTCTCGGTGTAGGCAGGCGCGGCGCCCGTCGTCACCGTGCCTCCTGCGCACGTGTACTGCGGCCCCGGCGCATACGGAGTTTCTTCAAAGAAGATCGTCCGCTTGCCCTGACCAGCGTTGTAGACGGTCTCGTATGGGTTGCACGGCGTTCCCGGCCCGCCTGGCGTGGTCGCAGGCACGAACATCGAATTCACCGGGCCTCCACCGACTTGCGAACCCTTCGGGCAGACCTTGTTCCAACCATGGGCGTTCGAGGCGTTATTGATCATCGCCGCCGTGCAGACGGGGAAATCCTTCCCGTCCCACCGGACTCCGTAAATCTTGGTCACGATCTTGGTGAGCGGCGCCGTCTCGTGGCCGTTAGTGCCGCTGGCGCTCCACAACTCATGCCATCCAGAAGCCACCGGCTTGCTCTTGCTGCCGGCCGCCTTAGGCGAGAAGGTGGCCTTAGCCGCGTAGCCGTTGAAGCCTGCGGACGCCGCGTATGCCGCAGCGGCTCCGGCGAGCACAGCTACCGCCGCGCCGAGAATGATGCTTCGTCTCAAGTGCTCCTCCTTGGAAATCGTCGGTATCGCCTCCCTAGCCAGTTAACAACTGACAATCCTTACGGGAGTTGTGCCAGATGTGGGAAATCCTGCAACTGGCCAGTAGTCGACTGACCGAGCGGAGGCTGTGCGTGACAAGCTGGGCCGCCCGGCTGCGGGGTGTAGTAGACCCTTTGGAGGACCGCGGCCAGCGCCGGCGGGATCGACGGCCCGATGCTCGGTTGGGGGTGCGTCGTACAGAGATAGCCACCGAAAACCGGTAGTCCTGTGACCAATTCGGAGTAGGCACCAGGCACCATGTAGGGGTTTCCGCGATTGGAGGAAAGCCGATTCTGGTATGGCGTCAGAACCTCGGGATTGACCGGGTTCGAGATCCTCAGCAGATGTACGAGCGTTCTTCCGTTAGGCCCGGCCGTCGTGCTCTGGGTGCTCGCGGTGCCGTTCGCGAAGAACCCGGCTATCTCCCGGCGGTAGGTGTTGACGTAATCGACCACTGGCACCACGCCCCCGAGGTAGGGCTTGAGCCGCGCCAGAAGGGGCACGGTGGCGTTCAGGAACTGCTCGAGGGCGGGAATCCCCCGCCGCGAGGCCGCAGTCAGCGGTCCGATATCGACGAATAGGTCCCGCAGCTCTGGTGCCAGCGTAACCAGCCCTCGGAGCGCGGGGCTGAGCTGAATCGCCGCGGGGCGCAACTCGTCGATCAGCGGCTTTGTCGTGCCTGCGAACCGCGCCAGCCGACGGATCGTGGCCCGCGTCTGGATCAGGAAGGCGGGAAAGGCCTTGACGGTGGCAGCCAGAGCGGCGCTCTGGGCGGCCGTGGCCGCGAAGGTCGCATTTGAGTTGCGGATGAATCCTTCA
>Ga0070731_10003808_pt1 | contig 13361 bp, 11 predicted proteins | sample Coa_R1_2_FD_66448 | JGI IMG/M metagenome (GOLD analysis project Ga0070731, IMG submission 66448) | Surface soil microbial communities from Centralia Pennsylvania, which are recovering from an underground coalmine fire - Coalmine... | ecosystem: Environmental > Terrestrial > Soil > Unclassified ... | reverse complement strand
TTCGATCGTTTCCTGCGTCTTCAGCGCGAGTAGAGGAGAAACTTCAAGACTCACATAGCCGTCACGGAATTGTGATTCCTGATAAACAGGGCGGAGAATATCGGCTGCACCCTGAATGTCCCGGATGGCGATCTGCTCATAAATACTGGTCGCGTCGAGGTCGCCGCGTGAGGTCAACGATTTCAGCATGTCATCGTAGAGCGAACTGTCGGCGATCGCCTTCTCGAAAATCGATGGGTTCGAGGTCATGCCGCGCAAACCATCTTTTTCGATCATGGTTTTCAGCTTGCCGCCGGTGATCAGGTCGCGGCGGATGTAGTCGAGCCACATCGACTGCCCATAGTTCAACAGTTCCTTCAGCGGGTTGGCGGTGTTTGTCTTTTCGAGTACTCCCGTGGGCTGCATAATGATTTCTCCTGATGATGACTGGCGGGCGCCGTTGCCAACAATAATTCGTTATTTATCCGCAATTGCTTTGTGTGCTTCCGCGACAACAGCATCGACGGTGAAGCCGAAAAACTTCAGCAAATCTTTCAGCGGAGCCGATGCGCCGAAGCGGTGCATACCGATTTTGCGTCCCTTGAGCCCAACATATCGTTCCCACCCAAAGGTGGACGCCATCTCAACCGAAACTCTCGCCGTGACCGAAGAAGGCAAAACGTTCTCCTTGTAGCTTGCCTCTTGGCGCTCGAAAATCTCCCACGAAGGCATGCTCACGACGCGCGCCTGAATACCCTCGGCTTTCAACTTTTCGTAAGCATCCACGCAGAGCGAAACTTCGCTTCCCGTACCCATTAAGATGACATCAGGCTTGCCGCCCGGCGCGTCGGCCAGAATATAAGCGCCCTTTGCCGTTCCTGATGCGGCCGCGTATTTCGTTCGATCCAAGGTAGGAAGCGGTTGCCGCGTGAGGACGAGGGCCACCGGCTGGTGCTGCAGTTGCGCGATGATCTTCCAGGCTTCGACGACTTCATTCGCATCTGCTGGGCGCATCACTATTAAATTAGGCATCGCGCGCAGAGAAGCCAGTTGCTCGATCGGTTGATGCGTGGGCCCGTCTTCGCCTACGCCGATGGAATCATGAGTAAAGATGAAAATCGAGGGAGCTTCCATCAACGCGGCTAATCGAATGCTCGCCCGCATGTAGTCGCTGAAATTGAAGAAGGTAGCGCCGAAGGCCCGAATGTTAGAAACGACCAGCCCGTTTACGCTTGCGCCCATCACGTGCTCGCGCACGCCGAAATGAAGATTGCGCCCAGCGTAGTTGTTCGCCTGAAAGTCTCCGGCACCCTCAAACTTCAGCGTAGTTTTGTTCGAAGTCGCCAAATCGGCGGAGCCGCCAATCAGCCAGGGAATCTTCTGCGCGACAGCGTTCAGCACTTTGCCCGAACTCTCACGCGTGGCTATGCCCTTCGTATCGGTTGGAAAAGTCGGAAGGTTCTTGTCCCAACCATCGGGCAATTGGCGGCGCTGCATGAGGTCGAGCTGCTTTCTCAGCTCTGGATATTTTTCGGAGTATTCCGCGAACATCTTGGACCACTTTGCGCGCTGATCGCGCCCGCGCTTTCCAATTCCATCCTGAAAGTGTTCGCGGACTCCGTCAGGCACGAGAAACTTCGCATCCTCCGGCCAGCCATAAAACTTCTTGACCAGCCGCACTTCTTCTTCGCCGAGTGGTTCGCCGTGAGCGGCGCTAGTGTCTTGTTTATGCGGCGAGCCGTAGCCGATGTGGCTGTCGACGATGATGAGCGTGGGCCGGTCGGTGGTCTTCTTGAAAACCTCGAAAGATCGAGCCAGCATTTCGAGGTCGTTGGCATCGGCAACGCGAGTCACATTCCAGCCGTAACCAAAGAAGCGAGTAGCCACGTCTTCGCTGAACGACCAATCGGCGGGACCGTCCAGCGTGACATTGTTGTGGTCGTAGATCCAGCAAAGATTCGAGAGCTTGAGATGCCCAGCCAGCGAAGCCGCTTCGCCTCCTATGCCTTCCATCAGGTCGCCATCGGAGCACATCGCGTAAATGTCGTAATTGAAAACTTCGAATTCGGGGCGGTTGAAATTGGCGGCGAGCCACTTGCTGCCAATCGCCATTCCCAAACTATTTCCGACGCCTTGCCCAAGTGGTCCGGTCGTAGTTTCAACGCCGGTGGTGACGTGCGATTCGGGATGTCCGGGGGTGCGGCTTCCCAGTTGGCGGAAGCGCTTGATCTCCTCCATCGGAACCGCAAGTTCTTTCAGCACTTCACCCTTTTCGGAAACTTCGCGGACGCCAGCCAGGTGCAGCATGGCGTACAGCAACATTGAGGCGTGGCCATTCGAGAGCACAAAGCGGTCGCGGTTGAGCCACTTGGGATCTTCGGGGTCGTAGCGCAGAAACTCCTGCCAGAGAACATAGGCAACCGGCGCCAGGCCCATAGGCGCGCCGGGATGCCCGCTGTTGGCTTGTTGGACCGCATCGATCGCCAGGGTGCGAATGGTGTTGATGCTAAGCGTGTCTAATTGCTTCGCGGTCACGACAGCTTGCTCGCTGGCTACCATGCTGATGCGTCCTCCAATCGGGGAATCGGTTCAGTGAGTTGCTTTGGCGATCGTTGATGGCGAGGCCTAATTCGCTACCTTATCGACAATCTTAAGTAGTTAGAGTCCCCCGGACGGCAAAGGGTTTCAGACTCAAACGGCTTTCAATACGCACCGAGTGTATCAAGTTCTCGCATGTCGTTGTTGTCAGATGTGTGAAAACGCGGAAAGTTGCGGGGACGTTTCTGAAGGCGGAGGAAAGCACAAGCGGTTACTTCAGCAACTGCAGATAGCTGATCTCGCTGCTGGAAGCACGGGTAGTATCCTGGATGTATTTTAGAAACTGACGCAAATTCTCTTTTTCGGACGCTTCCATCCCGGCGAAGCGGACGCGCACGCCCCCTGCGGTCGGTGTACTGCGGCTTACAATGCCATTCAGCGCCAATCCCTTGACCCAGATCTTGCCGCTGGCAACCCACAAGCCGATTTCTACTTTTGCTCCGCCGCTGACCGAAACGGAAGTCTCAACCCGGCAGCCTCCCAAACTTGTGTTGGAGAGGTTGCCCCAGATGGGAGCCTCAGCGCCGTTCACGTGCAGTTCGACGGCCACGAAGCACTTGAGTCTGGGATGACGGCGCCGGTCCTCACCCCAGTTGGAGCTGAAGATGTCGGGTTCGAAGGGTGGAGAGTTGGTCACGGAAGCGGGCGCGAAGAGCGGCGAAGGCGGCGATGCGTTCGCCGGCGTTGGCGCTGGCGGCTGTTTTTCCGCTGCGTCTCGTTTGATTAACCGCATGGCGTCGAGCAGGGCTTGTTCTCTGCGCTCCGGCGAGGCATCGCGATAAACCTGCAGCAGTTTTGCCAAATTGCGCCCGAGATCAGGGTCGGCCAACATTTTCGTCCAATCCCTGCCGCCCTTTGTTGATTTGACGTCACTCATGGTTAATGCGCTCTGCTTCGCAACTGCGTTATTCGAGTCTTAGCTTCAATCATTGGTAACCTGGCAACAAGATGACGGAAGTCACGCCGACATCCTCGCGATGGATCGAAGCAAGAGTGAACGTTAGTCGACTGAATCCGCTTTCAGGCCTGACAGGTAACTCTTTAACGCGCTTCGCTGCTCGTTCGTCAGCGACAGGAATTCAAAGCCGTAATGGTATCCACGGCGATACCGGACGACGGCTCGCAATTCCCACACGTCGCTTGACTGTGGAAGCGAAAAACTCAACCCGGCCACCTCGCCGTTATTCATTTCCATTGGCAGGAGCATGCCGATCCCGGCTTCCGAGAGGTCGCTGCAATGCCCTTCAACTTTGCGATACTGGCTGCCTTCCAGATAGGTTGCCATCGCGCGAAAATCCACGCGATATCGTGGATGTCGCCTACGCCGGCGGTCGACTTGGGTTGAAGCAGCTTTTGGAGTTGAAGAGGTCATCGGGCGAATGAAGTGTGCAGAATTCGATAGCTCTAGTGATTACTGGCGTTGGGGACTGAAAATCTGTTCTACAATCCCCGTGGTTTTTTGCGGATGCGCGTTCAAAATTCGACTTCCGTAAGCGGTCATGCGGGTTGACTCCGTACCGGGTCTTTTCCCACGGTTTTGGTTGACGTCTTGTGGCGTTTTTAGCGAACCACAATTTCCAGCTCCACGGTTCCGGTGATGCCTAACCGCTTGGCCATCTGCGAATACATGGTCGCGACTCGGTTAGTAGTTCTCCGGTCGACCGGAACTGGCGTCTGGCCAAAGTAAATAACCGCAAACATGCCGCCCGCACTCCCCTTGCAATGACCCGGTTCTTCGCCCGAATCATCTGAGGGAGGATTCTTCCTGTTACTCTATCGGGCGAAGCTGTGAGCGGGAAAGTTTCTAAAGTAATGAGAAAGGCGAATCTGTCCAAGTCACATAATTTTCACAAAATGCCAATCCATCGCGCACCAGGGCGCATCCAAGGGCCAACCGGGGATACCTGGTTTCTGCATCGTTGGATGTCTCGCTAGAATCAATAGTTAGACGATATGCTATGAGAGAGAAAGGCTGTCCCGAATACTTTCATCGCAACGGGACTTTTTCAAAATTGGGAATGCCCCGCTCTTTGATACTTCCAAGTCGCCGACTTTTTGTTCCAACGCTGATATTGCTATCGGCCATGAGCCTGATGGCCCAGACTTCAGCCCCCACTCCCTCGATCTCCTTACCCGGCTCGCAGAGCCCTTATACGGGCAGCGAACCGGAAGGCAAAGCCACCTCAGTGGTGTTGCAGATCGGGTTTCAGGAGGCGATCGATCGCGGCTTGCGCAACAATCTTGGCCTGCTGCTTTCGACGGATCAGGCCATTAATGCGCGAGGGGAACGATGGAAAGAACTCAGCAACCTGCTTCCGGACCTCGGAGCGCGAATCCAGGAAGATGTTCAAACCGAGAGCCTTTCAGCTCTCGGCTTCAAAAGTAACGTTTTTCCATTCCCGGTTCCGCGGGTCATTGGCCCATTCAACTACTTCGACGCGCGTCTCAACCTTTCGCAGTCTATTTTCAACTTCAAACAGATTGAGCAGGTACGGGCCGCTGCGGAGAGTTTGAAATCTGCGCAGCTGAGTGTGAAAGACGCGAGGGAGTTGGTGGTGCTGGCTGTCGGGAATGAATATTTGCTGGCCATTGCCAGTGCCGCTCGCATTGAAACCTCGAACGCGCAGGTTGCCAATGCTCAGGCGCTCTACGACAAAGCTCTCGATCAGCAAAAGGCGGGGTTGAATCCGACGATCGATACGCTGCGCGCGCAGGTAGAGTTGCAGACGCGGCAACAGCAGCTTATTGCCGCGCGCAATGATTATGCGAAACAGAAGCTCTCCTTGGCCCGCGTGATTGGATTGGCGCCGGGCCAGCAGTTTGAGTTAACCGAGAAAGCTCCCTATCAGGCGCTAACGCCATTGCCGATTGACGTTTACCTGCAACGTGCTTACGCCTCGCGCGCGGATTATCAATCGGCCGAGGCTCAGGTTCACGCCGCCGAACTCTTACGCCGCGGGGCCACAGCGGGTCATTATCCTACGGTCGATCTGACGGCAAATTTTGGCGACATCGGCGCGACCCCCGGAGAATCCAATGGAACCTGGCAGGTGAATGGCGGCATCAATATTCCTATCTTTGCCGGGGGTAAAGTGCATAGTGACGTTCTTGAAGCCGAGGCCCAGCTCAAGCAGGCGCGTCAACAACTCGGCGATTTGCGGGGCCGCATCGACTATGAAGTACGCGCGTCACTGCTCGATTTGACCTCCGCTGCCGAGCAGGTTGAGGTGGCGCGCAGTTCGGTGGAGCTTGCGGAGCAGGCGCTCACGCAATCCAAGGATCGATTCAGCGCCGGTGTCACCGATAATCTGGAGGTGGTGCAGGCTCAGGAGGCGGTGGCCAGCGCCCACGAAAGTTATATCGACAGCCTATACGCTCACAATTTGGCGAAAGTGGAGCTCGCGCGCGCAATCGGCGACGCTGAGACGGGTGTAAAAAGATACCTGCAAGGCCAGCAGCATTAATAAACTTATGGAAGAGAAGACACAAAGCACGACCACCGCTACGCCGGATCAGCCGGAGAGCCGTTCCAATCCACCGGATCAGTCGGGAGGCCGGCCCAAGCCGCTGCCTTCGAGCGAACGCGACTTTCGCACTCGTCCTTCGCGCACCGCCAGCCCGGGATTTCGCATCGCGTTGATCATTGCCGCAGTGGTTTTGCTGGTGGCGGCGTTCTTTGTCTACCGTTATGTTTCCAGCTACGAATCGACTGACGATGCCGAAGTCGATGGGCACATCAATTCGGTCAGCGCGCGTATTTCAGGTCACGTGACAAAGCTGGATATTCGGGATAACCAGTATGTCGAGGCGGGGCAGGTTCTGGTGGAAATCGATCCTTCCGATTATCAGGTCGCCTACGAGCGTGCCAAGGCCGATTTCGAAAATGCGCAGGCTGCTGCTGCGGCGGCGGGCGTCACCGTGCCGATCACGTCTGTGAGTACGAATACGCAGGTTTCTTCGTCGGAAGCCGATGTAACTAATGCGCGTGCCGGCATCAGCGCCGCCAGGCAGCAGCTTGCGGCAGCGCAGGCGCAGCAGGCGCAAGCCGAAGCCAACAACGTAAAAGCGCAACACGATCTCGAGCGCTACCGGCAACTGGTGGAGAAACACGAGATTTCAGAGCAACAGTACGACGATGCCACCGCTGCCGCGAAGGCCAATGCAGCCGCGGTCGACGCCGCCCGTGCCAATGTCAACGCGGCGCAGGCGGAGGTCACCACGGCGCAGGGAAAGCTGGTGCAGGCGGAAGCCAGTTTCCACAACGCGCAGACTGCTCCCAAACAGATGCAGGTCATTCGCTCCAGAGCAGCCGAAGCTGAGGCGCAGGCGTTGCAGAAGAAAGCCGACCTCGATCAGGCAGCGCTGAATTTGCAGTACACAAAAATCACGGCTCCACTTGCGGGGGTGGTCAGCGACCGCACGGTGGAAGTCGGACAAAACGTCTCGCCCGGCCAGGAACTGATGAAAGTCATTCCTCTGAGCGATGTGTGGATCACCGCGAACTTCAAAGAAACTCAATTGCGGGAGATGAAAGTTGGCCAGCCGGTCACCATTGACGTTGACGCCAACGGACGAAGTTACAAAGGCAAAGTGGATAGCTTCGCCGGTGCAAGCGGCGCCCGCTTCAGCCTATTGCCTCCGGAAAACGCCACCGGCAATTATGTGAAAGTCGTTCAGAGAATTCCGGTCAAGATCGTTCTCGATCCCGGCCAAAATAAAGATCAGTCATTGCGCCCTGGAATGTCGGTCGAGCCGAAGGTGTGGATTCGTCAATGAGTGTTGGCTCGGCCACTCTTGACGCCGATGCCTGGCGTCCGGCAATCAACCCATGGATCATCGCAGTAACCGTGACGCTGGCCACGTTCATGGAGGTGCTCGACACCTCGATTGCCAACGTGGCTCTGCCGCACATCGCCGGAAGTCTGTCGGCGGGCCAGGATGAAAGCACCTGGATTCTTACCTCCAATCTGGTATCGAATGCCATTGTCCTCCCGTTAAGCGGCTGGCTATCTTCCATCATGGGGCGTCGCAACTTTTACATGAGCTGCGTCGCGCTCTTCACCGTGAGTTCATTTCTTTGCGGCCTGGCGCCCAATCTCGCGACCCTCATTTTCTTCCGCGTTCTGCAAGGCGCCGGCGGGGGCGGCTTGCAACCCAGCGAGCAGGCGATTCTGGCGGACACTTTTCCTGCAGCGAAACGCGGCATGGCGTTTGCTGTTTACGGCATCGCGGTGGTGACCGCGCCGGCCATCGGTCCAACTCTCGGCGGATGGATTACGGACAACTTCACCTGGCGATGGATTTTCTTCATTAACATTCCGGTAGGCATCCTTTCGATTCTTCTCACGTCGCGCCTCATCGAAGATCCGCCGTACTTCAGGCGCCGTAAGCTCAACGAAACTCATATCGACTACATAGGCCTTGGTCTGGTGGCGGTCGGTCTCGGAACGTTGCAGGTCGTTCTCGACAAAGGACAGCGCGACGATTGGTTCGAGTCGCACTTCATCCTGATCCTCGCCACCATCAGCGCGCTGGCGCTGCTCTTTGCAATTTATTGGGAGTGGACCCACGACGATCCCGTGGTCGATCTCCATTTATTCCGCGACCGCACTTTCGGTATTTCGAACCTTTTGATGTTCATGCTGGGATTCGCTTTGCTGGGCAGCACGCTTCTGCTGCCTCTTTTCATGCAGACCCTGCTCGGCTACACGGCCGCGCGGTCGGGATTCGCACTGATGCCGGGCGGATTCACGATCATGCTTTTGTTGCCACTGGTGGGATTCCTGCTTTCCCGCTACAGCCCTCGCTGGATGCTGATGTTCGGTTTGAGCATGCTGTCTTTTTCGCTGTTTCACATGACCAGCTTCGATCTACAGATCGATTTCGGTACGGTGGCGATGGCGCGCGTGCTGCAGGCTGCCGGCATGGCCTTCTTGTTCGTACCGATCAACACGGCTGCGTACGCGTTCTTGCCGCGAGACAAAAACAATGCCGCTTCGGGACTGATGAACCTCGCAAGAAACATCGGGGGAAGTGTGGGTATTTCATTCGTTACCACCATGCTCGACCGCCGAACGCAAACGCACCTGAGCAATCTGTCGCGGCATCTCAGCGCTTCGAATCCGGCATTCCGGTCGATGCTTGAGGGAGCTACGCAAGCGATGCGCGCTCATGGCGCGAGTGCGGCATTTGCCAGCCGCCAGGCGTATGCGTTGATTGAAGGCACGGTGCAGAGGCAGGCTACGATGCTGGCATACATCGACGATTTCCGGATTCTTGGCTTCGCGATTCTTGCTATGATTCCCCTGGTCTTTTTGGTGAAGAAAGGCAAACCTGGCGGGATGTCCGTACACTAATCAAGGCAGGAGTATGGCCTATGTTTCGCGTGATCACCATCGAAAGGGAATATGGCTGCGGCGGCGGCGCCATCGCCGCCCAACTCGCGCAGCATCTTGGATGGAACCTCTGGGACAAGCGCCTCACCGAGGAAATCGCACGCCTGGCGAATGTGGATCCCTCGGCCGTAAAGCGCTGCGATGAGCGCATGGATAGCCGCCTGTACCGCCTGGCAAAGACATTCTGGCGCGGCAGCCATGAGCGCAGTTCCCAAGCCGCTGGCCAGGTGTTCGACACCGATCGAATGATGTCGATGATGGAGCAAATTACGGCGCGCATTGCGCAGGAGGGGAATGCAGTTGTGGTCGGACGGGGCGCGCCATTTTTTCTACGCGAACGTCCCGATGCGTTTCATGTCTTTCTGTATGCCCCGCGCGCAGAAAAGGTAAGGCGCCTGATCAAGGACGGATCGACTGCGGCGGAAGCTGAAGAGTTGGTTGACATCGTCGACCGCGAACGTATTGCCTACGTCAAGCACTACTTCAATGCTGATTGGCCTACGCGCTCGCTGTATCACGTGATGGTAAATACTGCCATTGGCGACAAGTGTGTGATCGACACGATCCTGCACAGCATGAGCCTGGTCGAGTGTCGTCCCAAGGCAACCGACTACGAACCTCCCAAAGTCGTCGCGACCTAACTTTTACGGGAATGTGCCGGGCGTAGCTGAGCCGGGCAACAATCTTCTGCACAGGCGTCGGGCCGCGGCCCAAACAGTCCGACTGCCCGTCGCTCTCTAGTCGAATCCATCCGCTCCTGAATCAATTCGCGAATCATGGCAATGAACATCGGATGCACGCCCACGGTTCTTGCCCGAGTCATGGGCAGGCTTAGCGAATCGCACAGCTCTCGCGCCTGCACATCCAAGTCGTACAGGACTTCCATGTGATCGGAGATGAAGCTAATTGGCGCGAGCACCACGGCCGACGCCAGGTTCTTTGCTTTCACTTCACGCAGATAATCGAGAATATCCGGCTCCAGCCAGGGCTGGCCGGGAGCGCCGCTCCGGCTCTGGTAGACGAGAACGTCGTTCCTGTGCCCAAGTTCCTTCGAAACCAGGCGGCGGACTTCTTCGAGCTGCTTCACATAATCGCTGGTGTTCGCCATGGAAAGCGGAATGCTGTGCGCAAGATAGACGATCTGTACGTTGTCCGCTGCATCTGTTGGGATTGCTCGCAGCGCTTCTCCTACTCGCTTAACGGTCGCTTCGATGAATCCGGGATGATTGAAGAACGCGCGCAGTTTATCGACTTCGGGCGCCCCTGTTCCGACCTCGCGTTGCGCTCGGAGAATGTCTTCGCGATACTGCCGGCATCCCGAGTAAGAACTGTAGGCGGAGGTCACAAAAGCAATCGCGTGCCGGATTCCATCTCGCTTCATCTGCTGCAAAGTTTCGGGTAACAGCGGGTGCCAGTTCCGGTTTCCCCAATAAATCGGCAGCTTCAGGCCGCTACGCTCCAGTTCCTCCTTCAGCGCGGCGATCAACTCACGGGTTTGGTCGTTGATTGGGCTTTTGCCTTCGAAGTGGTAATAGTGGTCGGCAACGACCAGCATGCGCTCCCGGGGAATATTCTTTCCACGCAGAACATTCTCAAGAAAGGGAATCACATCTTTGTTGGACTCGGGCCCACCAAAAGACACAACCAGAATGGCGTCGTATTGCATATCATTGAGAATAACCCCGCGGAGAATAACCCGCCCGCGCAGAGAATAAAATTGCTCGATCGCGTCGTTAATTGTGTCCGGGCGTCTGTGTGGCTGCCGGTTCCGGAGTGAGGTTCACCGACAACGGCCGATCCAGTGAGATGTTCATCTCTGTGAATCTGGGTAAAACCACATCTCTGCCGTGTCGTGTCGCCATATAGATTCCCGAAGCGCAGGCAGAAATAATACGGGCAGTGCCGGCGGTCGAAGCGTCGGTTGCAGTGGAGACGATTGCTTCGAAAATAATCTGGAAAGCGTCGTCAGCCTCCTTGGCTACTCCTGCCGTTACGCCGAGGTTGATCGCCATCCATGCTTTTCCGGGATGTTCGCCGTGAAGCACGCCTTCCGGATCAATCTTGGTATGAGATCGCTGGTCGAGTTCCGTGCCGGTCAGAGTCGCGGCCATAGGCACGCGGTTTCCGCCAGGCAACGTCAACCCGGTGAACGTCAGGTACAGAGCGCCGGCGCGGCTCAGAATACGCGGCGGAGTCTTTCTTACCACCTTGCCCTCGACTAGAGTGCCGGCGGGCAGGGCCACATGAGAATTCAAGAGCACAGGTTCGAGCAACCGGCCCTGAACCCGGTCGCCAGGGTTGCTCTTTGAGGCGCTGACATCACCCAAGAGGAGAATTTTGCAACGCGTTCCCGCGGGAAGGGTCTCGGCGTTTGACGAAAGCCCGGACGAGGGCGCCGGCTCTCCGTTTGCGGGATTCGATTTCTCGCCCTCGGTCGTAAAAGCCTCCAAAACCATGATTGGAAGAGCCTGTTTTTTCGCCGGAGCGGCCCGTTTGGCGGGACTTACTTCGACGGCGCCAGACTCAGGAGCCTCGGCCTGACTTGCCGATTTCTTCTTCGTCTGCGCCGTTACCTCGCGCTGCCGGTTAGAAGAGATAAGAGAAACCCGCAAGGCGCTTTCACCGCCGGCTCCCGAGATGGTCGCATCCTTGAAGACGGGAAATTTCTCGTGCCGGGGTGTGAAAAGCTTGATCACTCCGGGCCAATGGTCGTTGGGAATCCTGCGCCGCTTAGTCATGCTATTAACTACGAGCCGTACCCGGCTGCCCGCAAGAAATAGTTCGCGGTCGGTGGAATAAACATCGCGCGCCAGAGTGCCCTCTACCACATCACCCGCCTTCAACTTAGAAAACTTCACCGGGGCATTGAGCTGCACTTTGACGTAGAGTCCGGAACTCGCCGTCAGCGCATCTGGCGAATTCGGCGTCTCACCCGCAGCGCAAAGGCCAGCCGCCAGCAACCAGGCGAGCGACAAAGCCGCAAGCGGCCGTCGGCGAGTTTGAAACAGGTTCATGTGTGCTCCTTGCGGACGATGAGGGACTTCTGAAAATAGCAGGCCGAAGGTTACTACTACCAGCCTGCTCGTAGGAGAGTTTGACGCGAAGGTCTCTAGTCTTTCAATGGACGAACCATTCCGTGACCTGGTGGGTCAGCAGAAGTGCCTCACTGTAGTGGAGTGATACATAAATACCAACTGCCAGCGCTGGAGCGCACAAGTAGCACACTTCGTCATGCCAACCCCGACGCTTGCGCCCCTCCCACTTGAGCAAACCTTCGACGCGGGATTTAACCAGCATGGTGTCACTTACCAGTCCAGTGGCGAGTGCGGGCGCGCTTTGCAGAGGCGCTGACTGCGCCAGTTTGAGCAGCGCAGCAGCCAGATCGACGGCTTCACCACGGCTTGAGACCGCATCGCGGTCTGCCGCTAGTTCCGTAGCCTCCTGCCAAGTGGATTCCAGATCAGTCATTCCCGGAAAAGGAACACAATGGAAGAGCAATTTTTTGAGATTGTCGCGTGATCTCGAGTGCACCATCTCGTGCCGAAGAGCCAGCTGCAGTTCATCGTTGGAAAGAAGGGCGACGGCGGTTTCGGAAACGACGACCTGCGGTGCCGAAATACCAACCAAAAGCAGCGGCGGGGCGCCGCTCTTGACGCGAAGCGCAGGAGTGACTGCATCCATATCCAGGGCGTGCGCGCCTTCCATCCATTCCGCGACCATACGGCCGGTATTCAGATGCGCCTTTGCCGCCCGGGACGCTCCGGCAGCCAGAATCATAAGGGCAACAAGACAAAACATGATCGTGCCCAAGTCTTCATCGATCGCGTTCGACTCCAGCTGCAGAAATGCCGGAATCGCCAGAGTTAAGGTAATGAATACCGAAGCGGCGAGGGGAAGAATTCGCAAAGTAAATAGCGTGCCCGCCGACATCGAAAAACGATCGGGCCGCAGGATCTGAACACATCGCCACACACCTGCCAGCAAGAGCGACAAGAGGCAGTAGAGCACTCCGAAAAATCCAAACGCGACCAGCAAGATTCGCAGGCCAAAAATCATCCTAGCCTCCCGTTCTTCAGTTCGCGACGCTTGTTTTCGACCAGTGCACGCAATTCATCCAGCAATCGCGCGTCGTGCGCTCCGATCGCCTCCACGAAACAAGACAGGTGAAGCGAAGAAACGTCGCCGGTCGCAATCCAGCGCTGCATATTTGTAACTGCCGCTAACTGAGGCACTTCTTTAGGCGCGCAACGGCAGGAGTAGCGGAACGCTTTGCCTTCAGCCGCGCGATCGAGTAATCCCTTCTTATAAAGACGATCCAATGTGGTCATCACGGTTGTATACGCCAGCCTGATTTTGCCGCCTGCCACGAGCTCTCTTACAGTCACGCTT
>Ga0070731_10003807_pt1 | contig 13362 bp, 10 predicted proteins | sample Coa_R1_2_FD_66448 | JGI IMG/M metagenome (GOLD analysis project Ga0070731, IMG submission 66448) | Surface soil microbial communities from Centralia Pennsylvania, which are recovering from an underground coalmine fire - Coalmine... | ecosystem: Environmental > Terrestrial > Soil > Unclassified ... | reverse complement strand
CTTCTCGCGGTAGCGGTCCTCCCGCGCGAGCCAGCCGATCGGCGTCTGATCCGTGACGGTGCGGCGGCAGCGCTTGCACAGCGGCGAGAGGGGATGGTCGTTGATTTCGCAGCCGGGAATCACGGGAACCTGCTCGTCCAGGAGGCTCACCAGGGCGCGGAGGATGCGCGACTTCCCCTGGCCGCGGAGGCCCAGCAGGATGAAGTCGTGACGGGCCAGGAGCGCGTTCTGGATGGCGGGGACGACGGTCCTCTCGTACCCGATGATCCCCGGAAGGAGCGGCCGGCCTTCCCGGAGCATGCGGATCAGGTTCTGCCGCATCTCCTCCTTGACGGAGACCACCCGCGAGCCCGCGGCCCGGAGCTCCCCGACGGTCTTGATCGCGCCCGCAGCCATGCGTCAGGCCTCTTCCTCGTGCTCGTGTTCCTCGCCCTCGCCCTGCTCCCCTTCGGACAGGCGGAAGGCCACGATCTTGTTCGTGACCAGGAACGTCGACAGCTCGTCGATCATGAGGGACACGTAATCGGGAGTGGCTTCCTTCAGGATGCCCATCCACGGTTCCGTGTTCTCGGTCGTCCAGATCTCGACCTCACGGCCGAGGTATTCAGCTAGCTTTTTCAGCATTCTGGATCTCGCGGTCCCGCGCGGACTGCAGCGCCGCCTGGTAGTCCGTCCAGAGGACCTGCTTCTGCCGGCCTACGTCGAGATGGTCCCACGGGAGATGTTCCGACACGGTCGTCTCCCGCCGCGCATAGAAGTCGGGGTCCAGCCCGACCTTGTCGAAGACCCTCATCCAACGGTTGAAGTCGAAGTATTCATTCCATTCGTCGAAGCGGCTGCCCTGTTTTCGAGCCTCGACCAGCGCCGCGGACAGGCGGCGGTCTCCGCGGGCGAAGACGCCTTCCACATAGGATTTACGCGGGTCATGGGACTTCAGGTGGATCCGCGTCCCCCTCGCCTGCGACGCCAGCCGGCGCTCCACGTCCTGGACGTAGGCCACCTCGCGCTGGCCGCAGAACTGGAACGGCGTGTGGGGCTTGGGGATGAGCGGCGAGATCGTGACGTTCACGTCCGCGTTGTGCCCCCGAACCTCCTTGCCGACCCGGGACACGCGCCGCGCGGTCTCGATGATCCCGTCGACGTCGGAGTCCTTCTCCATCGGGAAGCCGATCATGAAGTACATCTTCACGTGGTTCCATCCCTCGGTGAAGGCCGCCTTCACCGTCGCCAGCAGGTCCTTGTCGAGAATCGGCTTGCGGATGATCTTCCGGAACTCCTCCGACCCGCCCTCGGGGGCGATCGTGAACCCGCCTTTGCGGACCGAGGTCATGAGCGCCGGGAGTTCCGCCAGCTTGTCGTCCACGCGCAGGGACGGAAGCGAGACGCTGACCCGCCGGGCCTTGAACCGCGCGTTCAGCCGCGTCATCAGCTCGTGAATGTCGGGGTAGTCCCCGCTGGACAGCGAGGTGAGAGCGATCTCGTCGTAGCCCGTGGCGGCATAGATGTCCTCGGCCTGGCGGACGAGCTGATCGACGGGCCGGAAGCGCAGCTTGTTCTTGAAGCTGACCGCGTGGCAGAACCGGCAGCGGTGGGGGCAGCCCCGCATGATCTCGAGGTTGATGCGGTCGTGGACGACTTCCGCGAGCGGCACGATCGGCTTGAGCGGAAAGTAGGCCTGGCTCAGGTCCGCGACGACGGCCTTCTTGACGACGTCTCCGGTCCAGGAGGCGATCGTGCCGTCGGGATGGTGGACCCACGTGTAGTGTCCGGGGACATACGCGCCCGGCACCTTCTCCGCGATCGCCCGCAACAGCGCGCCGCGGTCCTTCCGGAAGTCCTTGTAGAGGTCGATGATCATCGGCACGGCCTCTTCGCCGTCTCCCAGGATCATCACGTCGAAGAAGTCGGCCAGGGGCTCGGGGTAGCTCGCATTCACGCCGCCCCCCAGGACGAGGGGGAACTCGGGGCCGCGGTCGCGCGCATAGAGCGGGAGCCCCGCGAGCTCGAGGAGATTCAGGACGTTCGTATACTGGAGCTCGCTCTGGAGCGAAATGCCCAGGATGTCGAATTCCTTCACCGGCCGGTGGCTGTCGATGGAGAACAGGGGAAGGCCGTGCGCCCGCATCCGGTCCTCCAGGTCCGGCCAGGGGGAGAAGACGCGCTCGCACAGGGCGTCGGGACGCTCGTTGATCTGGCCGTAGATGATCTGGATGCCCAGGTGGGCCATGCCGATCTTGTAGGCGTCCGGGAACGCCAGGGCGACCTTGACCTCGGCGTCCTCCTTGTGGACGGAGTTGACCTCCCCTCCGACGTACTGGCTCGGGCCCTGTACGTGGAGAAGGTGACGCTCCAGTTGAGTCCAGATCGTGCTCATGAGGTCGAGGGGCTATTCCTGGGAGCTATAGCGTTCTTCGGCGAAAGGCTCGGCCCGGTTGTGATAGCCGCGCCGTTCCCAGAAGCCGCGCCGGTCCTGGTCCATGAATTCGAGGGAGCGCAGCCACTTGGCGCTCTTCCAGGCGTACCGCTTCGGAACCACCAGGCGAAGCGGGGCCCCGTGTTCCCGGGACAGCGGCGTCCCGGATTCGTGAGTGGCCAGGAGCACATCCTCGCCCAGGAGGAGCTCCAGCGGGATATTGGTCGTGTAGTCGTAGTCGCCGTGAGCCATCACGTGCTTGACCTCGGGTTTCGGGCGCGTCCGATCGACGATCGTACGGAACGAGACTCCTTCCCACGCCAGGTCCAGGCAGGTCCAGGTCGTCACGCAGTGCATGTCGGCCCGCACCTTCGTTCGCGGGAGCGCCTGGACATCGCTCCAGGACAGGCACAGCGGCCGTTCCACCAGGCCCTCCGTCTTGAAGTCCCAGGTCCCCAGATCGTAGTCGGGAACCAGGCCGGTATGGAGCACGGGCCACTTGGCGTTCTTGGTCAGGATCTGCCCCGGCGGAACGCGCTCCATCACGGGGCCCACTATACCAGAGGTCCTCAGTTAAGGGAAGGCCCCGGGGGCCACGGACGCTTCCGGGCGTCGTCGGAAGCGCCGAAACCCGGGGCGTTCATGCGCTGCAGGAGATCCAGAAGCAGGTCGCAGCGCGCTCCCACGTCCAGCTCCTCCAGGAGGGACTGCTTGACGCCCGGCTCGAAGGCGATCAGCGACGAGAGGAAATCGCAGAGCAGCCCCAGCGGGACGTCGCCCGGAGGCGCGGCGATGGAGCCCTGGGTGATCTGCTTGAGGACCTGGAGATAAAAGGCATGGAGGAGACGCCGCTTGCGCTCGTAGCCGGCGCCGGTGGCCGGCCGCTCCTTCAGGACCTCGACGCGCGCGATCCGGTACGGCTCGCCGGATCGCTCGTCCAGCAGCCGGATCCGGCCCATCCCGTAGAGGACCAGGTTGAAGCGGCCGTCGTCGAGCGCCGTATCTTCGACGATCTTGCCCAAGCCGAGGATCGGGTGGACGGCGGGAGCCCCCTCCCCGTGTTTCTGCCAGCCCGGCTGCAACAGCGCCATCGCCACATAGCGCTCCCCGTCCAGGACGGAGCGGGTCATCGCCCGATACCGCGGCTCGAAGATGTGGAGCGGAAGGAACATCCGGGGGAAGAGCACGACGTTCGGCAGTGGAAACATCGGGACGATGCCTGAGAATCCCGACAGGTCCGGCGCCTCGTCCCCCACCATTCGAGTATAGGGCCCGGGTTCGGCCCAAGTCAATCGAGGTTCAGGGCCCCGTGGTGAAGGGTTCCGTGGGCAGGGTCGAATACCGGTTTCCCAGCTGGCCGACCGCCAAGACCCGCCAGAAGTACGTGGTATTCGGCGATAGCGGCGTCGTCAGCGTCCCCCGGTTGACGTGGATGTTCGCCTGGACGATGGGCGCCGGCGAGAACGTCCCGGCGGGATCGATCTCGATCGAGTAGGAATCGGCCCCGTCCGATCCCTGCCAGGCGAAGGAGGGCGACAAGGGAAGTCCGGTCGCTCCGCCGGACGGGACCTGCGTCGAGAACGACACCGGCGTCGTCATTCCGCTGCCTTGGGTCCGGAACTGGGACGGCGAGCCGCCCGCCAGGACCGTCCCGCCTCCCGGCAGGAAGCCGGTGATTTGCCAGTAGTAGGTCGTGAAGTTGGTCAGCGTCACCTGCGTCAGGAAGGTGGACGTGACCGTCAGCGACGAGTCGTCCCAGACGATCTGGGAGAAGTCCGGCGCGGTGGACACTTGAAGGCGATAGTTCGTCGCGCCGTCGAGAGTAATCCAGGCGAACTCGGGATTGGTCGGCGCCTGGAGCTCTCCGTTGACCGGGAGGGTCAGGACGAAGGGCGCGCCGCCTCCCCCGCCTTGAGGAAATCCCTGGTCCGGACCCCCGTAGGTGAGGTTGCAGGCCGGCAGAACGAGCGCGGTGAGAAGCGCCAGGGCTCCCCGTGCCGTTCCGCTCATGCGTTCCGTGCTCTCGTTAGGGCGCCTTGAAGCTGACTTCCTGGGCCCGGACCCCGGTGAACACATTGCCGTCCCCGTCCACCGGCTGGACGAGAAACCAGTAGGTCGTCCCCGACACCAACGGCTCCGGCCCCGGCAACGCGGTGACGGTGGTGCCCGAGCCGCTCGCGACGATGGCGGAGCTGAAAAAATCCTCGGCCCCCTGGGCGCCGGCGACATACACGTAGTAGCTGGAGAGAGGCACCGCCACCCCTCCTTGCAACTCCGTCGCCTGAGAGGGCCAGCTCAAGGTGATCTGTCCCGCCGAGGGGCCGTTGCTGGCCGAGAAGCCCGCAAAGGAGATCGTGCTTTGCGCCAGCGTGCTGGGAATCGTGGTAAACGTAAAGCCGCTGTCCGATCCTATCGCGACGTGATCGGTATTCTGGACGAGGCCCGAAATCACGACGGTATACATCGTCGAATGGACCAGGAAGGCTCCCGGGATGATCCGCAACTCCCGGGTCGAGGGTTCATACTCGATCCCGAGAGGACTGATCGAGGTGCCGGATCCGGCCGGCAACACCTGGACGTACGTCGCGTCCACGAAGAAGCTCGTATCCATGTCGCTGTCGAACTGGACCACGATATTCGGCATCAAGGCCACGCTGGGGGCCCCCGGAGCGGGAAGGGATCTCAGGATCGCCGGGGCCGGCTTCTGCTTGTTGGTCGTGCAGGCCGGAGCCAATGCGACCAGGACTCCCAGGACCAGGACGTGGGTGAACCGCCAGAACCGCAAACTCATGGATGCCTCCATCAGGGTGTACTCCTGCCTATTCCTTCACATCCGGGGGGGATCTGGCCCTACTTCAATCGACCTGACTTGCGGAAGAAGTTCCAGGGGTTATCCCACACCAGTTTTTCGATGTTCTTCTCGTCGGCGCCGCGGGAGCGCAGCTCCGAGATCACGTGCGGCACCATCAGGGGATCACTGGGGCCCCAGTCGGCCGCCCCGTTGATCATCATCCTCCCGTACCCGTTGTCCTCCAGGATGTTGGCCATCCTCTCGGGCGATAGCTTGGAGATCGGGTACACGGTATGCCCGGCCCAGCAGCCCGCTTTGAGCGACATGGGCGTCGTATCCTCCACGTTATGGTCCATCAGGACCATGTCCATGGGGTAGTCCATACCCTTCAGGACGTCGATCAAGCGCTTGATGCCTTCAAATTTACCGAGGTGCGGCGAATGGATGAGGATCGGCAGCTTGAACTCCCGCGCCAGCTCCGCCTGACGGACGAAGAACTCTTCCTCGACGCTGTTGATGGCGTCAAAGCCGATTTCCCCGACGGCGACCACGGTCGGGCGCTCGAGATAGCGGGGAAGCTCCTCCAGGACCTCCTGGGCGAGCTCGTAGTTGTTGGACTCCTTGGGGTTCATCGCGATGGTCACGTACTGCTGAATCCCGTACCGGGCGGCCCGGGAGTGCTCGTAGTTGATCAGATGATCGAAGTAGTCGAAGAAGCTGCCGGCGTACTTCCGGGTTTCCCCCAGCCAGAAGGCCGGTTCGACCAGGACCTCCACCCCCGCCTTGGCCATGGCCTCGTAGTCCATGGTGGTCCGGGCATACATGTGGGCGTGAGGCTCGAAAATGCGCATGGGGGAGAGTTTACGCGGGGCTCCGAAGGCAGTAAAGGCAAAAGACGAACGCGCCCACGGTCCTGTCCAATTCCGGACCTCCCCCGGTCCCCTCTCCCCGGTCCGGAGCACGGCCGCCTTCCCCCCGATCGTCTCCGGGGTCCCCCGGTCTCAGGGCTTGTCGAAGCGGGTCCCGCACTCCCCGCAGAACTTGTCGGTGGGCCCTGCCTCCGCCTTGCATTTGGGGCAAAGGCGCTTGGCGGGCTCCGCGGTCCCCGCGGCGTCCAGAGGAGGAAGCGCGACGATCTGGGCCTTGGTCACCCCGCGATAGGCCAGACGCGGACGCTGCTCCGTCGCCGGGATGGCGAAGACCAGGTCGAAGCGGCGCAGCTCTCCCGTCGGCACGAGCAGGAGCTTCTCCGCGGCTTTCGGCCCCGTATACGAGGCGTCATGCGGGGCGATCTGGGCCCCCTTCTCCGTCGCATAGCGCAGCTGCTCGGCGGTCTGGAACTGCTCGCCCGCCTTGCCGCTCCCCTTCACGATCACGTCCCAGACGAGAAACTTGCTCCCCGCGGGCGCCTTTACCCCGGGAAGCTCGGGGACGCTCCGCTGGCCCAGCACCGCGATCTTGAAGACCTCATCGTCGATCTCGACCAGCGCGGCGGCTGCCGGCGTCTCGGGGCGCTTCCCCTCCAGGAGGAAGGTCAGCGCCGCAGGATGAATCACCTGCCCCCCCGGCAGCCGGGCATTCGGAAAATCACCGCGCAATTCCAGGGACTCGGCCTGGTCCGGGACCAGGAAGACGGCGGTTCCGCCGGTCCGGAGATCCGGGATGAAGCGCGGGGCCTCGCCGATCCCGGAGAGGGACGAGGCGCCGATCGATCGCACGCCGTCCACCAGGAGATTCAGATGCTTCCGGAGCTCCGTCCAGTCCGATACGGTGCCGACCTGGAGCTTGTCGCCGGGCTTCGCCTTCGGGTCGAAGGCCGTGGCATCCGACTCCGTGACCATCCGGCTTCGCGCCCGCAGCTCGATCGCCAGATAGCTCATCCCGTCGGGGGCCGCCTTCCCCTCCAGGTCGTGCCGTCGCTCCAGGCGGAAGACTCCCCCCTCCAGGACCTCGTTCTCCTTCAGCGGCAGGATCGGCTTGGGTTCCGGGATCTCCCCCGGCCGCAGGAGGATCGAGAAGTGTCCGTGGGCATAGTCGTAGAACCGAAGATCGAGCCGCACGGGCGGGTCGGCCGGGATCTCGTAGACGAGGTTGCCCCGGATGCGGCTGCCGAGACGGTCGAGAGCGAACCCCGCGGTCCCCACGTGGCCCGGCAGCGACGTCGCGTCGGGATAGAGCCTCGAGACCGTCGACCCGTTCACCACCACATACAGGTGATCCGCGAGATTGGTGATCTTGTAGATCGTGGGCACCTGGTTCGTCTGAACGAGCGTGAGGGGGATGATGTTCTCGAATTCCGCGTCCAGGACCAGGAGGTGCTTGCCGGGACCGGGGAGCCGCGCCCCATAGGAGGTACGCTCCGTCATCCCGAGGACCCGGACCCGGCAGGCCCGGTTCCGGCTTTCCAGAGCCGCCGAAGACCCCGGGGTTCCGCCCGGCCTCGCGCCGCGGCGAAGCTCCCCGAGCGCATCCCCCGGCAGGCCGCGGCTCTTCTTGACGGCGGCGACCCGCTCCGACGGAGGTCCCGCCGGGGCCTCGAAGCGGTTCGTGACCGAGCCCGCGCTCAGGCGGATCCGGCCCCAGAGGCCGGAAGACCCGGGCGCCTGCACCATCCAGGTGTCGCCGATCTTGAGAGGCTCGGGGTCCCCGCCGCCGCGGCCCGTCACGATGCAGAGCGCGAGGCCTTTCGCCTCTCGCAGGATCTGGGCGGTCTCGTCCCGCGACCGCGGGGAGACCCACACCACCAGCCCGGCTCCCGAGGCCTGGGGCTCCTCGACGAAGGTGACCTTCCCGCGGGATCCCGGCGCGGTGACAAATCCGGCAGCCTCCACCAGGTCGCGCACGTCGGAAGCGGCGCCCAGCGCGACGCCGATCTCCCCCGGCGGCAGCTCCAGCGGAGGGAAGGCTCCGGCGGTGGGCGCTTCCATGGTGCGGATCACGACCGGATCCTCCTGCGCCGGCGCCGACGCCCCGGCGCACGAGCTCGCGATCCAGACCCCGAGGACCGCCAGCACGCTCATCGTCTAGAGCCCCGACAGACTGGCGATGGTGGCCGTCCAGAGGTTCTTGCTCATCTCGTTGATCTTGTCGTTGAGCTCGTTGCGGATGTTCACTCCGCCCACGGCCGCACAGGCCCGGCCGGCCCAGCGGCTGGTGTCGTCGGCCCATTCGGGTTGGCGGCCGGTCGCGCCGCTCGCGCCCGACAGGAAGGTCACGGCATCCGAATAGGCGCAGACCTGGTTGGCGGAATCGATCAGCGTCTCGATGAGCCCCTGTCCGGCGCCGGAGGGAACGCGGCCCACGCAGGCCCCGCTCGCCGGGTCGACGCTCCAGAAGGCGTCCGCCGACCAGCGCAGCTCGACGCGCCCGCGGCGCTCCTGGGCCTCCGGCTTCCCGCCCTGGAGTCTCGCCCGCTCCAAGACCGTCCACGCGGAGCGGCCGACATCGCCCGCATAGAGCCGCTCCGCGAGCAGACTCTCCAGAACGGTCTCCGCGGCGCCGAGCGTCAGCGTCCGTTCCGCCGAGCCGTCGAAGTAGCCCGGATTCTCGACGATGTCGAATCCCTGCCGCGCGAGGACCCGACCGCTCTCTTCATCCACGAACACCTGGCTCGTCTCCGCACAGAGTCCCAACCGGTCCTGGAGATACCCTCGTGCGTTCCCGAGCCGGCGGAGGACCCGCCGCCTCAGGTCTCCAAACACCAGGAGCGCGGAACTCACGTCCGCCTGGGCATTGAAATGGATGCCGGACGTCGATCCGCTCACCAGGTTCCGGAGGGCCGCCGCGTTGTCGACGACGACATGAAGATCGCGCCGCCCGCGCTCCCCCTCGGGAAGGGCGGCTCCGTCGATGAGGTAGGAATATCGGAGAAAGGGCAGCCCGCGAAGTCCCGGCTTCGGCGCGCTGGCCAGGGTCCGGGAATGGACCTGCTCGACGCCCCCCTCCTTGACCGCGACTTCCAGGACGACGCGCTCCAGCGTCGACGCGGCAGGGGCCGGGTCTCCTCCCCCGCCCAGGGCCGCGCCGAAGGCCTTGCCCAGTCCGCCGGCCAGCGACTTCGCCGGCCCGATCCGGCCGCCCGGATCGACCTCGTAGGTCTTGCCGTCGAGGCCGAACGGAATCCCCCCGTAGGACTTTCCGCCGACGATCAGCGTGGCGCGGTATTGCCGAACCTTGAGGAAGGCGGCGAGGACTCCCTTGGGGTCCAGGTCGCGCAGCATCAGGCTCGGGGGAAGCTCGCCGGGCACCGGCTGGATCAGGAACTCGACGACCTTCCAAGAAACCGCCGCCGCGTCCAGAGGAACGGTCAGGAGCGGCACGACCTCGGTCCGGGCGCCGCTCGTCCGGTGGAGGAGGAGGCGGAACGTGACCGAGCGGCGATCGAGAGCGAGATCCTGGGGGCTGAGCGGCTTCGCCCCCGTGTGATCGAGCTCGATCGGAGATGGATCCAGATCCACCCAGCCCGACTTCTCCTGCACCTGGACGAACACCTGGTCGCGGGGGACGACGGCCGCGCGGCCGGAAACCGCCCCGATCAGGGGCAGGAGGCGGGCGGCCTCGGCTTTCGCGGACTCGAGGACCTCCTCCACGAGCGCGGATTCTCTCCGGCGGCGCTCCTGGACGACCGACTCCAGCGCGGCGCCGTCCACCCCCAGCTCCTCCGCCAGGGCATGCACGTCCGCGGGCGGGCGCTCGTGAGGCTCGCGCGTCCGGAACTGCTCCAGGAGCTTCGCCCCGGCCGCCTCGCCGAGCGGGACGCGCATGAGCCGCGTCTTGTCTCCCCCGGCTTCGAGCATCGCCTGGAGCAGGAGCGCTCGGTCCAGCGAATTGCCGCCCCCGCACATCAGCGTGCCGGCCGCATCGCGGAGGACGCCGACGTACGGCTCCCACGCGAGGGCGGCGACGAACGGAAGAATCCTGGACCGGTCGAAGCCCAGGCGGGCCGCGGCGGCCCGGGGATCCGTCGGGTCGGGAGTATCGCGATAGCGCCGCTCGGCCACCCGGAGCAGCCGCTCGGTGGCCTCCGGATCCTGCGGCGGGGCGGAGGCGACGGCGAGGAGGAGGACGGCCGGGATCAGGAAGCGCATCACTTCTTGAGGATCTTGGCCAGGCTCACCGTGGCGTGGGTCACCACGCCCGTATTGATCCAGACGGTCTTTTCCTCTCTCTTGCCCTCGGCGGCGATGACGAGGGTGTATTTGCCTTCCGGCAGCTCGCGGCGGTCTCCCAGCTTTCCGCGCGCGGCTTCCTTGCCGGCCTTGTCGAGCAGCGTGTAGTCCCCGGCCCCCACGGTCACCAGCTGGAGCGCCGTCATCAGCTCGCTCGCCTTCCGCACGTGGAAGTATTTCCCGTTCCCGGCCGCGGCGGTCTTCTCGAGCTGCTCCCTCCAGTCGTCCTCGTTGATGTCGAAGCCGACGATGTGGACCTTCATCCCCTTCCGGGAGGCGGCCAGCCGCGCGGCGGCTTCGTAGGGCCGCGCGCCGCGGGTGGACTCGCCGCCGTCGGTGAGGATGATCGTGACCAGATCGAGCTCGGAATCGACGGAGGCGACGTCCTTGATGGTCTCGTCGATGCTGAGGGTCAGGGGCGTCTTCCCCTTGCTCTTCAGGGATCTCACCTTGGCCATGAAGGTCGCGGGCTGGATCGGTCCGACCGGAAACACGAGCTCGGTGTCCACGTCCGCCAAGTCGTTCAGGGCATCGTAACGGTGTCCATAGACGCGCAACCCCACCCGGGCGCCCTCTCCGAGATGCTTCACGATCGATTCGATGACGTCCTTGGCGATGTCGACCTTCTCCCGGCCGTCGATCTCCTCGTGCATCGACCCGGACGCATCGAGGATGATCATGAAATTCGAGGCGTCATTGAGCGGGTGCGTCTCGAGCCAGCCGTTGCCGCCGCGCCGGATCGCCTTGACCGGCGACGTGGCGCGGGTCAGGAACAGGAGGGCGAACGCCGTGCCCTTCTCCTTGCCCTCCGGCTGGCCGATCCAGCTGCCGTCGGCGGTCTGGGTCGTGACCAGGTGCTTCGCGCCCTTTCCGTACCAGGCGTGCTCCCCGATCCTGTCGGTGGAGGCGAAGACGCCGACCCGCTCCACCGAATAGAGGTAGTAAAGGGCCCACTGGGTCTCGTTGGGATTCTTGTCGACCGCGAAGTTGGCGCCCAGCCACTTCAGGCCGCCCTGGATCGAGGGGGTCTCGAGGTAGTCCTTCTCGCCCAGGTAGAAGCGGCACAGGGCGACCGTGCAGATCCCCGCGCAGGTCATGCTCCCATAGGCCTTGTCGGCGGGACCGTGATAATGCCATCCGCCGTCCTTGCAGCGGCGCGCCTCCATCTCCTTCAGGCACTGCTCCCAGACCGTCTTGGGGACGAGATACCCGCAGCGGGCGGCCGCGTGGAGGCCGAGGATGGCGAACTGGGTGCACGACGTGTCGCCGTCGGAAGCGTTCTTGCTGGTATTCTGGCGACCGACGAGCTCCCCTTTGGGTTCCTCGTCGAGCGGCTCGCCTCCCGAAATCGTGACCCCCGACTCGGCGTCCCTCGCGGACGTCTTCACGGGGGTGATCGGCACGTCGGCCCGGTAGGTCCAGGTCCCCTTGGGTCCCTGCGCCTCGACCAAGTACTCCGCGCATTCGCGGGTCAGGGCCTTCAGGTCCGGATCGTGGGTCGCCTCCAGCGCGAGGGCGCGTAGGCCTGCCGTGTACGCCAGGCTGCCGCTCTTCAGCCAGCGATCACTCCGGAGGAACGCCCCAATCTTCTCCCGGAGCTTCCCGTTGGCGAAGTACTGGTTCGTGTGGATGAGGGCGTAGGCGCCCAGGTAATCCTCGTCGCTGCCGAACTGGTTCTTGAGATAGTGGGCGGCGAGATAGGCCGCCCCCCGGTCGATCGCCCGGTTGACTTCCTCGGAGCTCGTGCCGAACTTCCGAAGCTCCTCGTCCAGCTTCTGCTTGACCGAGTCCGCGTCGGCGAGGCGCCCGACGGGGGTGGCGGCGTCCTGGGGAGCGGGCGGCTTGGAGCCGGCCTCGGGAGCCGGCCGCGGCGCGGCGTCCGGCTTCGGGTCGGGTTTCGGGTCGGCCTTGGGGTCCGGCTTCGGCGCCGGGGCCTCCTCGACCTTCATCCCGCAGGACGGGCAGAACTTGGCCCCCGGCTTCAGGAGCGCCTTGCAGCCCGCGCAGAGCTTCTGCTCGATTTTCGCCCCGCAGCTGGGGCAGAATTTGGCGTCGGGCTTGAGTTTCCCTTTGCACTCCGGGCAGGTCGCATCCTGGACGGCCGCCCCGAGAGCCGGACGGAACTCCCCGAGCCCCGGGACCCCCAGGCAGAGGATCAGCAGGAAGGCCGTTTTCATGACTCCTCCCGGACTCCGGAGCTACTTATTCTCGCCGGAGGCGACCTTCGTTCCGCATTTGCCGCAGAACTTGGCGTTCAGCTCCAGGGGCGCCTGGCAGTTCGCGCACTTGAGCGACTCGGCGCTCCAGCCGCACTTGGTGCAGAAGTTCGCCCCCTGGGCGAGCTCCGTCTTGCACTTCGGGCAGAGCTGAGCGGCGGGATGGCTGATCTTGTCGTCGATGTCGGGCAGCATCTTGCGCAGGGCCTCGTCGACCGCGTACCGCATCAGCTTTCCCTGGGAGTCCTTGTCGACCTGCACGTTGTTCTTCGCATCGCCACCGATGCCGATGATCTTGACGCCCCAGGCGCTGGCGCTAAGTTCCTTCTTCACCTCGCCGAACTGCTTGGACACGATCTCGCCGGTCGTGGTGTTGACCAGCTTCACGTCGACGCCGATGTTCGTGTGGACCACCGTCTTGGACGTATCCACGTGCGCCAGGCCGCCGACCACCGGGGCGTGATCGAAGATGCCCCCGTAGTTGGCGCTCTTCTCCGTCATGAGCTCGAAGTTGGTCACCGCCCCGATGAAGAGATAATCGACGCCGCGGATCTTCCCCGACTTGGCGAGCTCGGCCGGGTCGACGATGCCCTCCAGGCTCTGCTCCTTGAGGAGGGTCTTCATGGCCATGCGGTCCACCAGGTTGAAGCGCTTGGAGGACACGGCGAGCGTCTCGAGCTGCTCGCCGGCCGCGTCGGCCACGTTCGCGTGGCTCTTGTCGGTGAACTCGACGACGCCCGCGCGGAGGCGGGTGTTGGAGCCGGCCGGGGGCGG
>Ga0070731_10003806_pt1 | contig 13363 bp, 8 predicted proteins | sample Coa_R1_2_FD_66448 | JGI IMG/M metagenome (GOLD analysis project Ga0070731, IMG submission 66448) | Surface soil microbial communities from Centralia Pennsylvania, which are recovering from an underground coalmine fire - Coalmine... | ecosystem: Environmental > Terrestrial > Soil > Unclassified ... | reverse complement strand
CGGAGAGAGGAGCCGACCGGCTGAGTTCGCGTTCCAGGTCGGTCCGCAACTCCTCCATGTTCCATTTGATGAGTCGTGCGCGAAGGGACTCCAGGTCTGCGGCGTTGTTGGAGCGGGCGGACGCGATCGCCTTCTCTTTGAGCGGTCCATAAAGGCGGTCCACCTGCTCCCGGAGATCCTTCAGGGTCTTCTCCACGGGATTCGTCCACTCGCTCACGGCGTGTAGCTTACGGCCCCGTTCCAGAAGGGCCAGGGCCTGCCCAAAGTCCTCTCTAGTCGCTGCAGCATGGACGGAATCCAGGAGGCTCGGAAGCTCCTTCAACGCCAAGCCCCGGTCTTTCATCTTGACGCCTTCCAGGTCCCGCTGGGCGGTGTCCTGGAGCGGTGTGCCGCTCGAATCCCAGGCCGCCTTCTCGAACAGGCCGATCTGGCCGACGAGGTCTCCGGGATTGGTTCGAGTGAATTCGCGCGCCCTTCGGAGGGATTCCGTCGCCTCGGCGTCGAACGTCCCTGCGGATCCCGGCGGAGGGACTGGGGGAAGGGGGCGGGGGCCGGGGTCGGTAAAGGCGGGTCGAGGTTCCGGAGGCGGAGCCTGAACCGTGATCGGGGGCGGAGCAACCCGGGAGGCGCTCTTGGGCTCCGAGGACCCGGAAACAAAGACTCCGGCAAACACGGCCCCGGCGACCAGAATTCCTACGATGATCCAACCGGCCGGTCCCAGCGGTGGAGCTTCCGTGCCCGCAGCTCTCCGGAGGGGGAGGGCCTTGGCCGGCCGGATCTCGACCACGCGAAGAATCCGGCTGGTGCTCGAATTCTTCTTCTCGGCGGCGCCCTCCTGCCGGGCAATCTGCCCAATCAGCTGCTGGATGGTCTCCGGCGGAAGAGAGCGCACGCTTTCCCGCGCGCACTTATGGCAGAATACGGAGTTATGGAGGCGGTAGGCCTTCTCCTTTTCGAAGTCGGCGCTACGCAGCTGGGTCTGACACTTGGAGCAATAGAGGATTTCCTGGCCCATGCGGCATCCACTCGAGTCGAAGGAACCTGGGGGGAGGGGGCTTGCTCCTGAAGACCGGTGACGCCGCGTCAGGGAGGCTACCGTGACGCTGGACGCACCCACCGCCCGCGGGGTCCCTGAGTCCTCTCCCGAGATCCTCCCATCGGAAAACGGTTCAATTATATCGCAAAAGACGCCTTTGGGAGCCCTGGGAGGCCGGATCCTCCCCCCAGGGGGGCACGTGGGGCTGCCTCCGTCGGGCCTCCCCTATTCTCCGGACCGGGGGCTGAGTCGTCCCCCGCGAAAAAACTTCGTCGAAAGATGTGCAATTCGGTGCAGTTCCGAGAATACACCTTAGGCAGGAGCTGGGGCGCCCCCGCCAGGAGGTGAAGACCATGCTGCTCTTCTTGACAGCCCTAGTCTTTGGCCTTGACGCCGAAACGGAGGAAGCGCTAAAGGCCTTTGCGAAGGACTACGGAGCTCCGGCCGCCGTCGTCCGTGCAGCCGCGGTCTCGGACCTCGCCAAGCTCCGCAATCCCGCCACTCGGGCGAGGTTGGGGGCGTTGCTGGTCGTCGACGAAGAGTCCATCCGGATCGCCGCCGCCGAAGGCCTTGGAGAGTTCACCGAGGAGAGGGACAAGGCGGCTTCGCTCCTGATCAATGCCGTCGCCCCGAATGCCAAGCTGTTCCGCGCCGAATCGGCCATTCTCGTAGCCCTTGGAAAGTTGGGGGACGAGTCTGCCCTCCCCAGCATTCACCAAGCCTTCGACAGCCGGGATCCCAAAGACACGGATTTCACGGTGGCGAAGGCGGCGCTGAAGGCGGCCGGAATGCTGAGAAGCCGGGACTCGATCGATCCTCTGATCGATCTGGCGAAGCGCTTCGAGAAACTGCTGAAGGGAGGGGGAGCGAAGAATGGCGGGAAGAGCGGAGGGGCCGGCCTGGGCATCGCCGGCGGGACCCCCGACCCGCAGACGCTCCGCGCCAAAGCCCTGAACCCGGCCATCTTCAAAGCCCTGCAGTCCATCTCCAAGGAGAAGTGGGTGTCCCTCGTGGAGTGGGAGATCTGGTGGGAGAAGCATAAGGCGACCTTCAAGCCCTAGAAGGAAAAACCGGTCTTCCGGGCACGAGAAATCCGGGGCGGGAGGATGAGAACCGGACGAGGCGTCCTTTTCGCCGACGGCTGGATGTCCCGGGATGCGTGGAAGGGGTTCAGGTTCAGTTCCGCAGGTAAGGAGATCCCCTTGGAGTGCCTTCGACAGATGGCCTGGCGCTTGGTCCTGCTCCTGATGCTGGGGGGGCTGGAGGGGGCCGCCTCTCCAAGCGCGGCGGCCTGGGCGAATCCAGGGTCCGGTCCCTCCGGCTACCGGCTCCTCAAGAAGATTCCGATCGACGGGGAGGAGGGCTGGGATTACCTGAGCCTCGACGCGGCGGGACGGCGACTGTATATCTCGCGCGAAACCCGAGTGCAGGTCGTGGACCTGGTCACCGAGGCCGTGGTGGGCGACGTCCGAGGGATGAACGGGGTTCACGGCATCGCGATCGCCCCGGAGTCCAACCGCGGATTCGTCACCAACGGCAAGGACGGAACCTCCATCTTTTTCGATTTGAAGTCCCTGAAACCCCAAGGCCAGGTCAAGACAGGAAAGAACCCCGATGCGATCCTCTACGATCCCGCGACGAAGCGGGTCTTTGTGTTCAACGGAGGAAGTGACAGCGCCACGGTGATCGACGCGGCCGCTGGGACGGTGGCGGGCACGGTCAGTTTGGGAGGGGCTCCTGAATTTGGGGTGGCCGATGGCGCTGGAAGGGTCTACGTCAACCTCGAGGACAAGAATCAGATCGTGGTCATCGATTCCCGCACGCTCGCGGTCCTGGGGCGCTGGGGCCTGGGCGGGGGTCAGAAGCCGACCGGCCTGGCGATCGATCGGAAGAATCGCCGCTTGTTCAGCACCTGCCGGGATTCAAAAACGATGGTGGTGGTGGACGCGGATTCCGGCAAAGTCCTCGCGAGCCTGCCCATCGGCAGCGGCGTCGACGCCGCGGAGTTCGACCCGGAGTCGGCTTTCGCGATGTGTTCCAATGGAGACGCCACCATGACCGTCGTCCGCGAGGAGTCTCCCTCCAAGTTCGTGGTTCTGGAGAACGTGCAGACCTGGGGAGGCGCCAAGACGATGGCGCTGGATCCCCGGACCCACCGCGTCTACCTCGTCGCCGCGGATCAGAGCAAGTCGAAGAAGGAGGTATTCCTCCTGATCTACGACAAGCAGGGATGAGGGGCAGGGCGTCCGCCCTCGGGGGTCGGGATCGGGGGAGGCCTCCGGCGGTTCCGCCGGGGACGCCCGGAAGGTTCCATCGGCGGGCGCAGCGCCGGTCGATCCGCGGGAGTCCATGAGGGAGCGGAAATGATCTTGGGCGCGCTCACCGGTCTTGTGCTCTGTCTGGCCGCTCCGCAAGGGGTCGACCCGGGGGTGGACTCCCTCCCGGCGGACTTGCCGACCTCCCGGTATCATCTGACCGCCCGGCCCTGGAAGCCCCTGGGAATCCCGGCCACGTCCTACCTGGACCGGATTGAAGAGGAATGCCGCTTCTGGGAACATCATCAGGACTCCACCGGTGCCATCCTGGACCCCTTCATCAAGCGGGAATGGCAATATGCGACCCCCTATTTCGCCTACGCGGTGGGGACGCTGGTTTCGGCGGAGCGTGCCAAGGACCTCCTGGAGAAAGGGGTTCTGGCCATGGATCATGCCTGCACGACCTTCGCCTCCGGAAAGACGGACGGTCATAGCGAGTTTTTCGTTCCTCCCCTGACGGGATCGCTGCCCCTTTTTGCCCCCTTCGTCTCGGCCGCGAAAATCCAGGCCTGGCGCACCCAGCTGAGCGCCCCCTTTCGTCCGGGAGGAACGAACAACTGGCGCACGTATTTCATGAAAGGCCAATGGATGCGCGCGCAGGCCGGTCTCATCAACATGGACGCCGCGATCGGCGGGATCGAAAGCGACTGGTCGGGCACCCAGGGAGGCCGGATCACTCCAACCCGGTGGAATCTGTACCACGACACTTCTTCGGATCCTGATTCCCTGGCCGTCGAAGCGGTGGGACGCGGAAATCTTCTCGCGCTCGATTCCCTGGGGTACAGCGGTCCAAGCCGCGCCGCCATCCAGACGGCCGTTCGGAGAGGCACCGAGACCACGCTGCTCACCCAGGATCCCACGGGACAGGCTCCGACGAACGGGCGGACCGATGATCACGTGTGGGTGGATGTCGGCTATCAGGTGGCCTTTGAAACGATGGCCGAAGAGGCCCAGGCGAGGCGCGATTCCTGGCGGGCGGGACAATACCGCCATGCTGCAGAACTGGCCTTCCAGAACATCGATCGCTGGCTCCGGACCGACCCGGGATGGAAGGGGAGTTTCTTTGTCACGAAGAACAAGTTCGATCCCGCCCTGCGCGTCGGCTATCAGACGGCCAGCCAGTACAGCAACTACAACGGCTCGATCCTGTATCACACGGCGGAGGCGTATCAGACGCGCCGGTCCGTCATCCCGGAAAATCCCGCTCCGGTCGAGATCGGAGGGTACGCGTTCGCCACCGATTCCTCCTTCGGGGCCGCCTTCGCGAATGCCGGGGGCATGGCCATGGAAGTCGATCTCCGGGGGGCGACCGGTCTCGTCTACAATCACTACTGGACCGCGCTTGGAGTCGTGCGCTTCGGGAGGCCGGGTTGGGACACGCGCCTGGGTCCCTCCGACGGCGTCCGGGAATCCCCCTCGGGCGCCGGGATCAGCTTTGCGCCGACCTGGCAGGAGTCCGGAACCTGGCTCCGCTTGGCGAGCGTTCCGGACCGCTACCGGGGGACCTTCACGACCACCTTCGCGCATCCGTTGCTGACCCGCTGCTCGGTGATCTGGCAACCGGTGTCTGGACAATCGGGGCCCGTCTTCACGCAGCACTTCACGATCACCCCGGACGGCATCCTCTCGCAGGTGACTCAGGCGGGCACCGTCGAAGGCTGGGGGATGACGTATCCGCTCCTCGAGAACGACGGAGCGACACCCCTCGCTCAGTCCCTCTCCCCCGAACACCGCATCGCCCGCGTCACGTTTCCGAGAGGAACGGACGCACAGAACTTCATCCTCCTGAATACCGCCGGAACAGCGATGGCGGCCGATGCTCCGCTCCGGAGCAGCTACGGCTCCCTGACCCCCGTGCGGGCAACCACCTCGGACGACCAACACCGCACCTTCATTTACCCCGAAGGCGCGGGAGATCCCGCCGCGACGGCGGTACGGGACAGCTTTCGGGTGACGGTCGACGGGTTCCGCTCCGTGCTCGGTCGGGTGGAGGGGATGCTGTATGTCGGCAGAACATCGGCCGGAGGGGTCGGAACGGGAATCGACCTGACCGGCGGGGGGACCCCGGAGGTGATGTTCAGCGCGAGCTGCGGCTTCATTCTCCAGCTGAACAACGGGATGGTCACCGCGATGGAGACGGACCGCGCCGTCACGGCCACCCTCCAGGGGCGCGCGCTGAAGGTGGAGGCCTTCACTCCCCTCCACTTCTAAGGCGGTCCCCTCCTTCGGAACGCTGAAGACCCGCGGGCTCAGGCGGACACCGAAGGATTCCCCAGGGGGAGAACCTACCCGCTCAGAAAGGCCTCGTCTGGGGGACCCCTTGGTATACTCCCGCCTCAGCCGAGAAGGATGCTGCGGAGCAACGGGGGGATGATGATGCAGGTCTCGATTCCCATGGTCCTGATGGTCCTGGCCTTCGGGCTCCAGGACCCTCCGGCAGTGCCCGTTCAGGAGTGCCGCCCCCGCGGGGGACTCCCCAACTTCCTGGCCAAGGCGGCGACGCCCGGTCTGGACATCAAGGTGGCCTACTTCGGAGGATCGATCACCGCCCAGCCAGGCTGGCGCCCCAAGACGCTGGCTTACTTTCAGAAGAGCTGGCCCTCCGCGCGCTTTTCCGAAATCAATGCCGCCATCGGAGGGACCGGGTCGGACCTCGGTGTCTTCCGCCTCTCCCAGGACGTGCTGGAGAAGAAGCCGGATCTGCTGTTCGTTGAATTCGCCGTGAACGACGGCGGCGCCGCGCCCGACCAGATCCGCCGCTGCATGGAAGGCATCGTGCGCCAGACCTGGAAGACGCTGCCCGACTGCGACATCTGCTTCGTCTACACCCTGACGGAGGCCCTGGCGAAGCCCATGATCGAGGGAACGTTCCCCCGGGCGGCCGCGACGATGGAAGAGGTCGCCGAGCGCTACGGGATCCCTTCGATCCATCTGGCGGTCGACGTGGCCAGGCTGGCCAAGGAAGGAAAGCTGATCTGGAAGGCACCGCTTCCGAAAACCGACGAGGAAAGGAAAAGCGTCGGCGACTCCCTCGTGTTCGCCGCCGACGGCGTCCATCCCTACCCGGAAACCGGTCACGAGCTCTATCTTCAGGCGGTCGTCCGCTCCCTCCCCCTTATCCAGGGCGCGTCCAAAGCGCGGGGCCCGCACGCTGTGCCGGCGCCGCTTCTGGCATCCAACTACGAACGCGCCAGGTTGCTGCCGATCTCGGAGGCGGTGCTGTCGAAGGGCTTCAGCTTCCTGGATCCCCAGAAGGACGGGTTTGGAAAGCGCTGGGCGGACCGGCTGTCCGCGCTCCACCGGGCGGGAGCGCCCGGCGACGTCCTTTCCTTCAAGTTCAAGGGCACGCGTTGCTCCATCTACGACATCATCGGACCCGACTGCGGGCAGGTCGTCGTGACCCTGGACGATCAGGCGCCGCGAACGGTGCCGCGCTTCGACTCATTCTGTACCTATCACCGGCTGGCCACGCTGCTGATCGGCACGGAGCTGCCGGATACGGTCCACAGCGTGAGAATCGAGATCCACCCCGATGCCCCCGATAAAGTCAAGATCCTGGCGCAGCGCCACGAGACCATGGACAAACCCGACCGCTACCAGGGAACCGCCTTTTACCCCGGCGCGATCCTGCTCGTGGGCGAATTGACGAAGTAGGAACTGCCGGTTGACGCGCGCGTGAGGGATCCCGTCTGCGGTGCGGGTGGCTCGTCTCCCGGCGCCGCGGAATTTACGAGTTCAGCCGCGGATCGAGAAAAACACGGGGTAGACTATCGGGGGACACGGCTCGGATGAGGAAACGGCGGTGCGGGTCGTGCGCGGCGCTCGGGATGGGGACGTAGACGGGAGGAGACAGGCCATGGGTTCGAACGGTGTTGCCGAGGGATTCACCCAGGACGACCTGGGTCGATTCGAATCGCTGCTCCTGGATCGACGACGGCTGTTGCTCCGGGATCTGCAGACGCTGGAGGAAGGGGACTCCCAGAACGCGTCGGATTCCGCCCCGGTCTCCTCCCACCTCGCGGATCTCGGATCGGACCGGGAGGCCTCCGACATCAGCCTGGGCCGCCGGGAATCGGAGTCCACGGAGATTCAGGAGATCGACGACGCCATGGAGCGGATCCGCGAAGGGTCCTTCGGTCGCTGCGAATCCTGCGAGAAGACGATCGCCCGGGAGCGGATGGAGGCGATTCCCTACGCCCGGCTCTGCCTTCCCTGCAAGACGGAAGAGGAGCTCTGAGCTATCGTCCGCTCGTCAACAGAGCGTCGAGGCGGAGCTTGAGCTTCCGCCCCTGTTCGGGATTGACCATCATCACGTAGGCGACGTGGCCCCGGAGCCACGCGACATAGTCGGCCCTGCCCTCCCGGTTCTGCCGCTCCAGCCCCTCGAAGCGCGCGTGGTGCAGGATGGCGCGCAAGCGCCGCCGCTCGGAGCGGGGGGTCGACGGCTTGTCGTTGACGACGATCCCGGTCACCGTCTGCGCCGAGTTCCGGCGCTGGACGCGCACCTTCTTCTGGTTCACCTCGAAGCCTTCGTCCTCGCAGACGTGCCGCGTCCGCGCGAGCAGCCAGGCGACGCTCCTCGGATCTTTTTCTCCCTTCGGGACCAGCGTATCCCCGGAGAACGTCAGATCATCCGCGTAGCGCGTATACGTCCAGCCGAGCTTGGCGGCGACGCCGCCCAGGCGACGGTCCAGCCCCCAGGCCAGGAGATTGGAAAGCGCCGGGCTCGTACAGGCTCCCTGGGGAAGCGCGCGCGGACCCGTCGCGACATGGTACCGTCGGCCCGAATAGTCCACCTCGCGACGAGGCGCCTCGGTGCACAGGAGCGCGAGCACCGTCGCCACGGCCGGGGAATAGCCCAGCGTCTCGAAGATCCCCTTCACCCGCGGGAACGTGATCGTCGGGAAAAACTCCTTGAGGTCGAGATTGACGACGATCGCCTTCTTGACGTGGGGGGCCGCGTTGGTGACCGTCGACCGGCCCGGAACGAATCCGTGCGCGACGGGACCCACGGGAATCTTCGTCAAGATGTTCTCCAGGATCCACGACTGGGCGGCCGCCAGTTTCGGCTGCGGGGCCCAGATGTCCCTCACGCCGCCGCTCTTCTTGGGGATCTGGAAGCGGACGTAGTGCGACACCGTGGACGCCTCGCTGTGGAAGGCCAGCCAGCGGAGTCTCAGGAGCGGCAGGGACAGCGCGGCCGCCAGTTGCGCCGGGGTCGACAGCGACGGCAATCCGAACCGCTTCAACGTCTCCTCGTTCGCCGTCTTGTTCGCCAGGCCGCCGGAAACCCCGCGGCCGAGGAAATCGATTTCGACGGCCTTTCGCCGGGCGACGGCTTCCGCCCGGGCCCGCCTCCGCTCCTCGGCCTCGCGCTTCTTCGCCGCCTTCCGCGCGGCCCGGTCTTCCTTCGCCTGCTGGACGGCGCGATCGGCCTGGACCCGGAGCATCGCCTGATCGCCGGTCTTCAGGAGCATGAGGTCGCCGACCCGGTGAATCTCGACCAGCTGCTCCGGAGTCAGGTAGCCGCGCGTGACCAAGGCTCGGTCGATCAGCTTCGTCCGGACGTCGTCCCCCGGAGGAATCGTATCGGTCCGTCCCCACCAGGGAGAGGTGGCCACCTCCCCCGACTTGGATTGATCCTGGAGGTCCCGGGACGAGATCGGCGCGAACTCTTCGGACGCATAGGTCGCCGTCATTCGCGGGACGGGAGGCGGTGCGGGCTTGGGGGGAGGGGGAGGTGATTTTCGACTCGGACCGTGAAAAGACGGAGGAAGACCGCGGGCGGCCGCCGGCTTCTGCGGCAGTCCCCCGAAAAACAGGTCCCGGATCCAGTCGAAGAGGCCCATGCTGCTTGCGGGAGCCGCGCTCCCTCTCGACTACGCACTCAGGACCGGAGACGTTCACCGAGGGCCGGGACGAGCTATTCGTCCGGGAAACCCTCGGGTTGGCTGAGCCGGGGACGAATAGCTCGTCCCGGCCCTAAAGCACAACGGCTCCGGGGATGCATGGGAGGCCGACTTCACCCGCGGCGGTACGCCGCAGAACAGTCTCGAAAGGGAGGCGGCCCCCGCAAGCGTCACGGTCGCCAGACCGCGGTCCGCACCGCCAGCAGATGGCGGCAGGGACCTTTCTTCAGCCCTCCTTTGTAAAAGTGGGAACACGTGCACTTCGCCCGCTTGAAGATTCCGTCGACGTCGAAGAGCGCCTCCGTTCTCGTCGTGCCCACCATCGCGATGACGATGCGCAGGCCGCTGGGAAGCACTTCGTCCCGCTCCACGCGGGCGGACAACGTCGTCGACGCGGCGGATTCCGGATTCTCAGGCACCGCTGTCTCGATCGCGATCTCGGGGGGCAGGACGCGCCTCCAGCGCACCACGCCCGCGGAGAGGTCCTGGATCGATTGTCCCAGACGCGCCATCCGGAAGAGAGCCGCCCGAACCACGTCCGGCCGGCCGCCGAACTCGGCCTCCCGCATCGTTTGCCGCGCCTGGAGGGCCTCGGCCATGACGCGAACCGTCTGGGGCTGGATCTCGGCCTGGGGAGCCATCAGATCCAGCGCGCTTGCGCGGGTCCAATCGTTCACCGTCCAGCCGGACAGCCCAAGCGTCAACCGCATCTCGCCCATCCGGACGACCCAGAAGCTGGGGAGGCCGTCGCCCATCAGATACACATCGATGCCGTCGGCGAGCGGCAGGGTTCGCGCCAGGACCAGCAGGCGCTGGCGACCCCAGACCTTGATCGTCTGAGCGTTCCCGTCCCACCGGGTGTTCCGGGAGACGGCTCGAAGGTCCCAGGGCTCCAGCACGATCTCGGGCGGTCGGCCCGGCGCCAGTTCAAAGCGGAGGGCCCGCGGGCTCCGCTTCGCCTTGTGGCGCTTGAGATAGGCGAGGAGCGAATAGACGCAGTCGCGGTCGAGCGAGACCTTCTTCGACGGCAGCGTCATGGCCGCCTGGATCTGGAGGAAGCCTCGAAGCCAGGACTCGGGCAGGTCGATCTTCTCCTCCCGAATTCCCTCGCCGCCGCGCTGGCGCACCTCGAAGCCCGACGGATCGACGTGGAATCGCGTCGCCCGGTAGGTCCGAAGCGTCTGGAAGTGATCGAAGAGGGCCCACGAGTAGTCGACATTGGTGGTGCCGGTCTGGACGGCGGAAGCGCCCTGGAACATCGCGTCGCGTTCGACGGTGAGGCATCCGTAGCTCGACTCGTCGGCGCTGAAGCACTCGAAGAACACGACGTCCGGCGCGACCGTGATCACCGGGTCGCAGGGAGTGAGACGACGGAACAGTTCCGGATCGTTCCGCCGGAGTTCGTTCGCGTACGCGCGTCGCGCGTCCCAGTAGGTCTTGTGCCACGTCTTGAAGTCGCGGTCGAGCGTCGGGGGGTAGGCGTTGCCGGCGTGCCGGATCTCCAGGTCCTTCTTGGCCACCGCATGGGCGGCCTTGCGGACTTCCGATTCCTGCTCGGTCTGCTTCTTTAGCCACGCGCGATATGCCGTGTGGTCCTTGGGCTTCCACCGGAGATCGCCGACGACGATTTCGTGAAGGGAGGAGACCGCCTCCCGGAAGCGGAGCGGCCTGGCCAGCTCCGCTTCAAAGGACACCGGAGACCGCGCCAGGTTCGGAGCGAGGACGAGCGCCATCGCATCGGCGCGGCGTTCCACGCGGCTCCGGCCGTAGTAGGTCAGGTCAAGGCGCAAGCGTCAGCTCCGGGAAATGGCGGGCCACCTGGTCTGCGATCTCGGGACGCCGTGTCGCGGCCCGGACGAGAGCGGCGAGCCCGGCGCGGAATTCGGGGGCCCGGATGGATCGAGCGGCGATGGCCAAGAGCGGCAGAAACTGGGGCGCCCGGGCGGGCTCCCGCTCGATCGCCGCCGCGATCTGCCCGGCCGCCAGGCGTTTGGCCCGGTTCCCCCGGTGGATGTTGAGGAGCACGGTCGCCCAGACCGTCTCGAGCGGCGCACGGGCCAGCAGCACCCGGAGCGCGGTATCCATCTCCGCGAAGCGCTCGAGATGGCCGATGATGGCCATCCGGATATCGTCATAAGGCGTCTCGACGATCTTGGCCCACAGGTCGAGCCGGTGCCGCGCGCGCTTCTCCTCGGAGAACCAGGTCCACGCCGCACCCCGGACCTCCCGGACCCCCGAATCCAGGAACGGAAGCAGCCATTCCGGATTGAAGTCCGCCTGAGCGGAGAGCCGCTCCCTCGCCAGGGCTACCGCGTCCGTCGCGGCGGCGGGAGCGCGCACCTGGGAAAGGCGAAGCAGGTCGGGCACCGGGAGGTCCCTCTGGCGGAGCCACCCCAGGCCGAGGCGGGCGACGGGCCCCACCGGGCCGGCGGCGAAGGCGAAGAGCTGTTCCGTGGAGAAGCCTTGCGGCGAAACGAGTTTCGCCATCACCGTGCAGACGGCGTCCAGGATGTCGAGATTCGGGCTCGCCAGAAGGCGGTTCCAGGAGTCAAGGGGCGCGGACTCCAGCCCCGCGGCGGATCCCAAGAGCTCGAGGCCGAGGGCCCGGATCTCGTCATCCGGATGGTCGAGCATCTCGAAGACGCGCACGAACGGGACCTTCTCCAGCAGGGCGGGGCGCGCCCGGAGCATCGCCCGCGCGGTCCGTCGCAGCGGCCGCGCGCCGGCCTTGAGGAGAAGCCGATAAATCGACTCGGCGTCCCAGGCCGCCGCGAAGGCGGGCGCGGGCTTCAGATCGCGCAACGACGCGCCGTCCTTCACGAACCATCCGTTGGTCTGGCGGCGGAGGATCGGCGAGTGGTGGAAGAGGATGTGGGTCAGTCCCCAGTTGTCGAGCAAGTGGACGCCGCTGTCGACGTCGACGGGGGCGACCTCGACGAGGGCGTCCAGCGCGGCCGCGACGTATCGGGTCGGATCCCGGAAGCCCAGCCGGCGGAAATAGCGCCAGGCGCGGCGGCGGAGGTAGTGCCGGGTGCGGACCGTGAACGCTTCCCCGTCCCCCTTGCCGGGAAAGTCATGCCGAAGGCTTGGGACAAAGCTTCGGGAGGGCCAGTCATAGTGGCTGACTTCCTCGCGGCGGATGCTGCGGTCCACGGAGACGAGGAACCAGGCCATGACGCGGTGGTCGCCAGCAGCCTCCGCCAGTTTGAACAGGCGCTTCACCAGCGGTTTCAGGTCGGCGCGCTCGAGGGCCATGAAGCGACGGGAGGAGCGGTCCAGGAGGAAATCATGCAGTTCGGCGCGGGCCCAGGGTCGGAGATCCTTGAACCACTTCTCGGCGAAGGCGCCGCTCTTCTTCGGGGCATTCAGCCCGAACAGCTCACTGCGGAACCGCGGATCTCCGGAAGCGAAATACTCTTCGAGGAGCAGGAGCGACCCTTCCGCAGCCACGAGTTCGATTAAATTAGGCCACCCGAACCGCGGTCAAGAAAAAGCCCACTTTCCCCGGCTGCCCTCTTCGGCGGCGCCTCCTGGAGGTCGGGAGGCGGAGCGATCCCGATCGAGTGCGCCCCTCCCCCGGACCGGGCGCCCCAGGGGGGGACCCCGGCCCTCGTCGCCCGCCGTTCATCGGCGAACCTCCTTCGGGAGCGCCGGGGCGCCATAGCGCTCGGGCGTCACCGCAGAGGGCGGGAGGCTCCCGTCGAGGAGGGATCGGACATCGTCGCGGATCCGTTCCAGGACCGGATCGAACTGCTCCGCGTCGCGGGCGTCCCGCAGCGCCGTTCCCCAGAGCGCGAGCGTCTTCGATGAGATCCGGCTTATCGATTCCGGCTTCGACCACTCGGAAGAGATCCAGCGGCCAAGGAGGGCCAGGTCGGCGATGCGATCCGGGCCCGGCACGTTCTGGATCTCGGATTGCCGCCGCTTCCAGCCCGGCACCCAGACGGTTCCGGAGTAGAACCTCAGGACCCCGGCGAGATAGTGCTCTCGCGGCTGAAGGGATTGGAGCCGGGCATCGGATTCCCAGATCCGATCATAGAAGGCGCGGGGAGGAACATCCTCGGGCCAGGATTCGGGGCGGCCGACGAGTGCGGTCGCGATGC
>Ga0070731_10003804_pt1 | contig 13373 bp, 7 predicted proteins | sample Coa_R1_2_FD_66448 | JGI IMG/M metagenome (GOLD analysis project Ga0070731, IMG submission 66448) | Surface soil microbial communities from Centralia Pennsylvania, which are recovering from an underground coalmine fire - Coalmine... | ecosystem: Environmental > Terrestrial > Soil > Unclassified ... | reverse complement strand
GTATAGACCCGGTCCCTTCGATGGTTGAATCGCTCCAAGGTTTCGGCGCATGGCGCGGAGAGCTTGCGAACGCGGTCGAATGGGCTCGCCGCCTGAAAAATCTGCGCGCACTACTGCCCGAGCCGGAAATAACGGATCAGGTCAATTCCCGGCAAATGCATGTTTGGCGCTCGACGGCCGCCGCCCTTGATGTGTTCGACGCGGTACTGGATGAGACGGCCGTCGCGCTGGGCGAAGAGCGGATGGGCCTCGGTGATTTCTGGCAGCAAGCCGAACTCGCGCTGTCACTCGAGCCACTGCGCGTGGTCGACCGCAGGCACAATGTCGTGCACGTTCTGGATGTCTTCGAGGCGCGGCAGTGGGAGCTTCCGGTAGTGTTCGTCTGTGGCCTGTCGGAGCGCCACTTCCCTCACTATCATCGCGAGGATTCGCTCTTGAACGACGCGGCTCGCAGACGAGCCGGTCTGAAAACATCGGCGGATTTACAGCGTGAAGAGCGATTCCTGTTCGAGTTCGCGACATCCCGCGCGACCGAAGAGACCATCCTCAGTTACGCGCGCTTCAATGAGAAGGGCGAGGACACGCTTGCGTCCTTTTTCCTTTCGGGGCTCACCGTTACTCCCTGTGAGACGCGAGTGCGCCCGCGCCCATCCCGGCGAATTCCGGCAGCCATGGGCTCGTCGATTCGTGATCCTGAACTAATCGACCGCCTCGCGCAGGCGCATAAGACGCTGGGACCGACTCCCATCGAGAGCTTTCTGCAGTGTCCGTTCCAGTTCTTCGCGGCGCGGACACTGCGTCTTCGCCGGCGACCCGCCGCGCCCGCGGATCGCCTGGATATATTGCTCCAAGGCAGCATCCTGCATCGCGCACTGGCCGAATGGACTCGCATGCCACTGCTGGGAACCGAGATTTTCGATCAGGTCTTTGAAGACGAGTGCCAGCGCGCCCACATCCCACGAACCTACCGGGCTGAAGCGGTCCGCCTGGAACTGGTGCGCCATTTCAATGCGTTTATTTCCGATAGCCAGCTTACGTCGCGGTGGCCCAGCCGTGTTGAGGAAAAATTCAGCTTCCCGTTGAGCCCGCTGCTCGCGATTAAGGGCCGGATCGATCGCATCGATGTGGGCCCGCGCAAGGAAGCTTTGGTTATCGACTACAAGTACAGCGCAGCGGCGAAAATTCAAGAGCGTGTGGACCAACATGCGGCTGGAAATCTGGTGCAGGGCGGTCTGTACCTGCTCGCTGCCGAAAAGAGTTTTGGGCTGGAACCGGCGGGGATGCTCTACTGCGGGCTGCGTAAAGAGGTGATGTGGGGCGGCTGGCATCGCGCGATTCCAGGCTTGGAATCGCTGGGCGAATCGTGCACTCCAGCGATGCTTCGCGACCTGATGAACACAGCCGCCGCGAAGGCCGTGGAAACGTTTGAAATGATCACTTCCGGCCGGATCGCGCCCCAGCCATCCGATAAAGACAAGTGCCGCTGGTGTGATTTTCGCGATATCTGCCGTATTGAAACCGTCGCTGCCGTCCGAAAGGCAGGAGCGTGAATCTCTCGTCCACTCAGCGGCAGGCGATCGAGCGCCTGGGCCAGAACGTGTGTGTAATGGCTGGGCCCGGGTCCGGCAAGACGCGTGTTTTGATTGAGCGATTCGCCTGGCTGGTCGAGCAACATAATTTCGATCCCCAGCGCATCCTGGCGATCACGTTTACCGAAAAAGCGGCCACCGAGATCAAAGAGCGCCTGATCAAACGTTTCGCTCACATGCCCGACTTGCGCGAGCAGATCGAGCGGGCCTGGGTTTCGACCATCCACGGATTCTGCGCCCGCCTGCTTCGTGAAAACGCGATCGCCGCCGGCCTGGCGCCCGATCTCGCGGTTCTCGACGCATCGACGGCGGAGCGCATGGCGCGGGAAGCGGCGGACGAATCGCTCGAAGACCTGTATCAGGAACAGCCGGATCAGTTGCGCCGCTTACTCGAAGCGCTCGATTTATCGACCCAGGATGATGGTCGCCAGCCCGATCTCGCCCGCGGTTTGCTCTCCGTATCGGAGACCATGCGGCTTTCGGGAACGACGGCGGCGGCAAGGCTAGCGCCGCACGATTCGCTCCCCGAAGCCCTGGACTTGGTGCGTGCCGTAATCGCCGATTCGACCGTAGGGAAAACCGTAAATCAGCGCCCCGCTCACTCGAAACTAAAGCAGTGGTCCACCGACTTTCTAGACAAGTGGGGCAGGTCCCCGGCCGGCCACACCGCGAACGATTTCAAATCCCTCCGCTTCGACATCAATCTCAGCCATCTGGTTCAAGGCAGCCCTTCCCGCCGGGCCGCCAGCGAACTCAAGAACACGCTACTTCCGCGCCTGGAATCCGAGTTCCTCGAAGCCTACAACCACGACCTGATGGATCTTCTTCACCTGGCTCTGAAGCGCATCGACCAGCGCTATCGCGAGAAAAAACGCCGCGACGCCGTACTCGATTTTACGGACCTCGAAGAACAGGCCATCCGCCTGCTGGAGTCGAACCCGGCCGTCAGGCAGGAAACCGCGGGGCGCTTCGACGAAATCCTGATGGACGAGCTGCAGGACACTAATCGCCTGCAATGGCGCTTGATCGATCTAATCCGCAAAAAGCTTTATGCCGTCGGCGATATCAACCAATCGATTTACAGTTTTCGCCACGCTGAGCCCGCCGTATTTGCCGAGTATCGCGACAGCCTGATTGCCAGCGGTTTCGAAATCGACGACTTGCGGGAGAACCACCGCAGCTTCGCCGAAATTCTAGAGACGGTTTCCGGGATGCTCGACACTCAGCCAGGGATTGAGCCGCGCCCGTTGATTGCATCGCGCGGGTCTGGGGCAACGGTGGAGAGATTGGTGGGGCGCGGCGAAAATGGAGCGGACGTCGAAGCAGGGCTAGTCGCGGCGCGCATTCGCGAACTGGTCGATTCGCGCCAATACGACTTCCGCGACGTTGCGATTCTGGTGCGCGCCTTGAGCGCCACCGAGGCTTTCGAACGATCGCTGGATCGCTTCGGAATTCCGTTCCTGGTCAGCGGTGGGCGAACGTTTCTGGAAGCTCGCGAGACTCGCGACCTTCTGGCGCTTCTGGCCGCGCTGGTGAATCCGCTGGATGAAATCGCGCTGGTTGGCGTGTTGCGGAGCCCGTTGGCCGGCATGAGCGATGAAGAAATTTTCCGCATTGGACGCGAGGGATGGTCGAAAGAGTTCGAAGCGACGTTCGGCAACTTGAGACGTCAGGCCGGATTCGTCCCGCCAGACCTGATTCTTGCGTCGGCGATGGACGATTGCGGATACGCGGAGCGCTTGCCCGAACGCGCGGGGGCGAACATCGAAAAGCTGCTGGCGCACGTGAGGCGCGAACACCGGGATCATCCGCGTCCGCTGGCCGAATTGCTGGAGGAGTTGGAGGCGCGGCGTGTGACCCAATCGGAAGCCGAGGCGCCGCCGGCGGAGGCCGGGAATCTGGTCCGGCTCATGTCGATTCACGCCGCCAAGGGCCTGGAGTTCAAGGTAGTATTCGTGAGCGCGCTGCACCAGGGGCCGAATCGCAGCAGGACGGTGATCACCTTCTCGCGCGCGGCCGGGTTGGGCGCCCGATGGCGGAATCCGGCGACTGGGAAAGGGCAATCCGATACCGCGCACGCTATCGCGATCGCGGAAATCAAGCAGAAGGAAGAGGCCGAAGAGAACCGGTTACTTTACGTCGCCATGACTCGCGCGCAGGATCGATTGTTCCTCTCCTACGCCGAGAAGGGAAGGGCGTCCGGATGGCAGAAACTTGCGGAAGCCGCGATTTCCAGCGTGTCGGCTGCGGATCAGGTTCCCGATCCGTCGGAACTGCGCGTTCCGGTTGCAGTCGACACGGCCGTCGAGCAGTTGCTAGACCCTCCTAATGTAACGGGGCAGTTCGATTCCTCCGCCGCTATCACGTCGATCGCGCTGTTTCACGCTTGCCCGCGGAAGTATTACCTGAGTCTCTTCGGGCGTGGCCAGGCTCGGGAAGGAGGCGAAGGCGGCGGGGTTGCGACAGGGCTCGCGGTGCACAAAATTCTGGCTGACGATATCGAAGGGATCGAGGAAGAGATGGAACTGGCGGCCCGGTTCCGGAATAGCCCAGTCGGAAAGCGGGCCGCGCGGGCGAACCGGATGGAACGGGAATTCGATTTCCTGCTGCCGATCCACGATGTGGTCTTGCGAGGGCAGATCGATCTGTGGTTTGAGGAGGGCGGGGAACTGATTCTGGTCGACTACAAGACCGATCGCGATGAAAGCGGCGCCGATCGGTATGCGCTGCAATTAGGCCTGTATTCTCTGGCGCTCGAGAAATATGCGGGCCGTTTGCCGGATCGGGCCATATTGTTTTACGTCCGTTCCGCAAAGGAAGTGGAAGTGAGTATCGATCGCACCGCGCTCGATGCAGCGCGCGCCGCGGTTCAAGCATTTCGCGATGCGCAGGAGTCATCCCAATATCCGCTTGCGCCCAGTGAAGCGTGCCGGCGATGCGAGTTCTATCAGAATCGCTGCCCGGTGAACTTACCCTAAAGACCGTCGCTAAGTGTTCGGGGCCTTGCGCGCCGCCATCTTCCGCTCAAGCGCTTTCCAAAGCCGAGTTTTCACGTCGTCGGGAATGCTCTGCGGTGTACAGCCTTTGTATACTTGCAGCGTCTTTTTGGTGGTGTCGACAATGACAAAACAGTTCGGACACTCCGTGACGTGGGATTCGAGGCGGCGTTTAATGTCCGGGTCGCCGTTCGGGTCCAGATAATCGTTCAGTTCGGTCAGGAACTGTTTACAAGTAAGCAAAGACGTCTTCCCCCTTACGCTTGAACTGACGGGTCAACTTCTCCCGCAGCGCCAAGCGGGCCCTTAGCAGTCTACTCTTCACTGCTGGTACTGAGATCCCGAGAGTTTCAGCCGTTTCCTCGGTGCTCAGTTCTTCGATGTCACGCAGGATGAAAACGGTGCGGAAATCAGGCTTCAGACCTTCCACGGCTTTATCGAGGATCTCCTGGATCTCTTCACGAGAATATCGCTGTTCCGGGTTATCCTCCCAGACGGCAATTTCTCTTGTCACCATTTCTTCGCCTGTGTCGACAGGTTCGTCCAGCGGGACGGTACGGTCCCCTTTTCGCTTACGCAGCTTCATAAGCGACTCATTGACCGCAATCCGAACAATCCAGGTGTAGAACTTGGAGTTTCCCTGGAAGTTATCCAAGTGCTCGTACGCCTTAAGGAAGCTCTCCTGGAGGACATCCTCCGCGTCCTCGTCATTCTGGGTGATGTGTTTGGCGAGCCGGTAGATCTTGCGCTCGTACTGTTTAACGAGATCCGTAAAGGCCTGCGCGTCGCCGGCCTTGGCCTTGGCGACGAGGGCGGCCTCGTCGAATCCGGCTGGAAGGGGCGTTGTCGGTGTAGCGGACATCTATCTCTAATATACCGTCTCTATTAAATTCATTCCCGCAAAGCGATCATCGGGTCGACGCGAGCCGCTTTGTATGCCGGGCCAAGGCAGGCGGCAACGGCGGCCAGCAACAAGATCCCGGCAGATGCCAGGAACGTCGCCGGATCGGTTGCGCGAACCTGGAATAGAACGCTTGATAGAACACGTGTCAAGGCGATGGCTCCAATATTGCCCAGTGCGAGTCCGACCAGCACGGGACGTAGGCCGCCGGAAATTACTTGCTGGAGGACCCGCTTCGCATCGGCGCCCAGGGCCATGCGTATACCGATTTCCTGGGTGCGCCGGGCGGTGGCGTGCGCGACTACGCCGAAAATTCCTATGGCTGCCAGGAGAAGCGCCGCCGCGGCAAAAAATGTCAGCAAAACCGTTTCAAATCGGGGCCGTGCGATGGTCCGCGCCACGCGGTCGTCCATCGTCTTAACATCGAACACGGGCATCTCCGGGTGGAGGCTATGGATCGCTTCCGCAGCCAGATTCGCCGCCTTCCGTGGATCTGCCAGGGTGCGCAAGACCAGCGACATCCCAGGCGGCGGGTCCTGGCTGACCGGAGTATAGAACTGCGGCAGCGTCGCCTGGTCCAGCCCCGCCGTCTTTACATCGCCCACTACGCCAACGATGATGAGCCACGGTGATCCGGCTCGTGGAGTTCCCAGCATGATCTTCTGTCCGATCGCGCCTCTTGGAAAGAACGCCTGCGCAAGAGTCTTGTTCACCACCGCTACGTGGGGGGCAGAGAATCCATCGGACGCCCGGAACAGCCGGCCCTCCAGCAGCGGAATCTGGAGAGCCCGAAAGTACTCAGGATCGGCCATCTGCGTATGCGCGATCTGCGGGACGGGAGCATTCGGATCCCAGGACCGCCCTTCTATGCTGAACGGATTGCCTCCGCGCGTATTCGCCCCGCCTCCGAGCACTGGCAAACGACTTACAGAACCTGCTGCCAGGACTCCGGGCAAGCCCGTGAGCTTCTCCTGCAATTGTCCATAAAACGCCGCACTACGCTCTCGATTAAACGGGACCGAAGGCGGAAATTGGATCCGCATGGTCAGCAGGCGATCTGCATTGAATCCGGGATCGACACGGCTAAGCCGCGCAAAGCTTCGCAACAGGAGTCCAGCCCCGACCAGCAAGATAACGGACAGCGCCACTTCCGCGGTAATCAATAAACCCGCCGCCCGCCGCCGCGGGCTCGATCCACGCGAACTCCAATGCGCGCCCGAAGCCGCGACCGCGGGCGCCAATCCGAACAGGCAGCAGACCGCCGCCGTAGCGGCCAACGCGAATCCCAGCGCTCGCGCATCCACGCCGATTCTGACAACCGGAGGCAGGGCCGACGGATTCAACAGCGTCAAAATTCGAACGCCCCAGATCGAAGCGACAGTCCCCAGAACTCCGCCGAGCGCCGCCAGCACCGCCGCCTCCGTCATCCATTGCCGGATCAGCCGGCCGCTTGACGCACCCAATGCCCGGCGCACGGAAATCTCCCTTTTCCGATCCGCGGCGCGAGCCAGCAATAGATTCGCGACATTCACGCAGGCGATCAGCAGCACGAGCCCCACGGCGCTCAACAAGATCAAGGTCGCGAGCCGAAAATCTCCCAGCAACTGTTCGCGCAGCGAGATTACTTTAACGCGATATCCCGCGTCCTCTCCATTCGGCCCGCGATAAGGATGCTCGGTTTCGTCAAGATGTTTTGCCGCGGCATTCATTGCAGCCTGCGCTATTTCGATCGATGCGCCGGGCCGCAATCGAGCCAGCATGCGAAGATTTCCCCAATGCTGATCCGCGCCCATTGGCAATGGCGTCCAGAGATCCACTTCATTCGCGCCAAGGCTGAAGTCGAATCCTGGCTCCATCACCCCCGCCACCAGGTGACTTGCGCCATCCAGCCGGACTGTCTTTCCCACAATGCCCGCATCGCCGCCGAAACGGCGCAGAAAAAGGGAGCGCCCCAGGATCACGGCGCCGCCTTTCCGGTACTCCTCCGCGGTGAATCCGCGCCCAAGCGATGTTCGCGCGCCCAGCATGGGCAGGATACTCTCGCTTACCCACATGGTCGAAATTTCATCCACAGCGGACGCGGTTGTTAGCGTCCGGTCCGCCGGCCAGAAGACGCCGGCGTCATCGAAGATGTGATCCTGGTTTCGATAGACCTCGAAGGTATGAGTCTGGAGAGGAAATCGATCGACACCGATCTTCAGGAGTTGATCCCAGACCATCACCAGCCGGCTTGAATCAGGATATGGCAGTGGACGAAACAGCGTGGCGTCGGCGACGCTAAAGATCGAAGTCGCGGCTCCGATCCCCAACGCCAGCGTTAAAATCGCCGCGGCTGCAAATCCGGGCGCGCGGAAGAGTCCCCGCAGCGCATAGCGAAGGTCCTGCACGATTACCGGAAGCATGAAAACTTAGACACCCATCGTGCCGTGATGTTCCGAGTCACCATCGGCAGGCTCACGCGTCGGCCCGAGCAGACCAGCGAGTGCGTGTTCTTTGTGACGAACCAGATCCCGCAACGCATGAGATGCACTCTATCACGAGATGCACTCTATTAAGTTGCGCAGGTACGGGGTGGTCGTCCCCGGATGATTTGCCCATGTCGGGACCCGCTTACTTCGTGCGCGGTTCGGTGCCGGCAATGCCCCGACCTCGTGTTGGCTGTGTTCAACGCCGACGTGCAGGGAATTCAGCGGCGACTGGCTTGGGCGTCGAAATCGGGCGAAGCGCCGTCGCCTACGGAGTTATACAGTGCCGTTTCCGAACTTATGGGTGCCGATAAGATTTCGCGCCGACATCGCCCCAGCATACATAACGCGGAGCCGGTCAGCTGGATCGAGATGCCTCCGAAGATCTCTTTCGAGTTCCTCAACTGTAAAGCCCGTCTGAAGGTCCCATTGTGTGTTCATCACAGGCTCTGCGCCTAAGCAACGAAGTCTTCGGAAGAAACTATCGTAATGACGGTCCTCCCGCAATTCAAAAGTGATTGAAATTCGTCTCATTATGTGTCTCCAGAGTTTCGCCGGTCATGTCCTTGGACATGCGCCAGTTCATCACCGCGGGCTCGATGATGAGGACCTTAGAGTGGGTGACCAACTCTATAACAGGAGCAAGTCGCGCCCGCCACAAAATGAACTAACGGCGAGTCTAGCTACAGCCGCTGGTCCCGCCGCAATTTTCGCACTTGTAGCACGAGCCATTCCGGGTCATCAGGCCGCCGCACTCGGAACACATCGGAGCATCCGCTGCGATCGGAGCGAAAGGCAGAGCCTGTTGTGGACTCGGCTCAGTTACCTGCAGCTTCGGAGTATCGCCCGCTTCACCCGCCGCATACTCGGGACCGATGAACTTCGCCCCCAGCCAACGGAAGATGTAATCCATGATCGACTTCGCGTACGGGACCTGCGGATTGCCGGTCCAACCGCTCGGCTCGAACCGGACGTGGCTGAACTTGTTTACTAAGAACTGGAGCGGGACTCCGTATTGCAGCGCAAGGCTTACCGCGGTCGCGAACGAATCCATCAGACCCGAAATGGTCGAGCCTTCCTTCGCCATCCGGATGAACAATTCGCCGGGTGTGCCGTCCTCATACAAGCCGACCGTGATGTAGCCCTCATGTCCGCCGATCGAGAATTTGTGCGTGATGGACGCCCGCGTATCGTCGAGCTTCCTGCGAACGGGCCGGTATACGATCTTTTCCTGCACTTCAACCACGGTAGTCGCGTTTACGGCGGTGGTGTTCGCCGGTTTCGCGCCCTTCGACGTCCCCGAGCTCATCGGCTGCACCCGCTTCGAATTATCGCGGTAAATCGCCACCGCCTTCAACCCCAGCCGCCAGCTCTCGGTGTAGGCATTCATGATGTCTTCGGCCGTGGACTCTTCCGGCATGTTGATGGTCTTAGAAATCGCGCCTGAAATAAACGGCTGCACCGCCGCCATCATCCGGACGTGACCCATGTAATGAATCGACCGCGTCCCATTCTGCGGGCGGAAGCTGCAATCGAACACAGCCAGATGCTCGTCTTTCAGGAACGGCGCGCCTTCGATGGTTCCGGTTGAATCGATGTGATCGACAATCCGGTTCACCTGATCCGGGGTGTATCCGAGCTTAATCAGCGCTGCCGGCACCGTGTTGTTGACGATCTTGATCACGCCGCCGCCGACCAGTTTCTTGTACTTCACCAGCGCCAGATCCGGCTCGATTCCGGTGGTGTCGCAATCCATCATGAACCCGATGGTTCCGGTGGGCGCGATTACCGTGGTCTGGGCATTCCGGTAGCCGTTGATGCGGCCCAGCGCATAGGCCTCTTCCCAGCAGCGCCGGGCATTTTGGTACAGTGCCTCCGGCACTCTTTTGCCGTCGATGCGCGAAGTGGAATCACGATGCATGCGCATCACTTCAAGAAACGGCTCTTCGTTGTCGGCATAGCCGGCGCACGGACCTGTCGCATCGCCCGCGATCCGGGCGCTGGTCAAATATGCTTGCCCGCACATGATCGCGGTAAGCGCCGCCGCCCAGTCGCGACCCTGATCGCTGTCATACGGAATACCCATCGACATCAGCAATGCGCCCAGATTGGCGTAGCCCAATCCCAGCGGCCGGTAATCGTGTGAATTCTGCGCGATTCTGTCCGTGGGATAGGCCGCGTTGTCGACAATAATCTCCTGCGCAACGATCACGGTATCCACGGCGTGGCGGTACGCTTCGACATCGAACTGGCCATCGGGTCCGACGAACCTCATCAAGTTGAGCGATGCCAGGTTGCAGGCCGAATCGTCCAGGAACATGTACTCCGAGCACGGATTCGAGGCATTGATCCGTGCCGTGTTCTTCGAGGTGTGCCACTTGTTGATGGTCGTATCGAACTGCATGCCGGGATCGCCGCACTCATGCGTCGCCTGGGCAATCTGCTTCATCAGATCGCGGGCCATGTAACGATCTTTCTTTTCGCCGTGGAGCCGCGACAGCGTCCACCACTCGTCGTCGTTTACCACTGCCTGCATGAAATCATCCGTCGCCCGGACGCTATTGTTCGCATTCTGGAAGAAGATCGAGCTGTAGGCCTCGCCATCGAGCGATGAATCGTAGCCCGCGTCGATCAGCGTATGCGCCTTCTTCTCTTCCTTCGCCTTGCACCAGACGAACGCTTCGATATCCGGATGATCCGTATTCAGGATCACCATCTTGGCCGCCCGCCGCGTCTTACCGCCGCTCTTGATCACGCCCGCGAATGCGTCGAATCCTTTCATGAAGCTCAATGGCCCCGACGCGCGCCCGCCGCCCGACAGCAGCCCTTCTTCTTCACGCAGGGTCGACAGATTCGTGCCCGTTCCCGATCCCCACTTGAACAACATTCCTTCCGTCTTGGCTAGATCGAGAATCGATTCGAGCGTATCGCCGACGGAATTGATGAAGCACGCCGAACATTGCGGCCGGGTTTCGCCGGCGTTCAGTTTCTTGATCGAATTGGACGCCTCGTCGTAATACCAGCCATACCCGCGCGGCTCCTTGACGCCGACGTTGAACCAGACCGGAGAATTGAAGCAGGCTTTCTGGGTCAGCATCAGGTGCGCCAGCTCATCGCGGAAGTTGGCTGCATCGGCGGTGGTCCGGAAGTAGCCCTGGCCAGCCCCCCAGTCCGCGATGGTATCCACGACGCGCCCGATCAGCTCCCGGACGCTGGTTTCGCGCTCCGGCGAACCCGTCTTTCCATAGAAATACTTGCTGACAACGATGTTGGTGGCGGTTTGCGACCAATCTGCGGGGACCTCGACGTCCGCCTGCTCGAAAATCACCGCGCCTTTGTCGTTGCCGATGGAGGCATTCCGGCGCTCCCATTTCACCTGGTCATAGGGATTTTCCTGGGCATTTGTAAAGAAGCGGGGGAAATCGACACCCACCCGTTCGTGAACCGGAACCGGTTTACGTAAGTCTTTCATTTTCATAGCAACACCAAGGCCTGATCCGCTTCCAACTTGTCCCATGAGTTTTCCCTTCCGATGGAGATTCCGCGGGCTCATTCGTTTTTGTCGAGCAAAAAGTCCGCGCCACTCATGCTACCCAAGATGTAGAGGCTGGTCAAGAACTATATCTATATGTGGTACACCACTTTGCAACTCTTCTTATTTATTAGATTGTAAAGAACCCCTTGCGGACCACAAAACGTACGTCACCCAGACCAGCCCGGTGTCGACCAGTAAGTTGAACAGAAACATATGCTTTACGTTGTCCCAGGCCTCTCCGTAGACCGGCGCGGCAAAGGCAATCAGGGTCCCCAGCGTCAACAGCAGGCCGAACTGGATCTGTAACCGCTTTCCCGGCAGGCCAATCCATGCTGCTATGAGGGCCACAGGCGCGATCAGCAGGACCACCAAAATCGGCTTGGCTACCCGCGCCAAAACATGCTCGTGAAATCCGCTCCAGAGAGAGAAACTCCTGCTCTTCGATCCCGGTGCAAAACCGGCTGCCCGCTCGAAATTCCCGCACCATTCCGGGCGCAGCAGGAACGCAACCGGCAGCATTACTTTCGCGTGCCGCCACATGCGACCCGGACGCGCCAAATAAAAACGAGCCACGCTCGCCGACGTCACGCGCTCTCCGATCAGCCCCGTCCGAGCCATATCGTACAGGGCCGTGCCTTCGGTCCAGGCGCCGCTTCCAGAGAACTTCGCATACTCCGGATCGAGCCCCAGCGCCGCCAGATCGGCCTTTGGATTCGTAGACTCAGGGACAATCGACATAAACAGCACATTGTATGTGGTCGCTAGTTTCAGCGATTTCGGTAGCGTCCATAGATTCGTCAAGCCGGCAAGCAGGATGACGAAGCTTCCGGCCACAGCGGCCACTTTACGCCATCGCCAGAAACTCAAGGCCAACGGCGCCAGTGCTAATACCAGCGGCAGATTTTGCGATTTCGCCAGAACCAGAAGCGCCGCCCAAAAGGACCACCGCAAGACTTGCGCACCTGAAGCTTCCCGGCGAACGCAAATCCTGACACTCTCGGCAATCAGGAGAATCAGAAAAATACACGAAGCGGGTTCGGCGTAGAACGAATTCCAGTACGCCGCATACCCGATGTCAGTCAGGATTAGGAGCCCTGCCAACCAGACCAGCGGCGGCGTCGCCCACATCAGATAGCCAAACGCTCCAAGAAACGCTGCAACGTGGACTAGCCCCATCAGCCGAATGTCGAGTTTTCCGTCTCGGGAAACCAGCTTGTTCAGTCCAACCGCGGATGCTACGAATAAGTATTCCGAGCCAGGCTGCTCCAGCGTGGGATACCGGAAACTCGGGTCGGGGACATACTTTCGTTTCACGAACGCATCCCAAATCGACCCTTTATCTTCCGGCCCGTATCCGAAGCGTCCGATCATCCGGGCGAAATCCCCCTGATCGGAAAGGCCGACAATAGGCGGGACGAACAACTGAAACCCGAGAATTCCGGCCGTAGCCGCCAGCACGCCCCAATGGAGTGCCGTCAACCGGGTCATCTAGGCCGGCGCGACGGCGGAGGCGGCGATTTCGATCGGCAACGGCGGCATTTTCCGATGCCCGACCCTCAGTTCCAGCTTCCGCGCCCCGGCGGCGATGCCCTCCGGCAATCGAAAATTCAGCTCGAAGCGCTGCGGGCGGGGATCGATGCAAAAGGACTCAAGCGAAATCAGCGGCGTCCCTTCAATCGAAGCTTCTACTTCGTCCGGGCGCGTGATCTCTTCCATGATCACCTTGACATAGCCCGTCTCGATCCGATTTTCGAGAATCAGGTTCACGCCGTCCGTGATCGATCGAATCCGCGGCACCGAAGGCCCCGGCGGAATCACGCGCAGCGTCGCGGTCGGTGAAATCTTGTGTCCCATCCACAAAATGTCCACCGGCAGCAATCCCGTAGC
>Ga0070731_10003802_pt1 | contig 13377 bp, 9 predicted proteins | sample Coa_R1_2_FD_66448 | JGI IMG/M metagenome (GOLD analysis project Ga0070731, IMG submission 66448) | Surface soil microbial communities from Centralia Pennsylvania, which are recovering from an underground coalmine fire - Coalmine... | ecosystem: Environmental > Terrestrial > Soil > Unclassified ... | reverse complement strand
TTTTACTTTTTGAGATCGTTCCATTCTTCAACATTCTTGCTGTTAATTGAGGGATGATATTTTTTCCCGTAAGACTTTTTTCGTCTCCCACCTGCAAAATAAAATTCGCGTAAATCTTATCCCCTTTTGTTGGCTTTTTCAGGAGCGCATATTTCATTCCGTTAGACAGTGTTCCATACTGCGTGTTTCTCTTGATATTCGAAATGCTCGTTTCAAAAGTTTCTGTTTGAGTTTTTGTTTCTTTTCCTTTATAATTTTTTACCAGGGCGTTTATATCAGGTCTTTCTGCAACAACAGTTCTCTCAGGATTTTTATCCGGAATAAAAACGCCGACAGTTCTATTGCTTGGTAAATAATATTTTTTCAGAACGGATTGTACATCATCAACAGTGAGTTTTTCGACCCTGTCGCGATAAATATAAAATAACCGCCAGTCACCGGCACCGATGATTTCAGCAAGGTTTATGCAGAAATTGATGGTGTTGTTTTGAACATCGGTTATTTGTTTGAGGAGCGAATTTTTTGCCCGCTGCAGATCTTCCTGCGTAACGACATAATTGGGAAGATTATTCGCTGCATTGATAAAAGCGTTCTTTGCGCTATCAAAGTTTTTATCTTTCGGAATATTGCAGCTATAATAAGAAAACCCCGGATCGAACAATTGAAAACTATATCCGGAAACTTTCGTTGCCAGTTTTGTTTCAACCAACGCTTTATAAAAAACACCAGAAGGATCGTTGGTAAGAATACTTTCCACTGCATCGTTGGCGACATAATCCTTATCCGAATAAGCGGGTGTATGAAACCCCATACCGATAAAGGATATGTCACCATTTCTTCTTAACTCAACATAGCGTTCTCCATCCTGTGGAGGCTCTACGGTGTATGGAGGTTGAATAACTCGGGCAGGTTTTGGAATAGCACCGAAATATTTTCCGATTAATGCCAGTGCTCGCTTTTCGTCAAATTTTCCACCTATGATCAACGTGGCGTTATCGGGCTGATAATATTTTTGATAAAACAATTTCAGGTTGCTGATAGGAACTCTTTCAATATCTTCTTTACTGCCGATGGTTGATTTGCCATAGTTGTGCCACAAGTACATGGTAGAAATTACCCGTTCAGTCAAAATATTATCAGGATAATTTTCGTCTGCTTCAAATTCATTTCTTACCACGGTGAATTCTTTCTGAAGATCTTCATTTTTCATTAATGAATTCACCATGCGATCAGATTCCATATCAAGCGCCCAACTGAGATTGCTGTCGGTTGCGGGAAGAATTTCATAATAATCGGTTCGGTCGTACCACGTAGTTCCGTTGGCTGAAGCACCTTTATCTGCAATAGTTTGTTTTATGCTCGAAAATCTTTTGGAGCCTTTGAACATCATGTGTTCGAGCAAATGTGCCATCCCGGTCTCTCCATAACCTTCGTGACGGGAGCCCACATGGTAAACAACATTAACGACAACATTTGTTTGCGCTGCATCGGGCACCAACAAGACCTGCAATCCGTTTGGGAGGGTAAACTCTCTCACACCTTCAACAGAGGTTAGAAAGGTAGGAGATACAGGTTGAATTGTTTTTTTTGGTTGTGCGGGGACGATTTGAAAAATCAATAATAAGGTCCAAAGCAGGTTCAATTTTTTCATAAATAGTTAGTTTTGTTTTATGGAAAATTAAATATAGACTTCTTTTATGAAAGCGATTTGAAAATTTGCCAGTGGGTTAATTGAGTTCTATTGTTGGTCATGAAAGTTCATGTGAGCTTAAACCTGGCTTCTAAATAAAAAGCATGACACGGCGCTTACAAGAAAAATTCAGAAAGCGACCTGCAACGTACGACAAGAAATATTAAACCAATTACATGCTTTGAAAAAAGATGTTTGATATCTGACCGGTTTAAAAGGCAGTTCTTTGGTGTATGTTACAATCGGGTACAAAGCTTATTATGCATTATTCCGAATATCATCCGTGCGATACATCCTATTTTAGGCAAGTTTTACATAGAAAATTCATGAGGCGCGCATGATTCATTTGTTTCTTAACTGACCATTTCTTCTACTTCATAAGTGCTAACCGGTTCGCAAGTGCAAATTAAATTCCTGTCACCATACGTATTATTTACGCGTGCAATACTCGGCCAAAATTTATTGGCTCTTAGATATGCTAATGGAAACGCAGCTTGCTCACGACTGTAGGAATGATTCCATTCGTTCGCAGAGACAACATGTTGAGTGTGCGGTGAATTTTTTAACGCGTTGTCCAATTTATCAGCTTTGCCATCTTCGATGGCTTTTATTTCATGATAAATGCTGATCATCGCATCACAAAAACGATCAAGTTCGGCTTTATCTTCACTCTCGGTTGGTTCGATCATTATCGTTCCCGGAACGGGGAAACTTAAGGTAGGTGCGTGGAAACCGTAATCCATCAATCGTTTTGCAACATCTTCAGCTTCTATACCGGCAGTGGACTTGAATGGTCGTAGGTCGACAATGAATTCATGCGCGCACGTCCCATTGTTGCCCGTATACAATATTTTATAATTTTTCTCCAACCTCGATTTCATATAATTCGCGTTCAGGATCGCATATTTAGTAGCGTTGGTCACTCCTTCGGCACCCAACATTTTTATATAAGCATAACTGATGAGTAAAATACTTGCCGAACCAAAGGGAGCAGAACTAACCACATAAGACTCTTGATTGCTGTCGGTTGAGCGAAGCGAAACCAGCGAATCGATAGGAAGAAAAGGTTTCAGTTTTTCATTTACACAGATCGGTCCCATTCCCGGTCCGCCTCCACCATGAGGAATAGCAAATGTTTTGTGCAAATTCAAATGACAAACATCAGCGCCAATAAATCCGGGGCTTGTCAATCCAACCTGAGCATTCATATTTGCACCATCCATATAAACCAAGCCACCGTTGTCGTGAATGATTTTGCAAATTTCTTTTATGCTTTCTTCAAAGACGCCATGTGTTGAAGGATAAGTGACCATCAATCCGGCCAGAACGTTTTTGTATAGTTCAGATTTTATCTTCAGATCTCCAAGATCAATATGCCCGTCGTCATCACTTTTTATAACAACCACTTTCATTCCGGCCATCACTGCGCTTGCAGGATTGGTACCGTGAGCAGAGATTGGAATGAGCATGATGTTCCTGTGTACATCACCGTTGGCTGCGTGATAACCGCGGATCGTAAGCAGGCCCGCAAACTCGCCTTGTGCGCCGCTGTTTGGTTGCAAAGATGTCGCGGTGAAACCCGTTATTTTACTTAAATAATTTTCTAATTCAATAATGATCTGTTTGTATCCCAGCCACTGATTGGCTGGCGCAAAAGGATGAAGCTGACTAAATTCCGGCCAACTTACTGGAATTAACTCCGATGCCGCATTCAATTTCATGGTGCATGAACCAAGAGAGATCATCGAGGTATTTAGCGCAAGGTCCTTATTTTCCAAACTTTTCAAATAACGCATCATTTCCGTTTCGCTATGATGCGAATTAAAAACAGGAAGAGTCAAATAAGAAGATGTTCTTTGCAATTCGGTTTGTTTATCAAAAAGTGAATCTGATTCATCAAAGAAAAGAATAAAATCACTGTTGTCTTTTTTCAGAAAAGTTCCGAAAATTCTTGCAAGATTTTGTGTTGTGTCTTTTACAGAAGCGGCTGCGACTTCATCAACAGACAAACTTATTTTACCATCCTTATGATACATGAAGTTGGCATTGTTTTCCTCTGCGATCTTCTTAAATTCGGCTGCATCATCGACTTCGAATGTGAGTGTGTCAAAAAATAATTTATTCAATTGCCTAATGCCGGCCTTCTTCATTGCGTTATTTATAGCGATCGCTGATAAATGAATGCGCTGCGCAATCTTTTTCAACCTAACCGGTCCGTGGTAAACTGCATACATGGCGGCCATGTTTGCCAATAAAGCCTGCGCCGTGCAAATATTTGAAGTTGCTTTTTCACGTTTGATGTGTTGCTCTCTTGTTTGCAAAGCCATTCGAAGTGCCCGATTTCCCTGGGCATCAACACTAACGCCTATAATCCGTCCGGGAATAAATCTTTTGAAATCATCTTTTGTTGCAAAAAAAGCTGCATGCGGTCCACCAAATCCCATCGGAACTCCAAAGCGTTGCGATGAGCCAATGGCGACATCAGCACCCAATTCTCCAGGCGGCGTTAATAAAGTGAGTGCAAGGAGATCCGTCGCCATGGCAACAAAGCCTCCCAGCGCATGGACGGCATCAATAAATCCGCGAAAATCGCTCACCTCTCCATAACTATTTGGATATTGAACCAACACTCCAAAAAAACGACTATCAATTGTTGCGCTTGCATAATCATCGAATACCAATTCAATGCCCAGCGGCTTTGCGCGCGTCATCAAAACTTCCTTCGTCCGTGCATATACGGAGGTATCAACGAAAAATTTAGGTGCGCTTAAATGTTGGGCATCTTTATTTTTTAAATGAAAGAACATCGTCATCGCTTCAGCAGCTGCATTTCCCTCATCCAGTAATGAAGCATTACTAAGTGGCAATGCAGTCAGGTCACTCACCATCGTTTGAAAATTCAATAAGCTTTCCAATCTACCCTGAGAAATTTCCGCCTGATATGGCGTGTATTGGGTGTACCAGCCCGGGTTTTCAAAAACATTTCTTAAAATTACAGCAGGCGTGATGGTGTTGAAATACCCCTGCCCGATGTAGGAGGTGAAGATTTTGTTTTTTGCAGCGATTTTTTTTAAATCGCTCAGGTATTGAAATTCACTTAATGCGGCGGGAAGATTGAAAGGTTCTTTATTTCGAATGGTGGGGGGTACCGTTTTATCAATTAAGTCATTCAATGATGAAACGCCGATGATTTTGAGCATCTGCTCAGTTTCGTGTTCATTTGGTCCGATATGGCGGGATGAAAATTCATTAGCTTGTTGTTCAAATAAATTCATACTAATAGTCCTTATTGTCGTTTTTAGAAACCGCAAATTTACGATTATAAGCGCAAAAAAAATACGCTGGATTAGGATGGTTTAACTTGCGGATAGCATTTACATAATAATAATTACTGATATGAAGATGAGAGGATTGCAGTTTTTTATTTTTTATAGGAATGACGGTAAAAAGCCCCAGGGCGGTATTATAAAAACCAAATAGAGATTTCTCCCCGGCACATCTGATAGAAAAACGTCAGAAATATACACATTGCATAAAGAGATAGATTTATAATTTTTTCCCGGTCATGGTCATTTTTATATCCATAAGAACCGGGGTTGGTTGTTGCTGTGTTTTTACATTCATTTTCATATCCATGTCGCCACTGGTCAGCATGCCTGTGGAAATTTCATAGACCGAAGTGCCATCCATGGTCCCGCTAAGATTGGAAATAGCCTCCGTAACGGTGCTGTCTGCCGAACTTATTTTCGCCGCCACTTTAATAGTGGCTTTATTGCCGTCCACTGATTGAAGCGTATACGTATTTTCTGATTTCATCGGAATACCATTTGAATTTATATTCAAGGTTTTCGTCCATGAATCACCCTGCTTAACCGGATTATCAGGATACACCGCAAACGACTGCGATATATTTTGTTTAAAATTATTTTCGTCAAATGCCTTACCCATACTTTGCATCATCATTTGCGCATCGGGCGCATTTTCTTTTTCCGTTATTTTTTCCATCATTTCTTTCATCCCTCTTACGCTTCCAACCTGTCCTTTTTCATTCATGGTAAAAGTAAATTGCCCCCCTTTCATCGCCCCAAAAACTTTTCCCATAATCCCAGCAGGCCCTGTCGTATCGATCATGGCGCTGTCTGTATCAAAATTTATGGACATCCCACCAGCATTCACGTTCATGCCAATTCTATCAATTGTAGAATTAAGGGTTTTCCATCCGGCGCTGTCATTGGTGACTTCAAAAATATAGCCCACCTTCATTTTATTCGTCATGTGCATGGTATTTCCCATTACGTTTTGGTCCATGTTCATAGCCATGGTCATAATATAATCAAATTTTATTCCTTTATCCACGTTAAATCTTAACACAATAGCATCACCGGATGCAGGTGTGGATTTACTTCCGCCGCCATTGCAACCAATTAATGCGTTGAATAAAAAAAAGGCCAACAGAATATGGATTGTCTTGTTCATGGGTTTTTTGTGTCGAAAGTAGAAGTATTATTTGATTTGAGCAATATTGAATTTATCCCTTAATAAGGGTTTTGAGAAAGTTTTTTACTTTAATAATTCGATAAAATAATTTTTATGAAAACATTTTGCTTCACGCAGTTGGTGTGGGTTGAAAATTTTTAAAAACGAGATGACTTAATGAACACTCACGCCGGTTGAATCTCCCCCCTCTACGACTACAATCACGGGTTGGTTGTCCTGTTCAGGAATAATAATCTTTCCACTGTCTGTAGAAATCCATTTAATTTGCAGTTCTATTTTATTTTATGATAGCAGATTTTCGCTCTGACACACTCACACGACCAACTCCGGCAATGCTTAATGCAATGATGAATGCGGCAGTTGGCGATGATGTATTTGAAGAAGACCCAAGCGTTAATAAGCTGGAGAAAATGGCCGCTGAATTATTTAGTATGGAATCAGCATTATACTGCGTGAGCGGTACCATGTCAAATCAAATCGCAATCAATTGCCACACACAGGGGGGTGATGAGGTCATTTGCGAAGTGCAGTCCCATGTATATATATATGAAGGCGGCGGAATTGCATCTAATTCCGGTTCACAGGCTAGGACGCTTGTCGGTAATTATGGAAGAATAACCGCAACACAAATCGCGGCGTCTATCAATCCTGATGATGTTCACAAAGCACGAACTTCACTGGTATGCTTGGAAAATACGTCAAACCGCGGTGGAGGAAGCTGTTATGATTTTTCGGAAATAATAAAAATCAGGAAAGTTTGCGACGAGAACGAATTGAAACTTCATCTCGACGGTGCACGATTATTTAATGCGCTGGTCGCAAAAAAAGAAACGGCTTCACAGTACGGAAAAATTTTTGACAGCATCTCCGTTTGCCTGAATAAAGGCTTGGGTTGCCCCATCGGAAGCCTTCTTCTTGGGAAAAAAGATTTTGTCAAAAAAGCCAGGCGGGTGCGGAAAGTTTTTGGCGGCGGGATGCGACAGGCAGGATTTATGGCAGCATCAGGTATTTATGCATTGCAGCACCACGTTGATCGGTTAGCAGGAGATCATGAAATGGCAAAAAAAATTGCCGAAGCGTTATCAGAAAAAGAATTTACCAAATCCATAATGCCTGTTGAAACCAACATTGTTATCATGGAAACAAAGCAAGGAACTGCTGCAAAAGCAATTGCTCAAAAATTCGAGATGCTCGGCGTGCGCACCATCGCAATTTCTGCAAACCAGGTACGTTTTGTGACGCATTTGGATGTTACCGAAGAGATGATGAAAAAAACAATTGGCGTGATTAAAGATTTGTAATTTTTTGCTGCAGATGTAGAGTTCAACTGATATAAACCGGTATAAGGTTCTACCCGTAAACGTTGGGTCGTATTGTTCTTTATTTTTTTAATGCCGTTCAAAAATTCAAAAACATTATTTCCTGGATTCTTGGTATGGATAGCTCCCAGGCAGCTGAAGAGAAATATTACCCGGGAAGTTTGTCGTTTCGAACCTTGCCGGAGCGTGGTAACGGATTGTGCGGAACGCTGGTTCTGCGGGAATATAATTTCATATCACCGGCCTTCGTTATTTTTGATTAATAAAATAAAACTAATGTTTCCGAATGTATCTCCGGCTCAAACAAAATCATGGCAGCAATTAACATTTCACTTCAACGAGGTGATGAAGAATGCCCGGATGACAGATATGTTTCAGTCCGAAGCAGATCGCTTTGGCAATTTTTCTTTGCAGTTTGATGAAATCCTTTTTGATTATTCCAAAAATATCATCACGGGCGAAACATTGGGTTTGTTGCAACAACTCGCCGACGAATGCAAACTAAAAGAAGCGATCGAAGCAATGTTCTCCGGAGAAAAAATAAACAAAACAGAAAACCGCTCCGTTCTGCATACGGCACTGCGCAATTTTTCGGGTACCCCGATCTTCACTGATGGCAAAGATGTGATGCCTGAGGTAATGGGCGTGCTTAATCACATGAAGACTTTTTGTGCAAAAATTCACAGTGGCGAATGGAAAGGGTATGACGGAAAAAAAATTAGATTCATTGTAAACATAGGCATCGGCGGAAGTGACCTGGGGCCATCAATGGTTACTGAAGCACTTAAACCCTATTGGATCAGCGGCATACAAACTTATTTTGTTTCGAATGTTGATGGAACGCATATCGCAGAAACACTGAAGAAAATTACGCCAGCCGAAACGGTTTTTCTTATCGCCTCAAAAACATTTACGACGCAGGAAACCATGACCAATGCGCAAACTGCGCGGGATTGGTTTTTGAGATCGGCAAAAGATGAAAATAATATTGCAAAACATTTTGTTGCGCTTTCCACGAACGAAAAAGAAGTAACGAAATTTGGAATTGATAAAGAAAATATGTTTGAGTTCTGGGATTGGGTAGGCGGACGATATTCATTATGGAGCGCGATCGGATTATCGATTGCATTGACCATTGGCTATGATAATTTTGAACTGTTGCTGAAAGGTGCGCACGAGTCAGATAAGCATTTTCAAAAAACTCCGTTTGACAAGAATATTCCGGTCGTCATGGCCTTAATAGGTTTGTGGTACACTAATTTTTTCGGTTCACAAACCGAAGCCATTCTGCCTTATGACCAGTACATGCATTTGTTCGCCACATATTTTCAGCAGGGAAATATGGAAAGCAACGGGAAAAGTACGGACAGAAATGGAGCCCGAGTTAACTATTCAACCGGCCCGGTGATTTGGGGGGAAGCCGGCACCAACGGCCAGCACGCCTTTTATCAGCTTATTCACCAGGGAACAATATTAATTCCTTGTGATTTTATCGCACCGGCAATAAGTCATAATCCCATCGGCGATCATCATGTAAAATTGCTTTCCAATTTTTTTGCGCAAACAGAAGCGCTGATGAACGGAAAAACAAGAAAAGAGCTGATCCAAGAGGGAGTAGAGCCGGAATTGATTCCCTACCGGTCTTTTTCCGGCAACAGACCAACCAATTCATTCTTAATAAAAGAAATTACACCGTTCACTTTGGGAAAACTGATAGCCTTATATGAACACAAGATTTTTGTTCAGGGCGTTGTCTGGAATATCTACACATTCGATCAATGGGGGGTTGAACTCGGAAAACAACTTGCCAATAAGATTTTACCTGAGTTGGAGCATGAAAATCAAATTCAATCACACGATTCTTCCACAAATGGATTGATCAATGCGTATAAGAAAATGCGATGATCATGTTAAGTCAGAGACTCATTTATTAAAGGGGTTAGGCCTGAGACTTCGAAAAGGAAATGTAAAAAAAATAAAACCTTGTATTCCTGCAAATGGATTAACCTGTTCCGTTGCTTTATACCGGTTGCATCGCCAATTCAAGACCTGCATTCGCAGCATGGTTAATTTGAGAAATGGAATACGATAACTTCAACAAAAGAATTGCCGGAATGGCTATTCCCGCCTTGACAACCAGGAAGATCCTACTTCCAAAATTTTCGTTTTATCGTGTAAATTCTTCCCCTTTCATCATTAAATAAAAAAGCTATGAAATGGTCTTCATTCTTGCCTCGTCTATTTTCAGGACTTGCGAATGGGCCAAAATCTCAATGATTCTTTACTTAACTTATTGTGGAACAAATCATTGTCAGTCTACGTATTTGCAAAAATCTCAGCACATCATGCCTTTCGGAATTTGGATGCTTTCCGGTCAAAAACGATTAGGAAACAGTAAAGCAAGAACTGATGGGGATAAAAACGCCAAGTTTCTTTAATACACCACCAGGGGTCTGTTTATATACTTATCTGAAGATGTGATGGACTGTCTTGTTCCCAATTTGGAAAAAGCGGAAAGCATGCCCTCCGCAAACTCATCGCTTTTCAAAACAGGTAGAATGCCCAATGCATTCCAGGCAAAAAACGCTCCTTGGCCCTGCAAATAAAAAGGCGATGTAGAAACACCGCCCGTCTAAGGATTGCTTGCCAAAAAAAACACTTGCTGGCATTTAAAGGTGGATTCGAACCATCTTAAAAGGTCTTGCGAACCGCTATATTCCCCATCGGGACCAATAAATTTTGCACTGCAAGATTAGCATATCATGATTAGTCTACCAAATTTATAGACTAATAATAATTTATGCGACGTTATTTTTATAAAATAGTTGACAGCAAACCGATAACAGCTTATATAATTTTATGATACTCAATGCAACTTTTAGTTTAAAGCGTGGCCGATTTTTTATTAACATCTGTTAGAAAAAAAAGTCATTGCTGAAATAAAACCAATGTTTTGGCGTTGTAAATACATATCATAATTATACTTTTGCGCTTGTAAAGATCACCCTATGAAACGTCACCCTCATTACACAAAAAGAAATAACGTGAACAACACGCAAAGCCGCTTTTTCGCGATCAATTCCATTTTATTGTTTTCATTTGCTTATTGCCTCATCGCTGCGTTAAGCAGTTGTGGAAGTGCATATTCGGAAAATGAGAAAAAGCCAAGTCACGCAAAAGATTCTGTCAAAGGTTCTTCCCCCAAAAATATAATCGCAAGTGTTCCAACGGCACTGGATACCCTGCTATTCAATCAAAAACTGATTAAAATAACCAACGGCGATTCATCCGGAAGATGGCCCGTAAAAGCAGTTTATCCAAATGCGGGTGCCATTCTTCCATTCAAGAGAATTGTTGCGTACTATGGAAATCTTTATTCAAGGCAAATGGGCGCGCTCGGCGCTTTTCCTCCAAATGAAATGTTGGAGAAATTACAGGGCGAAGTAAAGAAATGGCAGACGGCTGACACGACAATGGAAGTGGAGCCAGCGTTGCATTATATAGCCGTAACCGCACAAGGAAGTCCGGGAAGAGACGGTAAGTACAAGCTGCGCATGCCTTTCAAGCAGATCGATACCGTGTTAAGTTTGGCTGCCAGAATCAATGCGATCGTTTTTTTAGACGTTCAGGTTGGGAAAAGCAATGTAGAAACGGAAATTCCACTGCTTGAAAAATATTTGAAAATGCCTCAGGTTCATTTGGGAATTGACCCGGAGTTTTCTATGAAAACGGACAAAAAACCCGGAACGGTAATTGGTACCATGGATGCAGTCGATGTCAATTTTGTTTCTAATTATTTAGCAAAGCTTGTTAAAGAAAATAACCTTCCGCCGAAAATACTGGTGGTTCATCGTTTCACCCACGCGATGGTTACAAACTATAAAAAAATCGAAACGCGCCCCGAAGTCCAAATTGTTATGGATATGGACGGGTGGGGAGCGCAGTCCAGAAAATTAACAACCTATAGAGAATTTATTTATAAAGAGCCGGTTCAGTTCACGGGATTCAAACTGTTTTATAAAAATGATTTCCGCGAAAAAAACAGCCGAATGCTGACTCCTCAGGAAGTATTGAAACTCAAACCACAGCCGGTCTATATTCAATATCAATAACAAGCAGGGGTGCGGCAAAACGCCTATATGGAATTTACTGTAAATTATTTTTTACATTACTGCCAAAATAATTGTCTAAGGATATCGGTCCTCCCCCTTCTATCAAAAATAAGAATAGCAATACAAGAATAATAAAAGCAAACAGCAATTCAGAACCGGGCCCGAACATTTTTTCTTTTGCTATAATAAAAACTACGGCACCAATAAGAATGGGGATTTGCAAGATAACGGCAACACGCGTAAACAACCCGATGATAATCAGAAAACCACCCAACAGGTGAGCCCAGGTTATCAAAATAGGAAGCCAGTTTACACCTTTTGAAATGACCGCATCGCTGCTGATCAACTCCTGGAGTGTGACGGCATTCATCATAAAGAAGATACCTTTTACAAAAAGGCAAATGCCCAGCGCCACGCGAAGCACAACAAACCAACGCGGGTGATGGGTGATGCTCCAATGCTTAATTTGTTGTAGCGTACCCATAATTTATGTTTTAAAGAGCGAAAGTTTACCGTAAAGTTAGGATGATTTAATAGCGGAAAGCAAATTCTTCTTTAGAATTTTCCTAAAAAATGGCAGCCATAATTTAAAATGAATGATCAAAAACCTCCGGTGTGTAAAAATTTCCTGATAATTATGTAGCCAATTATACACAGCAGTAAAACCAAGCTTATCGCGAAATATATCCATGGATATTCCTTGAATTTTCTTTTCTGCTGATGTTGTTTTTTTTGTGCTAACTGGTTTTGCAGGTTTTTATTGAGTTGTTCAACATAAGTCTGAAGATTTTTTTTATTTTTTAAATGCTCCAATCCTTCAACGGCGTCATTGACCATATCATGGTCACTCATCCATTTTTCAACTTCATGTTTTTCTATGTCTGAAAGATTTCCATTAACATAATCAATCAGTTTCTGATTGTTTATTTTGTCGTTGTTGTTGGATAATATGTCAAGCAATTCATTACTCATGCTTCAATTTTTTCTCCAGAATTAGTTTTAGGTTTCTTTTCCCGTTTTGAATGTGACTTTTCACCTGCATTAAAGTGAAACCTGTTCTGTCGGCAATTTCATGATAAGATCTTTTTTCAAGAAAGAACAAAGTTATGCACTGTTTCTGTTCTTTTTTTAATTCCAGCAAGGCTTCGTGAATAGAGTCAAAAGTCAATTCATTTTCAAAATACGTATATTCATTAACATTAGTGTCCGAAAAAAGCAATTTTTCATTGGCCTCAATGGTGACATTTTCGTGTCTTTTGCGCAAAGTCATCAGGCAGTGATTTTTCGCGATCATATATATCCATGATTTGAAATAATTCACTTTGTATTTTTCAATCTCCACGATTACTTTGTAAAAGATTTGCTGAACGGCATCTTTGGCTTCTTCTTCGTTTTTTAAATATTTCATGCACACACCGAAAAGCAACAATGTATAGCGTTCCAACAAAATGCCTATCCACTTATTATTATGGTCTGTGTAGAAATTATCAAGTAACTGTTGGTCGCTGATATGTTTAAGCAGGTTGGCGTTCACTACAGGAAAATAGAAAATCTTTTTGCTCTTCGCTGCATGGATCCCTAACTTTCACAATTCCTTACATATCAATTAACGATTCGATAATATTTATAAAACTGCCCAAACTCAAAAAGTGTACATTTTTTTGATGTAATGCCCAAAAATCATGAATAACCACAAAAATACCCTTCCGGCGAAGTAGTCCTCAACCGGAACATAAAGCTGAATGAAATGATAAACGAA
>Ga0070731_10003801_pt1 | contig 13388 bp, 12 predicted proteins | sample Coa_R1_2_FD_66448 | JGI IMG/M metagenome (GOLD analysis project Ga0070731, IMG submission 66448) | Surface soil microbial communities from Centralia Pennsylvania, which are recovering from an underground coalmine fire - Coalmine... | ecosystem: Environmental > Terrestrial > Soil > Unclassified ... | reverse complement strand
TTCATGTCGGGGGTTGGGTTTCGCGTGTCGGCGCTCGGAAGGACGGGATCACGTACGGGCCCTCTCGCCGCCGAACTCGGCGCCACAACGTCTGCCGACGGCGCCCGTTGGGCGGCAGTTGGTGTTGACGATGGGGTCTCACGGGCCGTGCCGCTCATGGGTGACACGAACCCCGCCGGTGAGAGCGTTTCGACCCGTGTCGAACCGAAGCGCTCGTTTACGCTGCGTACATCCCCGGCGCCACCGCCGCCTCTCGCGGCGGCCAACCCAGCACCGGCCGCGCGACCTTCATGGCCGGCAGCGACGGCGGATCCAGCGCCAACGAACAGCGCCAAGGCCGCCACGCCAAGGGTCAGAGATCCGTGAACGCGCAAAGCTTTGTCATGGGACATTTCGCTCTCCTTTTTCGTTTCTCCTTTGTGTTGTTGTACTTTTCAAAGGTTTGTTTTTCCTGTCCCAAACCCCACCAACAGAAGAACGATGGTTTCTCCGCCAGGGTTCCTTATCATTGGTGCGGGGCGATTTAACTTCGATAACGCATCAAGCTGTCCCTGAATCATGCCCTTGACCATTTTGCCAACTTGGTCTGTGATTCTCTTTCGGGCATGGGACTGACCACGATGCGTGCATTTCTTTTTCCCGGACAGGGCAGTCAGAAGGTCGGCATGGGCCGCGCTCTGGCAGAAAGCTTTTCCTGCGCGCGCGAGGTCTTCGAAGAAGTCGATGACGCGCTGGCGCAGAAGCTTTCGAGGCTGATGTGGGAGGGAGCGGAATCCGATCTCACCCTGACTGAAAACGCGCAGCCCGCCATCATGGCGCTGAGCATTGCAATCATCCGCGTGCTCGAGCGCGAGGCAGGACTTGACTTCGCGAGACATGCGAGGCTCGTCGCCGGTCATTCGCTTGGCGAATACAGCGCGCTGGCCGCGGTGGGATCGTTTGCTCTCGCCGACGCTGCGCGCCTTTTGCGTATACGCGGCCGGGCCATGCAGCAGGCCGTTCCCGCCGGCCAGGGGGCAATGAGTGCGCTGATCGGAATCGAAGTCGCGGATGCGGAAGCTGCGGCCGAGGAGGCCAGCGTGCAAGGCGGTGTCTGTGTCGTGGCCAACGACAATGCGCCCGGCCAGGTTGTAATTTCCGGTACGAAAGAAACCGTTGAACGTGCCGCCGAGATGGCAAAGACAAAGGGAGCGCGACGCGCGATACCACTTCCGGTCAGTGCGCCGTTTCACAGTCCGCTGATGGCGCCTGCCGCAGACACGATGCGCGAAGCGCTTGCCGAGGTGACGATCCTTCCGCTGCGCGTTCCCATCATTGCGAACGTGACGGCGAGCGAAACGGACGAACCGGCGACCGTTCGAACGCTTTTGGTGGAACAAGTCACCTCTCGCGTGCGGTGGCGCGAGAGCGTGCTCAAATTGCGTGAGCTTGGCGTAGATACAACGGTCGAGGCCGGAGGGAACAAGGTGCTCACCGGAATGGTCAAGCGTATCGACCCGGAGCTTCAAACGGTGTCGCTGGATACGCCGCTGGACATCGAAGCCTTCGCGAAGGTGCTGTGACGACAATGTTCGATCTCAATGGCCACACTGCGCTGATAACGGGCGCAAGCGGTGGAATCGGCAGCGCCGTGACGCGCGCTCTCCACGCGCAGGGCGCAACGGTCGTGCTTTCCGGCACGCGCAAGGAAGCGCTCGATTTCCTGACGAATGAACTCGGGGCGCGCGCTTTTTCGGCAGTTTGCGACCTTCACGATTCGGCGGCCGTCGAATCGCTGCCGAAGGCCGCAGAAGAAATCGCGGGAAGCGCAGTCGATATCCTTGTCAACAATGCCGGCATAACGCGCGACAACCTTTTTCTGCGCATGAAGGACGCGGAATGGGAAGAAGTCTTGCTGGTCGATTTGACGGCCGCCTTTCGCCTTTGCCGGGGCGTGCTTCGCAGCATGATGAAAAAACGCTGGGGAAGAATCATCTCGATCACGTCAATCGTCGGAACAACAGGAAATCCCGGCCAGGGGAATTACGCAGCAGCCAAAGCCGGTCTCGCCGGAATGACAAAGTCGCTCGCCGCGGAAGTGGCCAGCCGCAACATCACGGTCAATTGCGTGGCTCCCGGCTTTATCGCGACGGCGATGACCGACGTGCTGGATGTCTCGCAAAAATCCGCCTTGCTGAACCGAGTCCCGGCGGCGCGGATGGGAACGCCGGGAGATGTGGCAGCCGCGGTCGCATATCTCGCGAGCGAGGAAGGAGCCTATGTCACCGGCCAAACGCTCCACGTCAACGGCGGGATGACCATGATTTGATGCGAAATATCAAGGAGATATGCCGCTGTAGCGGGACGATTGCGTTTATGTTACGAACCGCGATCTTCGGCTCGAGGCAGGGGAAACGCTAGCGAGCCATCGCCGCCCTCCAAACACCGGGCCAAGCGAGAAAAAACGAACGAGAGGTACTGAAAACACAATGAGCGACACTGCCGAGCGCGTGAAGAAGATCGTCGTCGAGCATCTCAACGTGGATGCCGACAAGGTCACGGAGAACGCGTCTTTCATCGAGGACCTGGGGGCAGACAGCCTCGACACCGTCGAGCTGGTCATGGCGTTCGAAGAAGAGTTCGGCATCGAAATTCCCGATGACGCCGCGGAATCGATCGTCACGGTGGGCGACGCCGTCAAATACATCGAAAAATCGCAGGGCTAAGTGATCGGGGCTGCCCCCTCCGGAATGCGAAGAGTCGTCGTCACCGGGCTGGGGCTTGTTACGCCCCTGGCCTCCGGCGTTTCCGAATCCTGGTCGAGATTGCTGGACGGTCGATCCGGCGCAAAGCCGATCACGACGTTCAAGGTCGACGATCTGCCGGCGCGAATTGCTGCCACCGTTCCGCGCGGGAACGGAACGGATGGCACATTCGACATCGACGCCTATGTCGATCCGAAGGAGCAGCGCCGCGTCGACGATTTCATCATCTTTGCGCTCGCGGCGGCGCAGCAGGCCGTGGACGATTCCGGGTTCGTCCCCAAAGACGAGGATGAGCGGTGCCGTACCGGTGTCCTCATCGGCTCCGGGATTGGGGGACTTCCGGGCATCGAGGAAGCAGCGATCCTCGTCCACGAAAAAGGCCCGAGGAGACTCAGTCCGTTCTTTATACCGGGCAGGCTGATCAATCTTGCGTCGGGTTATGCGTCCATCCGCTTCGGGTACAAGGGCCCCAATCATGCGGTTGTGACGGCGTGCGCGACTGGAGCGCACGCCATTGGCGATGCCGCGCGCATGATTGCGCTTGGCGATGCCGACCGGATGCTCGCGGGAGGCGCGGAAGCCGCCGTGTCGCGCCTGGGCATGGCGGGATTTGCCGCGTGCCGCGCGCTTTCGACAGGATTCAACGACACGCCGGAAAAAGCCTCACGGCCCTATGATCGCGATCGCGACGGATTTGTCATGGGCGAAGGCGCGGGCGTGGTGATGCTCGAGGAATTGGAGCACGCCAGAGCGCGCGGGGCGACGATCTACGCGGAGATTCTGGGCTATGGCCTTTCCGGCGACGCCTATCACATCACCGCGCCGGAAGAGAATGGCGATGGCGGCTATCGCGCCATGTGCATGGCGCTTGCTCGGGCCACGCTGGAACCGTCCGATATCAACTACGTGAACGCACATGGGACATCGACTCCCCTTGGCGACGAAATCGAATTGAAGGCCGTCGAGCGTCTGTTCGGAAACGCCACGCACAACCTCGCGATGTCCTCCACGAAGTCGTCGATCGGCCATCTGCTGGGTGCGGCGGGAGCGGTGGAGGCGATTTTCTCCATGCTCGCAATTCGCGATCAGGTCGTGCCGCCGACCATCAACCTCGACAATCCTTCGGTAACCACGGGTATCGATCTGGTTCCCCACAAGGCGAAGAAGCGGCCTGTTTCCGCCGTCATGTCGAATTCCTTCGGTTTCGGCGGCACCAACGCGTCCCTTGTATTTGCCGCCGCGCCGCAATAGCAGCCGATATCGCGAATGTGCGCCGCGGAGCCGGCGCCGTTGAGCGTGACGAACGAAACGCATGACACGCTTTTTCGCCTTTCTCTTGCTTCTGACCGGATCGGTCGCGGCCGCCTGGCTTTGGGAGGGATGGCACTTCGCTTCTCCCGGTCCATGGGCGAGACGCGGTAGCGAGACGGTGATCGAAATCCCGTCGGGCGAGGGCCTGTGGCGTGTCGCGAGCCGGTTGCGCAACGCCGGCGTGATCGACAACGCACCGCTCTTCGATATCGGCGTGCGGCTGCGTCGTGAAAGGGGAATGCTCCGCGCCGGCGAATACGCCATTCCGTCGCGCGCGAGCATGGAAGACATCGCCGCGATCCTGATGGTCGGGCGCCCCATCGAGCACAAGGTTACAGCAGCCGAAGGTCTGACCAGCGGCATGATCGCGGAGATCGTCAACGCCGACCCTGAACTCACGGGCCCGCGCGAAACGCCGCCGGCCGAGGGGACACTCCTTCCGGAAACCTATTTCTTCAACAAGGGTGCGGCGCGCGGTTCGATCATCGCACGCATGCGCGTTGCGCAGGCCGATTTCGTTTCGCGTGCATGGGTGTCGCGCCTGCCGGGCCTTCCGTTCGAAACACCGGAGCAGGCCGTGACGCTTGCCTCGATTGTCGAGAAGGAGACCGCCATTCCGGAAGAACGGCGGCACATCGCCGCGGTTTTCATCAACCGGCTGCGTCTCGGCATGAAACTCGAATCCGATCCGACCGTGATCTACGGAATCAGCAAGGGTTATCCGCTCGGTCACGGCATCCTCGCGAGCGAGCTCTCGCGCCCCACTCCGTACAATACCTACACCATCGCGGGACTGCCGCCGACGCCGATCTGCAATCCCGGCAAGGACGCGATCCTTGCGGTTCTCAATCCCGAGCACTCGGCCGACCTCTATTTCGTGGCGGACGGAACGGGCGGCCATGCGTTCGCTGCCTCGAAAAGCGAACACGACCGCAACGTCGCGCGCTGGCGCAAGGTGGAAAGCGTCTCTCTGCGGCTTAAGCCATGACGGCTTGAGTTTGCCGGTGTCACCATGCGCGGACTATTGTGAGGACAGGCATTCCGGGAGACGGCGATGAGCGTTGCAAGCATGACCGGTTTTGCCGATGTGCAGGGCGGCTACGACACCCTGCGCTGGCGCTGGGAAGTGCGCAGCGTGAACGGCCGAAGTCTCGATCTCAGGCTGCGGCTTCCGCCCGGCGTTGAGGGTATCGATCCCGCGGCACGGGTTCTGGCAGGAGAGCGGTTTCGCCGGGGCAACATCCAGGCGACGCTCATCATCGAGACGCAGGAGTCAGGACGGGGGCTGAGGGTCGATCCCGCCGCTCTGGGGCAGGCCGTGAAGATCGCGCGCGAGGTTGCGGCAGAAACGGGCCTTGCGCCGGCGCGCGTCGACGGGCTTCTCGCGCTCAAGGGCGTCATTGTACAGGAAGAGATATTCGGCGGCGACGTGCCGACGCGCGCGGCCCGCGACGCCGCCATGCTCGAAAGCCTGTCGTTCGCTCTGGATTCGCTCGCAAAGGCACGCCGCGCCGAGGGCATGAAGCTTGGCGAAGTGCTCGCGCGTACCGCGCGGGAAATCGGCAGGCTGACCGAAGATGCGGCGCATGCCGCGGCCGCGCAGCCCGCGGTCATCCGCGACAGGCTTGCGGCGCAGCTGAAGGATCTTCTCGACCTGTCGGCGCCCGGCGATGAGCGCATTGCACAGGAGATTGCCTTGCTGGCGGCGCGCGCCGACGTCCGCGAAGAACTGGATCGCCTGGGAGCCCATGTACAGGACGCGCACCGTCTGATCGGTTCGGGCGATGCCGTCGGACGCAAACTCGATTTCCTGGCGCAGGAACTGAACCGCGAAGCCAACACGCTGTGTTCCAAGTCGGCCGACATCGCGTTGACGCGCATAGGGCTTGCGCTCAAGGCGGCGATCGACCAGTTCCGCGAGCAGGCGCAGAACGTCGAATGACGACCATCGCGCGGCGCGGCCTGATGCTGGTTCTTTCCTCGCCGTCGGGCGCGGGCAAGACCACGCTTTCGCGCGCCCTGCTCGCCGGCGACGGCAATCTGACCCTCTCTGTTTCGATGACCACGAGGCCCATGCGCGCCGGCGAGCGCGAGGGCGCGGACTATTTTTTTGTCTCCGCCGCCCGCTTCGATGCGGCCGTCAGGAACGGCGAGTTTCTCGAGCACGCGACCGTCTTCGATCACCGCTACGGCACGCCGGGCGCACCCGTGATGGACGCACTCGGCTCCGGCCGCGACGTCCTGTTCGACATCGACTGGCAGGGCACGCAGCAGCTCAAGGAGAAGGCGCGCGAGGATCTCGTGAGCATTTTCGTGCTGCCGCCGTCGCATGCCGAACTGGAACGTCGCTTGCGGGCGCGGGCGCAGGATGCCGAAGAAATCGTTTCGCAGCGCATGGCAAAGGCCGGCGCCGAGATCAGCCACTGGGCCGAATACGACTATGTGATCGTCAATGACCGGCTGGAGCTGGCGCTCGCCAATGTCGGCGCAATTCTTCGCGCCGAGCGGCTGAAGCGTACACGCCAGATCGGTCTCTCGCAGTTCGTCCGCGACCTGCAGGAATCAACCTGAGCAGCCCAACTCCTACTCCGGCGTCAGCACCACACGACCCGTGATGCGTCCCGCGCGCAGATCGTCGAGGGTTTTCCCGGCGCTTGCGAGCGGCCGCTTCTCGAGCGGAATCGGATCGACTTTGCCCGCACGCACCAGTTCCATCATTTCCCGGGCCTCGGCCAGGGTGCCGACGAACGAGCCGCCGATGGAAATGGCGCGCAGCGGAAACATGGGAAGGGGCATGCTCATGCTGCCGCCGAAAAGTCCGACGACGATGATCTTTCCGCCCTTGCGGACGATGCCGTTCGCAAAGGCGAAGCTCTTTTCCGAGCCGACGAAATCGACCGCCGCATAGGCGCCTCCGCCCGTCTCCACCATCAGCCGGTTCGCTTCGGCTTCGTCGCGCGTGTTGTACGTTGCCGCTGCTCCCGCATTGCGTGCGGCGGCGAGCCGGTTCTCGTCGATGTCGGCGGCGATCGGACCTTTTCCCGTCAGCGCGCGCGCGAAGCGGACGCCCATCAGACCGACGCCGCCGCAGCCGATGACCGCAATCTGATCGGCAGGAGCGAGCGCGCCGACTTTCTTGATGGCGCCGAAGGCGGTGAGGCCCGAACACATATACGCGGCCGCCAGCGCGGGATCGGCCTCGCCGTAGTCGAGAAGATATCGTGGATGCGGGACGAGAACGTGGCTCGCATAACCGCCGGCGATGCCCGGCGAGCAGCCGAGCTGCCGCGAGCGGTTGCACAGATTTTCCTCGCCACGCGCGCAGGCCGCGCAATCACCGCAGCCGATCCAGGGAAACGCCGCGTAGCGCGCGCCGATGCGTACGCCTTGTGCCTCCGGACCGGCGGCGACGACTTCGCCTTCGACTTCGTGGCCCATGGTGTGGGGCAACTTCAGGTGCATGAGCGGCAGGCGATTGCCGCCGCCGAGATCGAAATAGCCGTCATGAATGTGTACGTCGCTGTGGCACACGCCAGCGTGATGGACCTTCAGCAGCACTTCCGTACCGCGGGGCGTCGGCGTCGGCGCCTCGATTTCCTCGAGCGGGGCGCCGAAAGCGACAATCGATTGCGACAGCATGATCTTCTCCGATGTGGGTTTCAGGTCCTGCCTCTCTCTGTATGGGCGCGGTAGGCGCGGGCGAGAGCGGCGAATTGCGCCACGCCAATATCCTGCGGCCGCGCGCGCGGATCAATTCCCGAAGGCGTGAGCAGCGCATCGACGTCCGGCGACAACTGCTTCAAACTCTGCCGGAGCATCTTGCGGCGCTGCCCGAAGAGCGCCTGGGTCACGCGTTCGAGGTCGGCGATCCGCGCCTCGCCGACGGGGCACGCAAGCGGTTCGATCCGCACGAGCGACGAAGTCACACTGGGTGTCGGCGTGAAGGCGCGGGCATCCACGTCGAACAGGATGCGCGCCTGCGCGCGCCATTGAACCAGCACGGACAACCGGCCGAAGGGACTTGTGCCGGGAGCCGCCACCAGCCGCTCCGCCACTTCGCGCTGGAACATGAGCGTGAGGCTCGACCAGAAGGGCGGCCAGCGGTCCACGGTCAGCCATTTCACCAGCAGAGGAGTCGAGACATTGTAGGGAAGGTTTGCGGCCACACGGACCGGTGGTGTCACATTGTACGTGGCAAGGAGCCGGTACTCGTCGACGGCGATCGCATCGTCGGGAACGATTTCGACCTGCCCCGGATACGCGGCCGCGATCGCTTCGAGGGCGGGCAGGCAGCGGCGGTCCCGCTCCACGGCGACGACCCGGGTTGCACCCTCGGCAAGGAGAGCACGCGTCAATCCGCCCGGACCCGGGCCCACTTCGTACACCTCCGCGCCGTCCAGGGGGCCGGAGGCGCGGGCGATCTTTCGCGTCAGGTTGAAATCCAGCAGGAAATTCTGTCCAAGTGATTTTTTGGCGGAGAGGCCATACTCCGCAATCACCTCGCGCAGAGGCGGCAGCGTGTCAGAGGTTGCGCGCATCGGCGAGCCGGGCGGCCATGCGGATGGCCGCGATCATGCTCCGGGCATCGGCCCTGTCCTGTCCGGCAATGTCGGGCGCGGTGCCGTGGTCGGGCGAAGTCCGTACAATCGGAAGCCCCAGCGTGACGTTCACACCCTCCCAGAAGGCGAGTGTCTTCAGGGGGATCAGCGCCTGGTCGTGAAACATGCAGAGTGCTGCGTCATATTGCGCGCGCGCTTCCGCGTGGAACATGGTGTCGGCCGGGAGCGGACCGCTGACGCGATATCCGCTCTCGCGCAGTTTTTCGACGGCCGGGCGAATGATCTCGATCTCCTCGCGCCCAAGTTTTCCGGCTTCGCCGGCATGCGGGTTCAGCCCCGAAACCGCAAGGCGGGGATGTTCGATCAGGAATTCCCGCGTGAGCGCGGTCAGTACGATTTCGGCGGTGTCGACGATGGCTTCGCGCGAAATGCTGGCCGGTACTTCGGCCAGCGGAACGTGAATGGTGAGCGGCACAACGCGGAGGCCCGCGCCCGCAAGCATCATCACCGCGCGTGGAGCGCCTGTCAGTTTGGCGAGATATTCTGTGTGCCCGGCGAACGCAAAGCCGTGTTCCAGCAGCTTCGCCTTGTCTATCGGAGCCGTAACCACGGCGCCCGCGCGGCGGGCCATGGCAGCGCCGACAGCGGTCTTGATGGCGGCGACAACGGGACTGCCGTGCCGATCGGTTTCCATGGAAAGGAACGCTTCGTCCGGAACGTCGGCGTGGCGGCGAAATATCTGTCGCTCTCCCACGAGTCGAAGCGCGCGTCCGTTGCAGCTGCCATGCAGCGACATCCACGCCTTCGCGACGACTTCGGGACCGATGCCCGAAGGTTCGCCCATGGTAATCAAAATGGGAGTCTGGGAGTGCCCGTCAGCGGGTCTCGACATCGGCTTCGCGGCGCAGATCGCGCATATAACGCCGGGCAAGCACAGTCATCTGCTCCTCGTACAGTTGCTGTTCGACCTGATCGCGCGTGGGGACGACGAACACGCTCTCTTTTGGCGCCGCCTTGTCGCAGCGCACGATCAGTTCCACGCCGGCCGGAGACGGGAACGGTGCCGTCGTTTCACCGGGCTGGGTCTTTGCTATCGCGGATTGCATGTCGGTGCTCAGATCGGCCAGTTTCATCGAGCCCAGGTTCATGTACACGGCGCCCGGAACCCGGCTTACCACGTCGCGCGCATGCGTACAGTCGCGAATATGCACGCGCAGCGCCAATGCCGCCTGCAGTGCACGTTCGGCCAGATCCTTCGCCGGTTTCGGACCAATCGGAATAAGAACGCGGACCAGCGGCAGCGTGCCGGGCGGGCCTGCATCCTGCTTCGGCGCTTCCGCGACTTTCGTGCCCACCGGCTGCTGCTTGTCGCGCAATTGCAGGATGTAGTAGCCGCCGGCCGCACGAATCGGCTCTGTTACATCGCCGACGTTCATCGTCTCCAGCCGCTTCTCGAGATCGGCCGGAAGTTGCCCCTGCTCGACCCAGCCGAGATCGCCGCCCTGCGCGGCGGTTGGATTCTGGCTGAATTGCCGGGCCACGGAAGAAAACGGTGCGCCAAGCTGGATCTGGTTGTCGAGGTCCGCCATGTCCTTCTGCACCTTGGCGTCCTGATCCGGCGTGTCCACCGCCTGAAAGATTTCGCTGACCAGATAACTGGGCTTGTTGGCGGCCTGCTTGATACGGGCGAGCTCTGCATCGACATCCGCCGGCGTTACGTGCACCCGATCGCCCAGCTGGTCCTGTACAAGCTTCGACCACGCGATCTGGACCGAAATCTGCTGGCGGAGCGTCGACATGTCGACGCCGCCCTGGGAGAGCACGTTTTTCAGCTGATCCATGCTCAGATGATTGTTCTTCACGATGTCGTCGATCTGCCTGTCGACTTCCGCGGAAGAAACCGAAATGTTGTCCTTCTTCGCCTCGAGCAGCTGCATCTGCTCGGTCTCGAGCTCTTTCAGGACCTGGTCGCGGATGCTGTTCAGCGTGTCCTGGCTGGGCTTCACGCCGGAGGTCGCGATGAACAGCGCCATGCGCTGGCGAAGGTCATAATCCGAGATGACAGAGTCGTTGACGATCGCCGCTACGCCGTCGCCGTGGTGCACGACCGAAGCGGCGAGGTCCGCCGCATTCGGTTGGACGGGTTCGTTCGAAGCGAGCCTTTGCTCGCCGTTCTGGCGCGGCGCGGAAACCGCGGCAACCGAGACGGCGGCCGCTGCCGCAAAGGCGATCGTGCCGGCACACGCGAACTTCAGGAATGACACGCTCAATGTCTTTTCGGCCGTTTTTGATGCTGCGGCGCCGGCGTTGCCCTCCGGAACGTTTCCCGGCGCCGGTGCGTGGCGAAGAATAAGCATTTCGCCTCCTTCGTCAAAGCGGCGTGGTCGCATAGAGATATTGGGGGAAAATCCCGGTCCGCTGCACCGGAACTTCCGTTGTCTTCAGCGTGAACCGGAAAATGACCGAGGTTGAAGGCAGCAACTCGCGGAACTGCGTGAAATTGCGCTCGTAGGACACCGAGAAGCCGAGGCACTCATCGTCATATCCGAGCCCGAGCTGGTCGGAAATCATCTGATCGGCTTCAAGATCGCGCTGGCCCGCGGCAAACGCCACCCAATTGCCCCAGAGGCCGACAAGCAGCTGTGCCTTCACTTCCTCGCGTGAGCCAAGGCCCAGCGTCACCTCTTCGGCCGGCAACTTCAAATAGCTCACCTGGAGCGAAGAGCGGCCGTAAGCCGCGTTCACCGACGCCTCGTTGCGTTCAAGCGAGCCGTCTGAGGAGTCGACGTCGATGCGATCGCTCAAGCTGATGTTCGGTGGGAAGTTGACAACGACGCTGCTTACGACATCGGACGTCTTGCCGTCGTAACCGGAAAGCGGCGAAAAGATCGGATCCGGTTTCAGGCGGTACGCCTGACCAAGCGTGAAATCCACCGAACCTGTGGGGAAGAGCGCCTGCGTGCGCACGCCGACGTTTGCGTTGGGTCCGCTTTCCACAAGGTCCTGATACGAAAAACGGTCGAGATCGAAAATGTTTGTTGTATTGAGCTGAAAGACACTGAAGGCAGAACCGGTGGGCAGAATATTGAATCCGGTCTCGTTGGGAATTGCGGCGGGATTGTCGCCGTAAGGCGCCCAGATCGCCTGTGCGATCGGCTCTACGACGAAACCCGTCATCCCCCAGATTCCGGGAGAGACGAACGGCCAGCGCCAGTCAAGCGCGGTGGATGGCGCCCCGCGGGTGATGAACTGGCTGTCGGCGAAACCCGTATCTCCCAATGCGTTCACGTTGCTCGTGTGATAGATGTCACCGCGCACATCGGTCTGAAACGTGAGCAGCTGACCGTCGTCAAATACGAACGGGACCTGCCATTGCATGTTGCCGGTGAGGCGCTGATCGTCCTCGCCAATGCGGCGCGAGATTGCGAGCGTCGTCAGGTCGAAGCGGAAATCCCCGCCAAAGATCGCAGTGCGTGGAACGTAATTGTACTCGACGAGAGGCAGCGCGACCGGGAACAGGTTGTTGTCGTCTGTCGTCCTCAGGCCCTGGAAAAAGTAGCCGGTGATCGCAAACCGGCTACGGCCGCTCTCGGCCTCGACGAACAGATCGTTGTTGAGGCGATCGAGGTTGCTGATGCTGTATCTCTGCAGATAGCTCGCGTAGGAGGTGAGCTGGGCGGTATAGCCGAAATGCCAGGTTTCGCTGATCGGGATGTCGCCGGAGCCGAACAGGGAGGCATAGACCTGGCTGAGGTTCTCCGTCGCTCCGGCATGGGGATCGTCGGCTACGCTCGCCTGCAGCCACATGCCCCCGTGCTCCCAGCGCTGCCGATATTCGGCCATGAGCTGCTCGCCGCCAAAGGTCGAAAACAGCCCCTGGACCGTCGCGTCCTGTGAATCGCTGAAGGCGACGTAGTACGGGATTTTGATGAATGACCCGAGCGTTTGCTTGTTTCCGATGTCGGGCGTCAACAACCCCGATTCATGGCGGATCGTGGGGTCGGGATGCGAAAAGAACGGAGTGTAGAATACGGGTACTCCCATGAGTCTGAGAACGGCATCGCGATAATAGATGCGGTGATGCACCTCGTCGTACATGACATTCGTTGCCGTGACCTGCCACTCGGGCGTGCGCTCGCCGGGCTTGTTGCAAATCTTGCAGGGGGTGTACGCCGCATGGGCGGCCACCGTTCTTACGCCGCCTACCCGTGTTGCCGCGCTTCCGACCAGCCGCCCGTTCTGGCCGATCAGGGCGGCGAAGCTCTGGAGTGCGCCGTTTTTCATCTGGTCCGTCAGCTGCGCCCGTTCGGCAAAGAGCACGTCGCCGTTCGGCTCCATCATGACGACATTGCCGATCGCTGTAACCGTGTCCTTGTTCTTGTCGTAGACAACGCGATCGGCCTTGAGAATGCGGCCGTTGTAATCGAGTTCGACGTTGCCTGCCGCAGTCGCGACGGACGTATTCAGATCGTAGTCGACATGATCGGCTTTCAGCAGCAGCTGTCGGTTTCCCTTCCCGAGCAATGCACGGCTCGAATACGCGGGATTGGAATGTGTGTTTTCGGAGGTCTGCGCGCCCGCTCCAGGACTCCAGGCGATGCAAACGGCAAAGGCGAGAACACCTGCCGCGCGCATGTGTCAGCCATCCTCGTGGTGAAAGACGAGCGTCATGCCGAACAGGATGGCTACCGTCGCCGGTGCTGCGGCAGCAAGGGCAACCGGGATGATGCCCGATTCGCCGAGCGCGCGCGTCACCGCGCTCAGGAAGTACACG
>Ga0070731_10003800_pt1 | contig 13388 bp, 7 predicted proteins | sample Coa_R1_2_FD_66448 | JGI IMG/M metagenome (GOLD analysis project Ga0070731, IMG submission 66448) | Surface soil microbial communities from Centralia Pennsylvania, which are recovering from an underground coalmine fire - Coalmine... | ecosystem: Environmental > Terrestrial > Soil > Unclassified ... | reverse complement strand
CGCCGAACCTCGGCACGCAGGCCGCTCAATCGTGTCGGGGCGCCGGCAGCGTCAGCGAGGAGGCGCATGGACTGTAGCTACCACAACCCTGCGACGAGGAGTAGAGGGGGAGCGGGCGATCCGGGAGCTGCGACGAACCGGTGTCGGCACGGTGCGCGCCGGCCGTGCGTGGTTCACGCGCTGAGTAGGTTCGCCTGCCGCCGCACCCGCAACGCCAGGAGGCCGTCTTCGCCGCGATTGTCGCGCAGAAAGCGGCTGACGCGCGGCCATTCCCAGGGATCGAAGATTTCCGTGCAGCGGGTGAGCAACTCCTGGTAGCTTTCCGTCGGCATGCGAGCGACGCTGATCGCTGGATCATCGGCGGCGTCGAAGGCGATTTCCAAGGCGTCCGCCGGAATGTGGCTGATGATGTCGTGCACAACCGAGATGAACAGATCGAGCTTGGTCGGGCGTAACGCGTAGGGAAAGAACTGGCGATCGAGTCCACGCCGCAGGTCGGAGTCGTCGACCAGCACTTCCGAGTTCCGGCATTCGAGGATGCCCGAAGTGAAGCGGTATGTGCGCGCCTCCTCGATCGACTCGCGGCGTGCAATGACGACATACGGCTGCTCGCCGTCGGTGGCGGGAAAGGCCAGCGTCCCCATCGGGTCCCACAGCGGCTGGTCGGATAGGGTCTCTTCGCCCTGCCGTAGCAGGTGTCCGGTGCGATGCGTGGCATGCACGGCCACGAAAGTGAGGTAGTCGTTATCTTCTGGTGCGGCGCCGGCTTGCTCCGCTGCTTCCGTCGGTTCCACGGGAAGCAGAACACCACAGTCGTGGCAGGCTAGCAGGAGATCTTTGGTCGGCCAGCGCATTAGTGGAGGTGGGGAGCGGGGGTCGGGCGTAACGGCAGGGTCACAATGAAGCTGGTGCCCTGGCCAACTTCGGTGCGGACGCGGATGGTGCCACCGAGCAATTCTATCAGACGGGTCGCCATCCGCAGGCCGATGCCGAGCCCGCGGAAGCGGCGGCGCGGGGACGCGTCGACTTGCGTGAGACCCTTGAGCGCCTGCGTGGCCTCATCGTCCTGCATGCCGATGCCAGTGTCGCTGACGTCGATCTCGACGGCGCCCTGCGCGGGCAGCTGGCGCATGGTGACGGTTACCACGCCGCCGGGTGTGAACTTGAGGGCGTTGTCGAGGAGCGCCCATAGCGTACGTTCGATTTTTTCGTCGTCGCTGATGACCGAGACGCCGCCGGCCGGCAGCTCGATCCGCAGCAGCAAACCCTTTTCGGTGGCCAGGGTGCGGAACTTCTCTACGGCGCGGGTCAGTAACGCGTTGAGATTGAACGGCCGCAGGGTCACGGCCAGCTCGCCGGCGTCGAGCGCGTTCAGCAGCAGAACCCCCTCGACCATGTTGAGCAGTTCGAAGGAGTTGATCTGAATGCGCTCGAGCGCGGTGCGCTGGTCAGGAGTTACGACCGCGTGTAGCTCATCGTGGAGGATGGCACTGTACCCGATGATGGCGCTCAACGGCGTGCGCAATTCGTGCGACAGGTTGGCCAGGAAGTCCTCCTTGATGTGCCGGTTGCGCAGGCTGGAGCGGCGCCGTGCCACGGCGCGGCCGACCAGGTCGGAGATTTGCGGCACATCGAAGGGCTTCGAGATGTAGTCGAAAGCGCCGAAGCGCAGACCGCGAACGGCGGTGTCGAGCGAGCTGTACCCGGTGACGACAATCACCTCGATATCGGGATCGAATTTCTTGATGCGCTCCATCACTTCGATGCCCGACATGCTAGGCATCCGGAGGTCGAGGGTGACGACGTCGATGGGCATGCTATGGATGATTTCGAGCGCTTGTTGGCCGCCATTCGCCATGAAGACGTTGTAGGCTGGCTTGAAGATCATGCGGAGCGACTCGGCAGGTCCGCGTTCGTCATCAACAATCAGCAGTGAAGCTCGGTCTTCCATCGGGTACCCCTCGCAGACGCGCGCCCGAAGCAAGCATCGACGGTGCCAAGCGATCCCTGATATCGTGCGGAAGATGAGGTTCTTAGATGTAACGTATGAGTTATTCGGCATTCTCTGTGAGGTGGACTGTTGCTCCTCTTTGACCACTTCACGTCTGGTCAGCACGGATTTGTACGCCGCTCGACAGAATTGTAACGGCGTGGGCGTGGTATGCTGAGTTTTCGCTGCGTGGTGACAAGATCTGTCATTTGTCGGAAGCGTACGGGAATGAACGGTTTCCCAGGGACTGATCCCAGGGACGTGCACGCTGGTCCGATGCCATACGTGATCTATGAAGGGCGGGGCGCAAAGAATAGGGAGGCCGATGATCAACGCACGTAAACCGGGTGTGGTGCCGGTGCTGGTAACCACCGTGCTGCTGGCAGTGACCCCGGCATACGCAAAGCATCACAAGAAGCACGCAGCCGAGGCATCCACGCCCGGGAGGTTCGACTACTATGTGCTGAGTTTGTCCTGGTCACCACAACATTGCGCCAGCGCGGACCGGCAGGACGATGCGCAGTGCGGGATACGCCGTTATGGTTTTGTGCTGCACGGACTCTGGCCACAGGACGAAAGAGGATATCCGGAGTCCTGTGCCACGACGATGCTGAGTAATTCCACGGTAGAGAAGATGCTCGACATCATGCCGAGCCCGGAGTTGGTGCGACATGAGTGGGCCAAGCACGGTACGTGCAGCGGGCTGTCCGCCGACGCCTATTTCGCGGCGGCGCGCGGCGCGTTCGGCGCAGTGAAGATACCGGCGGCGTACGAGTCTCCTCGCGCGGCGTTCCAGACCAGCGCCGACGACGTCGAACGGTCCTTCCAGGGTTCGAACCCGAACCTCAGAGGCGACGGCATGGCAGTGCTGTGTCGGGGAAGGTTTCTGCAGGAAGTCCGGATCTGTCTGGATAAGGACCTGCAGCCGCGCGTGTGCAGTCACGACGTCCACGATGTCTGCAGGGGGACTGTGATGGTGCGTCCCGTACGCTAACGGGGGCTTTACGAAGCCACCGCGACGAATTGACATGGCCGGTCAGGGCTGAGCGCAGCGGCTGCGCGAGTCAGAGCCCGGGGGAAGCCCGCTGTCTCCCCCCGGCGTGCCGGCGTGTGAGGAGATAACTGACCGATCACATGGCGCCACGGACGGGCGCCTACCCTCGATCACCGAGGTACAGAAGATCCTGCTTGCCCCGTATCCGTGCCGAGACGAGAATCAATCGCTCAGAAGACAGCGAGAACCACCACGATTGCTTGCCATCGCCGCGCTGAGCGGGCAACTCGCGCATCGATCACGCGGTGGAGGCGGTCGCCCCAGAACAGATCCTGAACCGGTACGGGAGCACCGTTTCGCCGCGCCGTCGTGGCAACCGTCGTATAGGGCGACCGCCGTAGAGGAGCACCACCGGCCTGTGGACAAGGACAGTGGCTCGCCGAGGAATTCGGCATTGGACTCTGTGGCCCGATGCCTCAGGCACTGTGGCGGAGAGCCACAAACTCATTGAGCGCCCGTCGAAAGAGTCAACGAGATCAGTAAGGCACGAGGGGCACAGCAAGTGCTTCGGGACTCGCGATGGTCTTGACACTTTTTCTGACGTTCTCACTGGGGGTCTTTGTATTGTACGCGCTCTGGTCGCGCTCGGCGGCCACGGGCGGGCAGAGGCACTCTCTGGACCCTCGCATTCGTCAGCTGGGTGGTGGGTTCGTTGGGAGGGTTGGCGGCGCCCGCGCGGCGAGAACCAGCGCGCCTGCATTGAGCGCGTTGCGCATCACCGACATCCTTCCCGAGACGTTGGTGCTTCCTGCATTGACGGGCCAGACAAAGGAGGCGGTTCTGCGCGAGTTGGCTGGGCACCTTGCTGCGCAGCGGGCCGATGTCGATGCCGATCATTTGGTGGCTGTTTTGTTGAAACGCGAACGACTTGGCAGTACGGCGATCGAAGATGGCAGCGCGATGCCCCACAGTATGCTTCCGGGTGTCAACAGCCTGGTTGCCGCGTTTGGCAGGCATGGAGAGGGGGTCGATTTTGGACGGCCGGATGGCCAGCCTACGCGACTCTTTTTCTTGCTTGTCGCGCCAGAGAACTGCGCCGGCCTTCATCTGACCGCGTTGGCGCGGATGTCGTTGCTCCTGAAAGGCTCGGCCTTTCGCGAACAGCTTTTGTCAGCGGGCGACGCCCGCGGCCTGTACGAGGCGATCCGGCGCGAAGATCTCAAGGACTAAGGATTAAGCGCTGCGCGAACGCGGCAGGTGTATCCCTCCCGTCTCCGTCATTCCTGCTCACGATGAGTATTCCCCCAAGGGCAACCTGTAGCCGGCACCTGTGTTGATCGCACGCTTCCCCCTTCCGACAACGGAAGATGCAGGGGCTGATTTGGTGACCCGCAGGCGGACAACGTGGCCGATGTTTCACGCGGTCATTCGATCACCTTCCAACGATATTCGTAGGAGGGCCCGGGGTTGTGTTCGCTCCGGCCCCTTACGTGGTCGCGTACGGCTGAGCGGCCATGATTCGATGCGTCGCCGCTTCTGCATGGCGGTCGTCGTTGCTGCGACGTTGGGAATCATGTGGGGGGGAGAAGCCCGCGCCCAGGCCGTAGAGGACCGGGGACAGCCGCAACCGCCGGCAAAGCCAGCCCCGACTCTTCCCGCGGTGCTCACGCTGCGGGCGGCGCTCGCTATCTTTCGCGAGCGCGGCTTCGATCTGCTCGTCGCTGACGCCAACGTGCGCTCCGCCGAGGGGGACTTCATCATCGCGGGTGCGGTCCCCAACCCGAGCCTGTCACTCGACGGGGGCAAGAACTTCAAGTGTGCCAGCGGGCAGGACTGCAGCGTCATTTCTTACGGTATCGGTCTCAGTGACAGCAACGCCCTCTCCAATCTCGTGACCGGCAAGCGGGGCCTGCGCAAGGACGTCTTCAGCGCCGCACTGGACGCGGCCCGGCGATCGCGGGACGATGCACAGCGAACCCTCGAGTTCCAGCTGAAGCAGGCCTACATTCAAGCCCTGCTCGCCCAGGCTCTCTTACGGAACACGCAGGAGACGGTCGAGAGCTTTCGGCGTGCCCGCATCCTCAATGAACACCGGTTCGCCCTCGGGGCGATCAACGAAGGGGATCTCTCCCGAACGCAGGTCGCGGAGCTGGAGGCAGAACAAGCGGTCGACCAAGCCGAGCAGAACTTGCGCGCGACCAAGGTTGCGGTGGCCTTCCTGCTCGGATTCCGCACCCTGGTGCCAGACTTCCAGATGGAAGCGACGGAACTAGAGTTCGCGCTACCCGAGGCGGTCGCGGGTGCGACGCGCGAGTCGCTTCTCTACGACGCGCTCGATCGTCGACCCGACCTGCTCGCGCAGGCGGAGCAGACAAAGCGCGCCGAGGCGGGGCTCTCGCTGGCTCAACGCAACCGCGTTCCCGACGTCAGTGTGTCGGCCACCTATACGGCCAACGGTCAGGGTGACAGTAACATTTCGCCGCCGAATGCGACCCTCGGGTTGTCGCTGGCCTTACCGGTCTTCTATTTCCAGCGCGGCGAGATCACGAAGGCAGCTGCTGACCTAGCGGCGCAGCGCGCCCTGCTGGAGAAGGCCAAGGCACAGGTGGTCGCCGATGTAGAGACCGCGTATGCCCAGCTCGCCGCCGCCCGCCGGCTGGTTGAGCGGATGCAATCGAACTTGCTCGAACGGGCAGAGAAGGCGCGCGACATCACACAGGTCCAATACACCAAGGGCGCTGCCGCACTGCTCGATCTGCTGGACGCGCAGCGCACGTACACCGCCACGCGCGCGGAGTACGCGCAGGACCTCGCCGGCTACTGGATCGCGGTCGCACAGCTCGAGGCGGCGGTCACGACGGACTTGAGGCCATGAGAGACCTCATTCTTCCAGCGCGGCGCGCACCCGGCACCGTCGGTTGCGCGGCGGGCGTCGCGCTTGTTTGCGCGCTCCTGGCTGCCTGCCGAGCAGGTGTCAAGGGTGGGCGAATCGTTCCGGAGGACGAAATTTGGATCGCGCACGAGGCGATCGAGAGCGGCGCGGCTCAAGTCGTCGAGGCGCGGATCCAGCCGCTGGCAGAGCCGCTGATTAGCGACGGGCGCATCGCCTTCGACGATCTGCGGGTGAGCCACGTCCTTTCGCCGGTGACCGGGCGTGTCACGCGCGTGCTCGCCCAGCTTGGGCAACAGGTGGAGAAAGGCTCGCCGCTGGCGGCAATCGTTTCGCCCGATATCGGCAGCGCCGTCTCCGACGAGGTGAAAGGACGGGCCGACCTGGTCGCCACGGAGCGAGAGTACACACGACAGCAGAAGCTCTTCGCCGAGCAAGCGGGTTCACAGCGCGACTTGGAGACCGCCGAGAACGCCTACCGCAAGGCGCAAGCCGAAGAGCAGCGCGCGCTGCAGAAGCTGCACGTACTCAGCGAGGGAACAGTCAACGCCGTGACGCAGGAGTACGTCTTGCAAAGCCCGATCGCTGGCCGCGTGATTGCGCGTGCGGTCAGTCCCGGAATGGAAGTACAGGGCCAATACTCGGCGGGTACCGCCGTCGAACTCTTCACCATAGGCGACACCGACACGGTGTGGCTGTATGCCGACGTGCCCGAGGCGGAGCTTGCCGAGCTGCACACGGGGGCGGCGGCCACCGCACGTGTGCTCGCCTATCCGGCCAGCGTGTTCGAAGGAAATGTGGAATGGGTGAGCACCGCGCTCGACCCGGCGCTGCGCACCGCGCGCCTCCGCGTCTCGCTGCCGAACCCGGAGGGGCTGCTCAAGCCGGAGATGTTTGCGACGGTGTACATCCGCCACGCGAGCGCAGATAGGCTGGCGGTGCCGCGCGACGCCATCGTACGCATCAACGACCAGTCCTTTGTCTACACGGCCGGGGAGATCCACGCTGACGGCACACAGACCTTCAAACGCCGGCACGTGGAGGTCGCAGCGCAAGCCGCTTCCCCAGACAAGGGCGCTCTACGAGGCGCTGAGAGATACGCGCCGGGCGCAGACGGCGCGCCCGGTATGGTAGCGGTGCTCTCCGGGCTGTCCGAGGGCGAGCGGGTGCTCGTCGAAGGCGCGGAGTCGCATCCGTCCACCGCCGGCACGGTGTCCTTCACTAAGGATCAGATGGGCAGCGGCAAGCTGGGGACTACCCCGGTCGAGGAGCAGGAGGTGTCCAACATCGTCACGGTGGGTGGTCGCCTGAGCTTCGATGATCTCCGGGTTACCCACGTATTCTCGCCGGTCACCGGCCGTATCACCCGGATCTTGGCTGCGCCGGGTGAACACGTGAAGAAGGGTGCGCCGCTCGCGCTCATCCTCTCCCCGGATCTGGGTGCCACCTTCTCCGACGAGCTCAAGGCCAAGGCTGACCTGCTCGCTGCGGCGAAGGAGGTGAAGCGTCAGCAAGAGATGTACACACTGCGGGCCACCGCTCGGCACGACCTGGAGGTCGCCGAGGATAACTACGACCGCGCCAAGGCGGAGGATGAGCGCGCGCTACAGAAGACCAGTCTCCTGCGGGACGGTGCGGTGGACTCCGCCAACCAAGCGTACGTGTTGCGGAGCCCGATCGACGGTGACGTGGTGGCGCGGATGGCAACCCCAGGGCTCGAGGTGCAAGGCCAGTACTCGGGCGCCAGCAACGTGGTCGAACTCTTCACCATCGGCAGCATCGAGGATCTCTGGCTGCTCGGCGACGTATACGAGGTCGACCTGCCGTACGTGAAGCCGGGCGCCCACGTGGAGCTACAGGTGCCGGCGTACCCGGGCCGTAGCTTCCGGGGAACAGCGGACTGGGTGTCGGATACGCTCGACCCGGTGCTGCGCACCGCCAAGGTGCGCGTGGTGCTCGAGAACCCGGAGGCAGTGCTACGGCCCGAGATGTACGGGGTCGCACGCATCACCGCACCGGCGCGGCGAGCGGTCACCGTGCCGCGTGACGCCCTCATGCGTGTGGGCGATGAGACCATCGTCTTTGTCGAGGGCCCGCACGATGCAGACGGTGGAGTGACTTTCCAACGACGGGCGGTGATCGCCGACGAGCAGCTGCCCACAGACACCGTCCCAGTCCTGGCCGGGCTGCAGGCCGGCGAGCGCGTCGCGACGCGCGGCGCAATCTTTCTCCTCGGGATGCTCTAGGGCGGACTGCACCTGGCGGCTCTCCTATGGATTGCTCCCGTTGGTCCCCACGTGGTGCCGTCGCCAGATCCTGACACTCACGCGCAACACGTTCTGATTCACAGGTGCCAAGCAGTTGAGGTCACATGGTCCGCAGACTCGTAGAGATCGCCCTTCAGAATCGGATCGTCGTCGGCGCACTCGCCGTCATCCTGCTGTTCGCCGGGACGGCGGCGTTCCGCAGGCTCCCGATCGAGGCCTATCCCAATCCGGTGCCTCCGCTCGTCGAAGTGATCGCTCAACCCCCTGGATGGAGCGCGGAGGAGACGGAGCGCTACGTCACCATCCCGCTCGAGGTCGCACTCGCGGGCATGCCGGGGCTCGATCACATCCGCTCGCAGTCCCTCTTCGGGCTCGCCGACGTGAAGTGCTACTTCAAATGGGGCAACGACTACTGGGCCGTGCGGCAAGAGGTGATCAATCGCCTGCAATTCGTCCAATTGCCGACGGGGATCACCGCGCAGATCTCTCCCTGGAACGCGATCGGCGAGGTCTTCCGCTATAACCTCCGGGGGGGAGGGTATTCGTTGCTCGACCTCAAAGCCGCGGAGGACTGGATCCTCGAACGGCAGTGGAAGCAGGTGCCGGGTGTCATCGACGTAACCAGCTTCGGCGGCCTGACCAAGGAGTACCACGTCGAGATCGATCCTTACCTTCTGCGGGCACGAGGCGTTACGCTCGCGCAGCTTTCGGCTGCGTTGGCCAACGCCAACCAGAATGTCGGGGGGCAGCGCCTGACCATCGGCCAGCAGTCCTACACGATCCGTGGCATCGGCCTCATCGGCTCGCTCCGGGACATTGAGGATGTTGTCGTCCTTGAGGAGAAAGGCGTGCCGATCCGGGTACGCGACGTGGGCAGGGTCTCTATTGGAAACGCACCGCGGCTGGGAGTCGTCGGGCGCGACAGCGACGGCGACGTCGTACAAGGTACGATTCTCATGCGATATGGCGGGGAGACGGCGTCAACGCTCCAGGGTATCTATGCGCGCTTGGACTACATCCGCCAGAACCACATCCTGCCACCGGGCATGGAGATCGAGCCGTTCTACGATCGCGGTCACCTCGTCAAGCTCACAACACACACCGTCCTGGAGAACTTGCTCATCGGGATGGGCCTGGTGACCCTGGTCCTGATCGTCTTTCTCGGCAACGTGCGTGCGGCGCTCATTACCGCCATCAACATCCCGCTCGCTTTGCTGATCGCCTTCATCGGCATGGTTTTGACGGGTACGCCCGCCAATCTCATCTCGCTCGGCGCCGTCGATTTCGGCATCGTCGTCGACTCGACGGTAATCATGATGGAAAATATCTTTCGTCACCTCGGCCAACACCCCTCGACATCGGTCCTTTCGCGCATACGTTCGGCTGCCGGCGAGGTGGGGCGGCCGATGGCTTTCTCGACGCTCGTCATCGGCGTTGGCTTCCTGCCCCTCTTTACCCTGACGGGCGTGTCGGGCGTAATTTTCGCGCCAATGTCGTACACCTATGCCTTCGCTATCGGCGGCGCCATTGTCCTCGCGCTCACCCTCACGCCGGTCCTCGCCTCGTGGTTTTTTCATCCGGCGCCCGAGGCGGAGAGCGAGACGAAGGTGGGCCGTGTGCGACAGTTCTTTCAGGGACACATCGCGTCGGACGAGGAGCAGACGAACATCCTCATGGGATTCCTCCATCGCATCTACGACCCGCTGTTCGATTGGGGGCTGCGCCGCCCGATGCGCGCGCTATGGCTCACCCTTGCGGCGATCGTCCTGCTCTTTGCTCTCTACCCACTGCTCGGCAAAGAGTTCATGCCCAAGGTGGAGGAGGGCAATCTCTGGATCCGTGCGACTCTGCCCACCTCAGTCTCGTTGGAGGAGGCGGCGACGCATGTCGGCCGCCTGCGACAAATCATCCGCAATCACCCCGAGGTTATTACCGTCACGTCGCAGATCGGCCGGCCCGACGATGGGACCGACGTGACCGGGTTCCACAACATCGAGTTCTTCGCGCCGCTTCAACCGTTCGACGAGTGGCCTCGCGGGCTGACCAAGGACAAATTGACCGAGCAGCTGCAAAAGGAACTGCAGGCCGAGCTTCCCGGCGTTGTCTTGAATTTCTCACAGTACATCGCCGACAACGTCGAGGAAGCCCTCTCGGGGGTGAAAGGGGAAAACAGCGTCAAGATCATCGGCCCTGATATCAGGAGCAATGAACGGGTCGCCGACGCCGTCGTTGGCATCATGAGCAAGGTCAAAGGTATCGAGGATCTGGGCCTCTTCCGCTCGATGGGTCAGCCAAGCATCCGGATCGTTCCCGACCGCAGCCAGTGTGCCCGGTATGGGCTCAACACCGGCGATGTCGAAGCGGTGGTGCAGGCCGCGATAGGCGGTCAGGCGGTCACGCAGGTGTACGAAGGCGAGAAGAACTTTGCGCTCACGGTCCGGTGGCTGCCGCAGTACCGTGGCGATCTGAGCACCCTGCGGAGCATCACCGTGGCGTCGCCTGATGGCAGCCAGATCCCGCTCAGCCAGCTTGCCACCATCACCACCGAGGACAGTCCTGTCGTCGTCTACCGCGAAGACGGGCGGCGTTACGCCCCGGTGAAGTTCTCGGTGCGCGGTCGTGACCTCGCCTCAACCACTGAGGAGGCCATGAGCCGCATTCGCGACACGGTGCGCTTGTCCCCCGAGATGCAGCTCGTCTGGGCCGGTGAGCTGAACGAGCTCAAGGAGGCCGGGGAGAGACTGCTGGTGATCGTCCCCATCACGTTGCTGATCATCGCCTTCCTCGTGTACGGCGCGGTGCGCAGCTGGGCGGCCATGGCGGTCGTACTCGTCTCCATCCCTGTCGCCTGCACCGGCGGCGTCCTCGCTTTGCTCATCACGGGCGAGAATCTGTCCGTTTCGGCCGCGATGGGTTTCATCTCCATCTTCGGCATTGCCGTCCAGGACGCGCTGCTGATGGTCACATACTTCCAACAGCTGCAGATCGCTGGGATGGCGTTTGAGCAAGCCGCTCGGCACGCAGCGGAGAAACGCCTTCGGGCGGGATTGATGACCACGATCGTGGCGCTGATCGGCCTGCTGCCCGCAGCGGTCTCGCACGGCATCGGCGTGCAAACCCAAAAGCCGCTTGCCATCGTGGTCATCGGTGGCGCCCTGGTGCTCAGCCTGGTTACCCGTGTGCTTGAGCCGCCTCTCTTGGTGCTGGTGTGGCGTTGGCGATACGCGCGCGCCGTACGCAGACAGGAGGATTGGGCGAGAAATTTTTGGTAGTTGGCCAGGGTAAGAGGTCAGCAGCGCTGGCCGACGCGCTCCCAATGTTCTTGGAAGCGCCTGCGTTGCCAGCTGATCGCGGTGCGTGGTTCCACAATGACGAGGGCCTCTCGTCGCGCGAAGCCGCCAGAGCCAGGCCCACCGGATACCCTCGGCTGCGTCCCAGCCGGGGGCGCCGCCCGGCTCTTGCGAAGCGAACTGGTGCCTCTTGGGACGAACGACGTGTGTCCTGGCGATGCCGCGAGATCGGGTGGGTATTTGAAGCCATAGCGCGTCGGGTGCTTGGCACCGCTGTTGCCCATCGACCGCTGGGACCTATGTGCCAAACGCTTCATAATATGGTATTCAGCGCTCGTGCCGAATGTGCGGCGATCCTGGCGTCTCCAAACTGCCGCTTTAGTGTCCTTGTTTTTTGCCATCGCGGTCGGCTTCCATTTCTTCTTCCCGGTTCTCGATAGCTCCGTCCATCTCACGCATACGATGGCGGTGGCAGCGTTGGCTTTCGTCAGTACCTTTGTCCTGGTGTTCGTCGCGATTCTCTCGGCCCGCTCAGGAAGGAACGGCTTCGAGATCTCCCCTTGGTTTGCCGGGTGGATCGTTGGCGGGCTGCTGTTCTTCTGGATCGGCGTGCTTGTCCTCGGCCGGCTTCGGTACGGCGTGGTGGCGGGTGGAATCTGGAGCGGCGTGATGTTGGTGATATGGTTTGATGTACGTCGTGACCGTCGCAGATCGCCGGTAACGCTCCGAGGGCGAAGTGTTGGGGTACGGCGGCGAGCTGCGGACCTACGGCAGCGGAACAACGTCCCGTGAACCCGCTGCTGACCAGCGATGAGTGTGCTGATCAGAAGCGCCGATGAGCTGCCGGCGGACTCGAGGCGGGCAAGGCGAGGGCATGGACACGACTGACAACTCCCGCGCCGCTACCGGGCACAATTCACCGAGGGGTTTGACCTCAAAAAAGCTGAGGATCTGGCGGCTCTGTACAAAGTTCCGAAGTCGCTCCTTTGCGAGTTGGCGCTCCGTGGGGAAATTCCACACAATCGATGGGGTGCTACGTTCGATTCAATCTAAAAGATGTCGAGCAATGGATGGCAAGCAATGCCAAGACGGGCAGCCTTGGGAGCAAGAAAAAACCCCGCCGAACCGCTGCCTTACCAACGTCTGCTACCGCTTCTCGCGTCAGCAGCCGCGAGCCCTCGGGCTTCATCGGGTACGAGTGTGGTGGTAGCAGAAGCCGCCGCGCCCGCGGTCACACCGCCCAAGTAGTAGCTTTTCCTTACTGCGCCGGCTCACCTTCGCCGGCAATCCCAAGCTTGTCCATTTTATACTTGAGGATGCGGCGTGTGGTGCCGAGCAGTTCGGCGGCACGGGTCTGATTATACTGGGTCTGTGCGAGGGCGCGCTGGATGAGGTCCTGCTCGAACTGGTCGACCGCTTCGTTCAACTTGGTCTCGCCGCGCAACACGCTCTGTTGCGCCGGATGCCCGGCCTTGGGCGTGCTGCTGAGGTACTGCGGCAAGTCGTCGGTGGACATGACGTCGCCGTGTGACAGGACGAGAGCGCGTTCCACGACGTTCTCGAGCTCGCGGACATTGCCCGGCCAGGAGTATTGCAACAGTAGGTCGATCGCGTCGTTGCTGAATGTCTTCTCCGGGATTTTCAGCTCGGTCGCCTTGGCCTTCAGGAAGTGATGCATGAGCACCAGGATATCCTCGCGGCGCTCGCGGAGCGCCGGCAGCTGAATGGAGACGACGTTGAGCCGGTAGTACAGGTCGGAACGGAAGGTGCCCTCGCGCATGCCGCGGTGCAGGTCGCGGTTGGTGGCGGCGACCACGCGGACATCGACGCGCACCGCTTGCCCGCCGCCGATGCGCGTAAACTCCCCTTGCTCGAGCACGCGCAGGATCTTGGCCTGGGTGCTCGGTGGCATCTCGCCGATCTCGTCCAGGAAGAGCGTGCCCTGATCGGCCAATTC
>Ga0070731_10003799_pt1 | contig 13390 bp, 13 predicted proteins | sample Coa_R1_2_FD_66448 | JGI IMG/M metagenome (GOLD analysis project Ga0070731, IMG submission 66448) | Surface soil microbial communities from Centralia Pennsylvania, which are recovering from an underground coalmine fire - Coalmine... | ecosystem: Environmental > Terrestrial > Soil > Unclassified ... | reverse complement strand
ATCACCGATTCGTCCACAGTCGCCACGCCATCAATCACTTCGCCGTCGCCGGGAATCAGATCGTTGGCATCGCAAATTACGATGTCGCCCACCCGCAACATAGAGCCAGCGACGAGTTCGATTTTTCCAGCGGCGCTCAAACGCTTGGCAATCACGTCGGTCTTGGTCTTGCGCAGCGTATCGGCCTGCGCCTTGCCGCGCGCTTCCGCCATGGCTTCGGCGAAATTCGCGAACAGGGCCGTGAACCACAGCCATAGCGAGATCTGGATTTGGAATCCGATGTTTCCCGCGCCGGTGAAAATGTCGCGGATCAGAAAAACCGTGGTAAGCGCGGCGCCCGCTTCGACCACAAACATGACGGGGTTCTTCAACAAAGTGACCGGGTTCAGCTTGCCGAAGGATGCGGCGGTCGCCCGCCGGACGATTTCCGGGTCGAAGAGCGGACGCGCCCGCACCAGTTTTTTGGGGAGGAGCGACGTCGTATCGCCTTGCGGATCCTGGGACGTCAATTTAGGTGTAGGCGTCATTGTCGTACCCATGGCTAGCTCCAACTCCCCTGCGTCGGCGAGACGATCAGGGAAAACAGCTTGCCCGCATGCATCAGGTAGTGTTCTACAATCGGGCCGAGTGAAATCGCCGGGAAAAATGTGAGCGCGCCGACGATAATTACCGTGCCCACAAGCAGCCCGACAAACAAAGGTCCATGCGTCGGAAAGGTTCCGACCGTAGACGGAATCTTTTTCTTGGCGGCAAGACTTCCGGCCGCCGCCAGCAAGGGAATCAGAAACAGGAACCGGCCGATCCACATCGCCAGGCCGATGGTGAGGTCGTACCAGGGCGTGTTCGGCGTAAGGCCGCCGAAGGCGCTGCCGTTATTGCCGGTGGCGCTGACGTAGGCGTAAAGAATTTCGCTCAGCCCGTGCGGACCAGTGTTACCCAGGTTGGCCGTGGCCGCGCCCTGCGGATTCCAATAACCCTTGGCGGAAAAAGTAATTACCGCGCTGAGCGCGCTGAAAACCAGAATGCTGAAGGCGGTCGCGATCACCGCCAGCATGGCCATTTTCACTTCCTTCTTTTCGATCTTCTTGCCGATGTATTCCGGCGTGCGTCCCACCATCAAGCCCGCGATGAACACCGCGAGAATGCAATACAGCAAGATGCCGTAGAGCCCCGCGCCGACGCCGCCGAAGATCACCTCGCCGGTCATGATGTTGAACATCGGAACCAGCCCGCCGAGCGGCGTGAAGCTGTCGTGCATCGCGTTCACGGCGCCGCAACTGGCGTCCGTTGTCACGGTGGCGAACAGCGCGGAGTTGGCAATCCCGAAGCGCGTTTCCTTGCCCTCCATGTTTCCGCCAGCCTGGCCCGAGGTGGCCGCGGTTTGAATCCCCATCTGGGCCAGGACGGGATTGCCAGCCTGCTCAAAGTGGTAGCAGACGAATACGCCGATCAGGAACATGACCGAGAAAGCCGCGAAAATTGCCCAGCCCTGGCGGGTGTCGCCTACCATCGTTCCGAACGTGTAAGTCAGAGCTCCCGGGATCAGGAAAATGAGAAACATCGCCAGCAGGTTGCTCGCCGGCGTCGGGTTTTCAAAGGGATGCGCGGAGTTGGCGTTGAAGAAGCCGCCGCCGTTGGTGCCGAGCTGCTTGATCGCCTCTTGCGACGCTACCGGTCCTTGCGCGATGACCTGTTTCGCGCCCTCGACGGTGGTCACTTCCGTGTAAGGACTGAAATTCTGCACCACGCCCTGAGAGACGTAGAGCAACCCCGCCACAATCGAAAGGGGAAGCAGCACGTAAACGGTGGCGCGAGTGACGTCGACCCAGAAGTTGCCGATAGTTTTCTTTTCCTGGCGGGCAAAACCGCGAATCAGGGCGACCGCAATCGCGATACCGGCGGCTGCCGATGCAAAGTTCTGCACCGCCAGTGCGGCCATCTGGACGAAATAACTCATCGTCGATTCGCCGGAGTATGCCTGCCAGTTCGTGTTCGTAACGAAGCTGGTGGCGGTATTGAAGGCCAAATCCGGCGGCACGTTGCCGGCGTTGAAATGCTGCGGATTCAACGGCAGAATTCCCTGCGTGCGCTGCAGCAGGTACGTCAGCAGGAATCCGAAAAGGCTGAAGCTAAGGAGCGCTGCCGTGTAGTGAGTCCAGCGCTGCTCCACGTCTTCTTTCACGCCTATGGCCTTGTACGTCAGCACTTCCAACCAGCGCAACAGCGGATGCATGAAGGTGCGTTGCCCTTCAAACACCCGGGCCATATACAGGCCCAGGGGCTTCGCGCACACCAGGATCAGCCCGAGGAAGATCGCGATCTGCAAAACTCCAATGCTGGTCATTGTTCTCTCCTCAGAATTTCTCCGGACGAAGAAGCGCGAAGATCAAGTAGACAAACAAACCCAATGCCGCGATTCCAGCAATCATGTAGTCCATGGTTTGGATCTCCTACAACTTGTCGCAGGCCTTGGTAAAGGCCCAGCAGAGAAGCAGAAATACACATCCGACAGCGACGTAAAACAGATCGAGCATGGGCGCTTACTCCGTTTCCTTGTAAATCACTTCGTAGCCCGCATTCCGCAGCCGGCGGGCCAGAATTTCATCCTTCGTTGGCCACCATCTTTTTGGCCCGCCCACAACCACAATCGAGCCCCGGTTCAGGAACGTGCTCAAGGTCTCGAAGCGATTGCGGCAGAGATAAATTTGCACGCTCGTCTCTACCAGGCTCTCGGCTGCCACCACGCGGAAGCGCCGCTCGCTGAACTCAACCAGCACCGGTGGGCTTTCAAGGGGAAGCGGGTAAGGCACTACCTGCGGCACCACCAACTGGATTCGTGCGCGGAGGCTTTGAGCCAGTGCGGCGGCTTCGCGAAGCGCTGCCAGCGTGGCTTCCACCGACGTAAACACCACGGCGATGTTTAACTTCTGATCCGTCTCCCACTTTGCGGGTGGCGCGGAGTGCCCAGGCGCAGGTACCCAGACTTTCTCGATCGCGAGTGACATGTTGTTCTGCCCTCCCACGGTCTCAGAGTATTCAGTTAGACCTGAAGAAGTCATAGAAAAGCCATGAAGAATTCATGAAGACTCCGTCATGCCATTGAAACGATAGCCAATATAGGTTTCGGTCGCGATGCGCTTTCATCGCTGCAGCGCTGCAACTTATGCCCTATGTTGAGCATCAAAGACTTAGAAGATCTGCGATAGAGAAACTAAGACTATGCCCAAGTGGCCCATGCGAACGCTGGACTCCTGGCGGCAGGCAACTGCTCTCTCGAGCGAGACTTGCTGGCGTCCCGCGGTGGACGTTTACCGCACTCGCACGGGCTGGCTGGTGAAGTTGGAATTAGCCGGCGTCAGGCTGGAGGATGTGGAGGTGGAAGCGGGCGGGTCCTGGATCCGTATCAGCGGACAGCGCCGCGACCGGTTGCCGGAGGAAGGCTGCGTTCCGTACTCCATGGAGATTTCCTACAACCGGTTTGAGAGGGTCATTGAATTTCCAAGTGAAGTGGCGAGCGCCCGCCTGGAGGTGCAGTGGCGCGATGGCCTTTTGCTGGTGAGCGTACTGACGACGGAGTGAAAACAGGTGAGTGATATGGAAAACGTGCGAAAGTTGCCGGTGCTGCCGGTGAAAAATACGGTCTTGTTTCCGAACCTGCTGATGCCGTTGTCGGTGGGCAGGCCGGGGTCCATTGCGGCGGTCGAAGCGGCGCTGTTGACGGAGGACAAAGAGATCGTGGTCCTGGCGCAGCGCAGCAATGCCGCTGAGACGCCCGGAGCGGATGATCTTTACACCGTCGGCACCAAGGCCGTGATCAAGCAGATGGTGCGCCGCCAGGAATCGCTGGTGGACGTGCTGCTGCTGGGAGTGGAACGCGTCGGCGTGGAAGGGCTGGACACCAGCGGACCCTATCTGCAAGCCTCTATCAATCCGCTGCCGGTGCCGGAAGAAAAAACGGCAGAGATCGAAGCGCTCCATAAAGAAGTAGCCGAAATGGCGGCCCAGGCGCTGGCTCTGGCGCAACCGCAGGCGCCAGCAGACTGGGGCCGGGTGATCGCCAACGCGGAAGATCCTCTGCGGCTGGTTTATTTCCTGGCGTCCGTGCTCAGCCTGGAGCGCGATAAGGAGCAAAATCTGCTTGAAGCCGCGACGTGCGGCAGCGCGCTGCGCCTGATGCATACCTACCTCGCCCATGAAGTGCAGGTGCTGGAACTGCGCAGCAAGATCGCGAGCCAGGCCGAGAGCGTCATGAGCAAGGAACAGCGCGAGTATCTTCTGCGCCAGCAGATGCGCGCCATCCAGCAGGAATTGGGCGGCGCGAATGGCGAGCAATCCGAAGTCGAATTGCTTAGGGAACGGCTGTCCAAAGCGGAGTTGCCGGAGGAAGCTCAGAAGGAAGCCGAGCGAGAGCTGAAGCGGTTCGAACGCCTGCCTGCCGGGGCGCCGGATCTTTCTATTGCCCGCACCTATCTGGAATTTCTGCTCGACCTTCCCTGGAAGAAGGCCTCCGATGACGTTCTCGACATCGGCGTAGCCCGCAAAGTGCTTGATGAAGATCATTACGGTCTCAAGGAAGTGAAAGAGCGGATTCTCGAGCACCTGGCGGTGCTGAAGCTGAACCCGCAGGCCAAAGCTCCTATACTTTGCTTTGTCGGCCCTCCCGGCGTGGGCAAGACTTCGCTTGGTCAATCCATCGCTCGTGCGTTGGGGCGCAAGTTTGAGCGCCTGAGTCTGGGCGGATTGCATGACGAAGCCGAGTTGCGCGGCCACCGGCGGACCTACATCGGCGCCATGCCGGGCCGGATCATTCAGGCGATACGCCGCGCGGGCGTGAACAATCCAGTTTTGATGCTGGATGAAGTGGACAAGATCGGCCATGATTTCCGCGGAGACCCGGCATCGGCGCTGCTGGAAATTCTTGATCCCGAACAAAACCGGACGTTTCGCGACAACTATCTGGACTTGCCGTTCGATCTTTCGAAGATCCTGTTCATCGCCAACGCCAACACGCTGGACACGGTGCCCGGCCCGCTGCTGGATCGCATGGAAGTGCTGCGGCTGTCCGGCTATAGCGAAGAAGAAAAGCTGGAAATTGCCCGGCGCTATCTCATCGCCCGGCAGTTGAAAGAGTGCGGCCTGGCAGAAGAGCGGCTTACGATTACCGAGCCCGCTTTGCGGCGGATCATTTCCCGCTACACGCGTGAGGCCGGCGTCCGCCAATTCGAGCGCTCTCTAGCGCGGGTGATGCGAAAATTGGCCCTGCGATCTACAGAGGGCGATGGCGCGCCGGTTATCGTCGGACCGGATGACCTCGCTGATTTGCTTGGACCGGAGCGTGTTTCGCCGGAGCAGGCGCGCAAGCATCTGCCGCCAGGCGTGGTGACGGGCCTAGCCTGGACGGAAACAGGCGGCGACGTCCTTTATGTGGAGGCGGCTCTGCTGCCCAATGGACGCGGTCTCACCCTGACTGGCCAACTGGGAGCCGTGATGCAGGAATCGGTCAAAGCCGCGCAAAGTTACATCTGGGCACACGCCCGCGATTTGGGAATCGATCCCTCTATGTTCCGCCGCTATGGGCTGCACGTGCATGTTCCGGCTGGAGCGATTCCGAAGGATGGACCGTCGGCCGGCGTCACCATGGCCGTTGCGTTGACGTCGGCGTACACCAATTGCCCCGCGCCGGCAGGCATCGCGATGACCGGCGAAGTCACGCTGACGGGTTTGGTATTGCCGGTCGGCGGGATTAAGGAAAAAATGCTGGCCGCCCGCCGGGCTGGAATCCGGCGCGTGATTCTACCCAAAGCGAACGAGAAAGATCTGCGCGAACTGCCCGATCCGGTCCGCAAAGAAATGAATTTCGTGCTGGTGGAAACCGTCGAAGATGCGCTGCGGGCAGCCCTTCCCGAAGTACTGGAGGGACTGCCGGTGGCCAAGGCGTCCTAACTTCTTGGAACCTGGTTCGCCAGGCGCGCGCGCAAATCGGCGCTGCTCGAGAGGATGTGCTCCTTCATCGCTTGCCGCGCGCGCTCGGCGTTCCTGCTTTTGAGCGCCGCCTGAACTTTGCGGTGCTCGGCAATCGACTTGTGGGCGCGCAGCTCCGAGTCGTGCGCCGGGGTACTGCTGAGCGTCTCCTTGATCCAGGTCTGCAAGTAGCCCCGAATCATCCCGAGAAGTTGAAAGAGAATGGAATTCTGCGAGGCCCTGGCAATGGCCACGTGGAATTGCATATCGAAACCCAAGTAACTGTCCGGCTGCGCGGCCGATTGTTCCATCCCTCCAATGGCCGTCGCGATGTCCAACAAATCCTCGGGACCCGCTTTTAGAGCGGCCAGCGACGCGGTTTCGGATTCCAGCGTCAGCCTGGTTTCGATCAGATCGTCAACCAATTTGCGATCCAGCAGCAGGCTCCACTGGAGTGTTTTTTGCAGGTACCGGCTGTTGTCCTCGGAGACGTACGTGCCTTCTCCGGCATGGGACTCCAGAATCCCCATCACCGCCAGCGAACGCAAACCCTCCCGGACGGACGCGCGGCTTACACCAAACTGTTGGCAGAGTTGCTTTTCCGATGGCATCCGCTCGCCGGGCTTGAGGATCCCGCGGGAGATGAGGTCAATAATCTGCTCCACGATTTCGTCGCTTAGGGATAGCCGCGATATCGGTTTCAGGCTATTGATCACGAAGAGGCTGCTTTACAGCCGCCTAAACCCTGAATTATGCTGGTAGGGCAGCTTGTCTGACAAGTAGACATAGTAAGGAAACCCGCCTCCGGCGTCAAGCCGGTTGCATTTCAAAGGGCTAAAGAGATGGCGATCGCGACCGAGATAGGCAGACGCATCGAACTGGTGTCGATGGACCCGCATTTTCACGACATCTCTATTGGTCTCTATCGCCAGGAGACAGAGACGGGGCCTGTGTATCTGGTCCACACATATAGCCAGAAACCCGGGGCAGCCCAGCGCATCGAATTCGTGATCCAGGCGATGGTTAAACTCGGCGGGATGGAGCAGGTGGGCCCACGGCTGCGCTTCACGTGCGGCGACCCCCACCAGCTCACCGTCCGCCGCATCTTTATCGAAGCCTGCAAGCTGAAGCCGGAAGCCGCGCTCGAGGCGCGTCCGCTGGTCATCATGGACAAGAAGTCTAACCTGAATATCACCGTTTCAAGCGTGGGTTCGGGCGCTTACGAAATTCGCGCCGAGGCCGGAGGCGACGAGGGCGGCAGCCGCGTTTCGGCGATTGCCGGCGGCCTGGCGAAACTGGCGGAGATGGTTCGCGGCGGCAGCACTCCCGAACAAATTGCCTTTGCATGCAAACAATCGCACGACGCCGCGGTAGGTACGATGTTGATCCGCGCGTTGAACGTCAGGGCGATTCTGCGCGAAGAAGAGGCGGCAGCGTCTCGCGGCGTATTGGTGGCGCCGAGCGCGCAAAAGTAACTCCGGAGGAGATGATGGAAACAGTTGCCAAATCAGTCGGTCCGATGACCAGCCGCCAGCGCGTGATGGCAGCCCTGCGGCGCGAGCCAGTCGACCGCACGCCGGTCTGCAATCCGACCTCGGTGGCTACCGTAGAACTGATGGACCTGGCCGATGCGCCGTTTCCCGAGGCCTGCCGGAAAGCTGAATCGGTGGCGCGGCTGGCTGCGACCAGTTACACCGAATTGGGCTTTGACACCATCATGCCGGTGTACTCCATCATTCAGGAATCGTCGGCACTGGGCTGCAAAATTCAGTGGGAGCAGAAAGACAACTGGCCCACGGTTAAGATGCGCGAGCCGATTTGGGAAAAGCCGGAAGACATCAAAATCCCGGCCGACCTATTGACCCACAACGACACGAAATGCATCCTCGACGCCATTCGGATTTTGCGCAAAGAGTTCGGCAACGAAGTCGCGATCATCGGCAAGACGATGGGGCCGTGGTCGCTCGGCTATCACTGCTTCGGCGTGGAACAATTTCTGTTGATGTCGCTCGATGATCCAGACAAGACCAAACTCTGCCTGGAAAAGATGAAGGAAGCGACGGTTCAGTTCGGCGTGGCGCAGATCGAAGCCGGCGCGGATGCTCTCACTCTGCCCGACCATGCCACCGGCGATCTGGTGAGTGCCGAATATTACCAACGCTATCTCCGCGATCTGCACATCGAGTTCGTCGAGCGGATTCCTGGGCCGCTGATTCTGCATATCTGTGGCCGCACAGTGGACCGAATGGGGTTCATCGCGGAAACAGGCATGGCGGCGTTTCACTACGATTCCAAGAACCAGCCGGGCGAATCGATGGCTGCGGTTCACGGTAAGATTTCGTTAGTCGGCAATATCAATAATCCCGAGACGCTGTTTTCCAAGGGGCCGGAGGAAGTGCGCAAAGAGGTCTACAAGAATCTGGACGCCGGCGTCCAACTGGTAGGTCCCGAGTGCGCGATTCCACTGCAGACCGCCATCGAAAATCTCAAGGAAATTCCGCTCGCGGTGCGCGACTGGCATCGGGAGCACGCGACCACCAACTAGGTGAACCAAGTCTATGGCGGAACTTAAAGACATCTCGAACGATTTCATCCGGCAGGAAATTGAAGAGAACATCGCGCGGCCCGAAGAGCTGACGCGCAATATCGAGTTGTTTGCCCGCGCCAATCCCAAGATGCAGGAGATCGCGGCGGCGTTGATTGACGGCGACAATGACTTGGTAAACCGGCTCACGCGCGAGGCGCTCGACAGCGGGATCGACGCTCTCGAAGTGATGGATGACGGCCTGATCGCCGGCATGGGGATCGTCGGAATCAAATTCCGGGAAAACTTCATTTTTGTGCCCGAAGTGCTGGCGTGCGCACGCGCCATGAAAGCGGGCATGGCGCACATCGATCCCATACTTTCCGCGGCGGGCATTGAACCGATCGGCAAAGTCATCATGGGCACGGTTAAAGGCGACCTGCACGATATCGGCAAGAATCTTTGCATCATGATGCTGCGCGGATCTGGTTTCGAGGTAATCGATCTGGGCGTCGACACCGCGCCCGACCGCTTCATCGAAGCAGTAGAGGAACACGACGCGCTGCTGCTCGGCATGTCAGCCCTGCTCACGACGACCATGCCCAACATGGGAAAAACGATTGAAGCCTTTATCGACGCGGACCTGCGCGACAAGGTCAAAATCATGGTGGGCGGCGCTCCGGTGACCCAGGAATTCGCCGACGATATGGGCGCCGATGGTTACGGCAAAGATGCGCTGGCGTGCGTGGCCACGGCCAAGCGGCTGCTGGGAGTAGTGGTAAAGGTGAGGGCGTAGGATTCCATGGGCAAGATCGATCCCGAAGAATACCGCAAGCGCCTCGATCGAATCACGGAACTGTTCGCAGGCATGGTGCGCCATGCCGACGAGTTGTCCACCATGCGCTGCCCGTACAAGAATCGACTAGACCAGTGCACGGCGAAATTCGGCTGCCAGAACAAGCGCAAGCCGCTCGAGCCGGGCCAACTGCCTATCTGCGCCAGTGACGACAAGCTGGATTACCGCAAGGCCTGGCAGACGGCCTAGCCTCGATCCGTTTCCATGGCGCTGATTTCCCACGGCGGCGATACCCGCGAATTAGCCGCCGGCAAAACCATTTTCGATTACGCCGACGAGCTTGCAGTGCAGGTACCCACATCGTGCGGCCGGACCGGGCAGTGTCACGAATGCGTTGTCGAAGTGAAGCGCGGCATGGAGGCGCTGTGTTCGCGCACCGAGCCTGAGTCGTTTCTGCGCGGCGACTACCGGCTGGCCTGTCAGGCGGCGATTCAGAATACAAATTGCGACGTCGAGTTTGCCCTGCTCCGCCGCCGTCCCCAGATCCTGACCGCATCGGCAGAAAAGCCGGTGAATCTCGACCCGCTGGTGACGCGCGTGGACGATGCGGTTTTCTACGAAGGCGAGCGCATCGATACCTATCGCGGGCATCTCTACGGAGTAGCCATCGATCTCGGCACCACTACGGTGGTGGTGGAGTTGGTAGACCTCGATACCGGCGCCGGCATTTGCATGTCGTCCTTCGACAATCCGCAACGCTTCGGCGGCAGCGATGTCATGAACCGGATTTCCTACGATTCCGGCAAGTTCCGGGGCGAGCTTCACAAGGCCATCATCACCGCCGTCAATCACGAGCTGCAGCAAATGTGCCGGGAGTTGCAGTTCTCGCGGCAGGAAATTTACGAAGTCGTGGTGGCGGGAAACTCCACCATGCGGGATCTCTTTTTCAATCTGGACGTGCAGTCCATCGGCCAGCGTCCATACAAATCCGTGATCGAACACGAATATCGCGGCGGCTTGCGCGAGACCACGTCGCTGGTTGAGAAAGCTCACAAGCTTGGCATTTGGGCTCACCCGCAGGCCAGGATCTTCGGAGCGCCGTTGATTGCGAGCCACGTAGGCGCGGACACGGCCGCAGCGCTCGCAGCCATCGACATGGAGTCCCAGCACGAAATTGTGATGCTGGTAGACGTCGGAACCAATACGGAAGTGGTCGTCGGGCACGCCGGACGAATGATGACCGCCTCCTGCCCCGCGGGCCCGGCTTTTGAAGGCGGCCTGGTGAAGTATGGAATGCCCGGCTGTGATGGCGCCATCGAATCCATCCGGATCGACGGAGACCGCATCGAGTACCGCACCATCGGCGATGTCGAGCCGCAAGGCATTTGCGGATCCGGATTGATCGACCTGCTCGCCGAGCTTCGCCGCCACCAACGCATGACACCCAAAGGCGTGTTTCGCGACAAGGCCCGCGAGATCCTAGTGTCGCCCGAATTCGGAATCACACTGTCCCGCGAAGACGCCAGCAACCTGGCCCAAGCCAAAGCGGCCAATTACTGCGGCCAGTTCATCGTGCTGCGCAAGTACGGCATCGATCCCGCCGATGTTACGAAACTCTATCTGGCCGGTGGATTCGCCAACTACATCGACATCCACAATGCGATTGATATCGGGTTTCTTGCGCCCGTGCCCGAGGATCGCATCGTGAAGATCGGCAACGCATCTGTTCAGGGAGCCCGCGAGATGCTGCTTTCGCGGCGCAAGAGGCAGTCGATCGAGCGTCTCGTAAAAACCATCGAACACGTGGAACTGGAAACTACTCCCGATTTTTTCGAGGTCTTCGTGGAAGGCTGCCAGTTTAAACCGATGCCGAAAGAACTGGTTCCGTCGGCAACCGTTCAGGGGAATTTATAACCGTGCAACTGGAAAATCGCGATCAGCAGTTCATCATCATCGGGGAAAATATCCACACCACGCGCGTGGTCCTGCGCAAGGGAAAGCTGGTTACGACCGCTCCGCATGGCGCCGAAGCCGTGCGCTATACAGCGGCCGACGGATCGACGCGCTACCTGGTGATCCCCGATTATATCAAGCGAACCAAGGATTACGACGAGGGTTCAGTCAAGCACATCAAGATCGCCGTGCTCGAAGCCATGGCCGGAAAGGAACCGTCCGCCGCGGAAGGAATCGAGTACATTCGCGCTCTGGTGAACCGGCAGTTGAAAGCCGGCGCGGATTTTCTGGATCTCAATGTCGATGAGATTTCGCTGCGCCCCGAGGAGCAGAAAGACGCCATCCGCTGGCTGGTGCGAACCGTGGAAGCCATGTCGCCGGTCCCGCTCAGCGTGGATTCCTCCAACATGGAGATCATCGAAGCGGGGCTGGCCGCTTGCGAAGGCCGAGCGGGACGGCCTCTGCTGAATTCCGCGTCGCTCGAACGGATCGAAGCATTGGAATTTGCCAAAAGCAAAAATCTTCCAGTGATCGTTACCGCCGCTGGACAGAAGGGCATGCCGGAGGACGATGAGCAGCGCGTCGTCAACGCCTCGCAAATGGTGGACGCCGGTGTGGCCAACGGGATCGCGCTACGGGATATCTTCGTCGACGCACTGGTATTTCCGATCGCGGTGGATAGCCGCTTCGGCAATCACTGCCTGGAAGCCATCCGCCGCCTGCGCCAGAAGTATGGCCCGGAGATTCATATCACTGGCGGCTTGAGCAACGTCTCGTTCGGACTGCCTTGCCGCCGCCTTCTCAACGATGCGTGGATCAACCTGGCTGTCGCTGCAGGGGCGGACAGCGGCATCGTCGATCCCGTCGCCACCGACGTGCGCCGCATCATGTCCATCGACACGCAGAATCCGCAATACCGGCTGGTGGAAGATGTGCTCCTCGGTCGCGATCGTAATTGCAAAACCTTCTTGCGCGCTTACCGCAAGGGAGAGCTGCAAACGTGACGCGCTATCAAGTTCTCTATTGGAAGAACGTTCCCGCTCAGGTAAAAGTGTTCCCGGAGAGCGGCAGGCCACTTTCCCGCCAGATGCCGGATCGCTTCCAGGTGGAGATCGATCGCATCGCGATGGAACAGGGGCTTGCGGGTACCGACGATTACCTCAACCAGTGGCAATGGTCGGCCAAGCTGGAAAGAACAGGCGATCCCGTCGCAATTCTAGACGCGCTCATCCGGGAACTGGAAGCTGATTGGGACACCCGCAGTTCGCAATGAGCTGTCGCGTCGATGGCATATGATAATTGCCATGAAAACGCGCGTATTCGTTTTGATGACGGCTGTTTTCTGCTGTGCCGCAACCGCCGCGGACAACGAACTAACCCCAGCGCAAAGTAAGGATGGCTGGTTCCTACTCTTCGATGGCAAGACTCTGAATAACTGGATGACCAGCGACTGGCAGCTCAGCAAAAAGCCCGTAGAGGATGGCAGCATCAATCCGCACGGGGCAGGCGCCTACATGATGGTCCACGAGCAGCAGTGGGAGAACTTCATCGTGGCCCTGGATTTCAAAATCAGCGCGCATTGCAACAGCGGAATCTTTTTGCGAACTTCTCCGTTGCGCGCCTATCCGGGCTGGGACGTCGGCTACAACGGGATCGAAGTGCAGATTCTGGATAGCTCCGACGCCGGCTACTACGACACCGGGGCCATTTACGATCTATCCAAGCCGACAAAGAACGCCATGAAACCGGTTGGCCAATGGAACCACATCGAGATCAAGTGCGACCGGAACATTATCGATGTGGTGCTCAATGATGAGCACGTCAATCACGTCGACCTGGATCAGTTCACGAAACCCTACACGCGCCCCGACGGCACCAAGCATAAATTTGGTTTTGCCTACAAATATCATCCACGCATGGGTTATTTTGGCTTGCAGGATCACGGTGCGGATTGCTGGTACAAGAACATCCGCTTGAAGCCGCTCTGATTAGGGCAGCTCGAATGCGAACAAACCGCTGCCGGCCGGCATGGTCACCATCTGTTTGCCGTTCACCGAATAAGTGATGGCGCTGCTGGACATATCGCCGCCCAAATTAATGCGCCAGAGTTCCCTGCCGGTTTCCGCGTCGAGAGCAAAGAAGTAACCTTCCGCTTC
>Ga0070731_10003798_pt1 | contig 13401 bp, 9 predicted proteins | sample Coa_R1_2_FD_66448 | JGI IMG/M metagenome (GOLD analysis project Ga0070731, IMG submission 66448) | Surface soil microbial communities from Centralia Pennsylvania, which are recovering from an underground coalmine fire - Coalmine... | ecosystem: Environmental > Terrestrial > Soil > Unclassified ... | reverse complement strand
GCCGGCGCGTCGCAGCTTCGGAAAGATTTTCAGAAAAAGTGCCAAGGATTCGCGGCGCCATGTCGACGAGGACGACTCGCGCGGTGCTGGAGTCGATTCGCCGGAATTCAGACCTCAGCGTGCTGCGCACCAGCACGGCAATCGCTCCGGCCATCTCCACGCCCGTGGGTCCTGCCCCGACCAGGACAAACGTCAACAATTCCCGGCGACGCGTGGGATCTTCTTCCGTCTCCGCGCGTTCGAAAGCCTCTAGAATGTTATTTCGAATAGCCGCGGCATCCCCGAGATTCTTCAACCCCGGCGCGTACTTCTCGAACTCGGGGTGCCCAAAGTAGCTATGAGTCGCCCCGGTCGCCAGAATCAGATAATCGTAGGACACCGGAATGTTCTGCCTGTCCGCATCTCTGAAGAAAACGCATTTCTTGTCCTTGTCCACTCCCGTGACTTCCCCCAGGAGCACCGTGGCGTTTTTTTGATTCCGGAGGATCCCGCGAAGCGGAGATCCGATCTGCGCGGGAGACAGCGCTGAGGTCGCCACCTGATACAGCAGCGGCTGAAACAGGTGGTGGTTCGTGCGGTCGATCAGCGTAATCTCGGCAGGCGTATTCTTGAGGGCCTTGACTGCCGCCAAACCGCCAAAGCCTCCTCCGACGATCACTATTCGCGGCATGGTTGCCTCACTCTCCATGGAATTCAATCGCGGCGATGATTTCACTCTCCAAGCCAGCGGCCTGCCGCACCGCTCCTAGTCCTGTTCGCCAAGAGTTTGGAGAAAAGTTTTGCCGTAAGGATAAAAGAGTTCCTTGCGGCCTTGCTGCCACGCCGCTTTGAATTCCGGCGTGGTAATGTCCCAGTCCGGCCGGCATTTCTTCGTAACAGTGCGCAAGTCCTGGCGCAGATCTTCCATGGTGGGCCGCCCCCAGAACCAATAGCCGTTGTAGATCTTGTAGATAACAAGGCCGGGTTCGAGGACAACTACATGAGGGATCATGGGATTATGCAAGGGATCGGTGTATTCGGCGATATCAAGATCTTTTTGGACGAGGCGCCCCGCGTCGGAGAGAAAAGGCAAGTTAGCGCCGACTCCGGTGCGATACTCATTCGTCTCGGTGATATTGTCGGTGCTAATCGTGACAAGCCGGCAATAGGCGACCTCGATCTCGCGATGAAGTTGAACAAGCCCTTCGGCCTGCCGGCGGTCCTTGGGGCAGTAACCTCCGCGGCTGAGGACGAGGACCATTGGATGTTGTCCTTGAAGTTCGGAGAGCTTCCGGCGCTTCGCGGTATGGTCGGAAAGCTCATAGTCGGGAAAGATGGCCCCTGGAACTATGTCAGCTCGCATGTGAAATCCTCCACAGTTGGTTGCACATCGCCGGATACGTTTCAACCTTTGGTAACCGGGGGCCGGATTGTGGTCTTAACCGGCGTTGCGCGCCATTGGTCTAATATTTGACGAGCCGACAAAGCCCCGAACCAACGTGGCAATCTCATCCGCAGCCGTGTCCAAGGCGAAATGACCTCCATCGACGATGTGCACTTCGGCCTTTGGCACGTCGCGATGATAGGCTTCCGGCTCCGAGGGGTCGAACGAAAGTTCATACTTTCCCCAGATCACCAGCAGGCGAGGCTGCTTCTCGCGCATCCATGCCTGCCATTTGGGGTAAGAGTCGACGTTGGTGCGGTAGTCGAAGAAGAGGTCGCTTTGAATTTCGGCCTGGCCTGGCTGGTTAAGAAAATTGAATTCATCGGTCCAGAGATCCGGGTCGTAGCGTTCCACGTTGGCATCGCTGCCAATATGGCGCGTCCGCGTTGTCGCGAGAGACAGGAGATTTGTTCGAAGTGCACTTTCGTTGGCCGCGCGATCGGCCCAAAAAGCCCGGCGCGTCTTCCAATTCGTCCCCAGGCCCTCATTGTGCGCTACAGCGTCCTGGACAATCAGAGCCTCCACCCGATCCGGATGCGCTAAAGCCATGCGGAACCCCACGGGGCCGCCGTAATCCTGCATGTACATCGTGTAACTCGAGAGCGCAAGCGCTTCGGTGAAGTGGTTCATGATTTCGGCGTAGTGGTCGAAGGTATACGCGAATTTTTTCGGATCCGGCCAATCGCTGTGCCCGAATCCGGGATAATCGGGCGCGACCAGGTGATAGTGATCGGAAAGACGGGCAAACAGAGGCTCGAACATCCGTGAGGACGATGGAAGGCCATGCAAAAGCAAAAGCGCGGGAGCGTTTTTCGGGCCGGCCTCTCTGTAAAAGATGGAGAGTCCGTCGATTTGCTTGGCGCAATAAGATGTCGGGTGTTTCATGGGATGTCCCTCTAAGTGGGCTTGCGCCGGGAATTGAACTCAACGGTTCTCATTCTCCCGCCACCTCGAAAATTAATTCCAGCTCGACAGGGGTGCCAAGCGGAAGGCTCGCCACGCCAACGACCAGACGGCAAGGGTTCTTGTCTTTTCCGAAGACTTCTTGGAGCAACTCCGAAGCGGCGTCGGCGACCTTCGGCTGATCGCGAACATCTCCCGACGTGGCGACTGACACGCCGAGCCGAACGATTCGCGTGACCTTGTCGAGCGATCCCAAATGTTGTCGCGCGACAGCGAGGGCGTTGAGCGCCGCGAGGTGCGCCGCATTGCGGCCTTCATCCACATTGAGCTCCGCGCCGACGCGCCCAACGAATTTCGCCACGCGGCCCTCCGTGGGAAGCATTCCGGTTAGAAAGAGCAGATTACCCGTCTTCACTGCTTCGGCATAGGTTCCGAACGGCTCCGGCGGCGACGGCAGATTGACGCCAAGTTCTTTCAACCGCTGTTCGGCGCACGCCGGCCGGGAGCTTTCACGGGTTACCATTTTTTCTTCCCGCGCGCCGCCCAATGCGATCGCGGTTTTCTGTGTATTTGCCATTTCCAGGCTCCTGCTTCACATCGTCAGGACCACGCGGAACTGCGCCTTCCCGCTCAACATTCGCGCATAAGCCTCGGCGGCTTTTTCAAGCGGATACTTTTCAATCATGGGACGCACGCCGGTCATCTCGGCGAAGTTAAGCGTGTCTTCGGAGTCCGTCGGGATGCCGGAGGGCCAGCCCTGCATGCTTCGCCGCCCGAGAATTAAGGTCACCGCCGACGCCTCTATAGGTTCAGAGGACACTCCTACGACCAAGAGCTTGCCGTTAACTCCCAGCCCTTCGACCAGCGAGGACATTGCTTTCGCGCTGGGCGCGGTTGCCAGGATGACGCGCGCGCCGCCAAGTTTCTGCAACTCGGCCGCCGCGTTCGTTGTGCTGCTGTCGATGTACACGTGGGCCCCCAGCTTCTTGGCGAGCGCGGCGTCCTCCGCCCTGCGCCCCACCGCGGCGACTCGATAGCCGAAATTCTTTGCGAATTGAATTCCCAGATGCCCGAGGCCGCCGATTCCCTGGACCGCGACCAGATCACTGGGAAGCGCGCCTCCGTGACGCAACGCGTTGAAGGTGGTGACGCCCGCGCACATCAACGGCGCGGCGTCAGCCACATCGAGCGATTCCGGCATCCGCGCCAGCGCTTCTACCGGTGCACACATGTATTCCTGATAGCCGCCGTCATAGCTGATTCCGCAAACTTTCAGATTCTCGCACGTACCAAAATCGCCGCGCCTGCATGCATTGCAAGTGCCGTCCTGTCCGCCGTGCCAGCCGACGCCTACGCGCTGTCCTTTCTTCCAGTTTGTGACGCCCGCCCCCAACTCGTCGATCACGCCCGCGATTTCGTGCCCAGGGACTCGAGGATAGGTAATGCCCGGGAAAAGGCCATCCTTGGTCACCGTATCGCTATGGCACACTCCACAGGCCTGCACTTTTATGCGCACTTCTCTCGGGCCGGGCGTAGGAATCTCACGCTCGACGATTTCGAAATCGGCTCCTGGCTTCGGAACCTGCACCGCCTTCATCGGCGCGATTGCAATTCTTGTTGTCGCCATGATGCCTCCTTTAAGTTCTGACCTTTCATCAAAATAAATGTCTGAGTGGGGCGAAATAATATGGAGTCGCAGCGCCGCCCGCTTGCCTTGGCGGGAAGTTCGTGGAAATTAAGTCTGTCGTCCCTACATTCGTACGGCATTTGTAACAGACTGTTCCTTCAAAGAAGGCGTGGCCCTCGAAAGGTGCAAACGTGCCGATCGCCGCATCATATAAAAACTCACCGTATCGCCATTTTTTCGTGTGCCTTACCACTAAGTTGAAAGAGGTAGCTTCCACGAAGATTCCACGGCGCAAGACTGATCGAAATTATGGGATCGCGCATCACGAGATCGAATGGTTTTTCGCTACCACTCTAGGCGGGAGTCCAAGTACCACTTTTGGGGACGTTCCATTGAATTTCGCACCAAGTGAAACTGAGAAAGACATGCGTCCTGATTCAAGCACCGCAACTCAATTTGTAAGGGAACATGCCCTCAACGTCCCGAAGAAGACGGAACAGTGAGGGCTCTACAAAACCCTAAAGCATCGGGGCGGTTGGTTTTGTAGAGGCGGCCCGTATTTGGGGCGGGCGGCCCCCCGCCGCCGCGATTGAAACTGATGCACTACCAATTCAAGGGCTGCAATTGTTCAGGATTTTGGCGAGTGCGATGCAGGAGGGATCACAATCTCGTGCCGGCCAAACAGACGCGCGTCGAGGGAGAATTCGCCCGGCCCCAGCAAGGAAATCGCGACGGCCATGACGATCAATTCAAATGAAGCCACCTTCCCGTCAAACAGATTTGACCCAGCTATCGGGAGCCAGGAAAACGCATAGGCTAATGCGGCGAGAGTTATGAGCGCGCTAACGACGGGTGTGAGGAATCCAAGCAGGAGGAATGCGCCGCACCCGGTCACAACGAGGCACGTGAAAAGTTCGGCGACACGATTGCCACCATTGGAAAGCCAAATCAAGCCCTGCGCAGAGGCTATCGCCCCGACCACGACACGCATCAACAACAGCGCCGTTCCTGGCCTGCCGCCCGGAAACGTGGAGAATAGTCTTTGCAGCTTAGGTCTCCCCGACAATCCCACCCAACAATGCTGTGTCAGGCTACTCGGAGGCCGGCGCGGAGGAAACCCGACATCCCGGTATCTTTTCATTACCCTTTCGGGGTATGGGTACCATATGAATTCTATGACCTAATAACCATCTATAGCTGGATGATGCCGCGGCGAATCCCGATGGCCACGGCCTGTGTGCGGTCGCTTGCTCCCAACTTTTCCATGATGTGCTTGATGTGGACCTTCACGGTTTCTTCGGTGATGAAAAGACGATCGGCGATATCCCGGTTGCGGTTTCCCCCCGCGATCTGTCCGAGAACCTCCACCTCGCGTTCGGTGAGGGCTTCATCGCTCATATGCTCGGCGAGCTGGGCGGCGAGCTGCGGAGGAATGCGCTTCTTTCCCGCGTGAACCTGGCGGATGACCTCGACCAGCTCCTTGGGAGGCATGCTCTTGAGCATGTACCCGCGGGCCCCCGCCTCAAGGGCCCTCTTAATGTCAACGTCACCTTCAAATGTAGTTAACATGATGACGCGCGCGTCGTGGAATTCCGACCGGATCGCCATCATCGTCTCGATTCCGTTCCGGTCCGGAAGCCGCAAGTCCATGAGAGTCACGTCGGGCTTGTGCTTTCGGAATTGTTCCAGAGCGTCCTGCGCGTTGGCCGCCTGCGCCACCATGAGCATATCCGGCTGATTGTTGATGATCGCGGCAATTCCCTCCCGCAGGAGCGGATGGTCGTCCACACTGAAGACGCGAATGCGGTTCCGTTCGCTCATTTCACTATCTCGCTTTCTAGCTTTGACGTCTGCTCCCGTGGCACGCGCGATCTCCGCCTCAAGAACCATCCCCTGATCCCGTTCGAAGGCGGGGACTGGAAAACGATGTGGGCGGGAACGGAAAGTTCCACTTCGGTGCCGGCGGACTGCCCGCTCATGATCTTGAACTTCGCTCCGATTCTTTCCGCCCTCTCACGCATCCCCGAAAGTCCCCAATGCCCGTCGCGCCCGGTTCGAATCACCTCCGGCTTGATCCCGCAGCCATTATCGCGGACCAGGACTCGCATCCGGCTCGTCGTGTATTCGAGTTCTACCTCTATGTTGCTCGCGCCGGAATGCCGAAAGGCGTTGACGAGCGCTTCCCTCCCGATACTGTACACCTCATCGTGAATCGCTGCCTGCAACGGCAAAGGCGTGCCTTCGACAAGCACCCGATAGGCCATCTTTTGATCGATTCCAAGCTCCTCCGGGACGCGCAAAAACGCAATTTCCATATCGTGGGCGCCTTCGCTGGATGACCGCAGTCCGCGCAACGTGGTTCGCCCTTCTTCAATGACTTGCTTCATGATCAGCAGAATATGACGCAAGGAGGGCTGTACGGGCGAGTCATCGGGCAGATGATCGACCGCCACGTCGAGTTGCATGGACGCGCTGATCACGCCCTGCAACAAGGTATCGTGAAGCTCCTGAGCAACTCGCATGCGCTCGGCAAGCCGCTCTTCGAACCGGAGGTTCATGGTCTTGGTCGCGTGGCGGAGCCGAAGCTGATGGTACCCAAGCACTGCCAGCAACCCGACAACCAGGTACACCGACAGGAACCACCACCTGAGCCAGAATGGCAATTCGCCTTGCGTGATCGCCACGGCGAATACGCCGTCGGTCGGCAGCTCATCCGCGGTTGGCGGAGGATTAAATGCGGGCCCTACGAGAAGAGCCGCGTATTGCGTTCCGGGGTGGGTCAGGCTTTTCCAGGTTGAATCGGAATGAATCTCGGTAAATGGATGGTCCGTAAATGGCTGAACCCACCAGGTCGCCGCTCCTTTGGAATATAAAACAATCCGCTGCCCGGGTTCGGCGCCGGTCACGCGCCCTTTTATGGTGCTGACTTTCCCGGGATCATCCGCGCCCGCCACGGGAACGCCAGTGAATTGAATAGTCGCCTGAGTGTGACCCGTAGCTTTACCAATCTGCCGGCATCCGCCAAGTAACACGGAAAGAAAAAGCAAAGTAAGTGGGAAGATTCCAAAGCGCGCCCTCGCGGCAGATCGCACCTCCACAACCGGCACCCTCAGCGTGGCCAGGGGACCCGTGCGGCTCCTTGAGCAATCAGTTCGAAGAGCGTGCCTGATAACATCCTCCATCGCGTTAGCCGTATCCTTCAAAGCAGGACCCGGCATTTCGTTAGAAAGTGAACCTTGCACCGAATTGTCCGACGCGAGGCCCCGGAGTGCCATTCAAGTCATACGGCATTACCTTGCCAAAATCTTCGCTTCCGATCTGAATGTTGGGACCCGCGAATGCATGGCGGTTGAATACATTGAACATCTGGAAGCGTAAGCTCAACTGGTAACGCTCATTTGCAAATCGAAACGCTTTGCTGAGGCCGGCATCTTCGGAATCCACGCCGGGATTCCGAAGATGCGAAAGATAGCCGGGCGCATCCCCAAATTCTCCGTAGGGAGGATTCACAAAGCACGAAGGATTGAAGTATGTTCCTCCCACCTGGCCGTTGTAATTCTTCGAGATGTCGCATCCCGGAACGATGTCCGCATAGACGTTGTTGATTCCCGGGTAGTAAACGTCGTCGGTGATTCGCATCGGTGTTCCGCTGCTGTAATGGAATCCGCCGCTGACCGTCCACCCACCCACCAGGGCATTCAGCGCCGGGCCTGCACTCGAAAGCAACGATTTTCCATCGCCGAAAGGCAAGTCGTACAGAACGAATCCCTTTACCACATGGGTTTGATCGAAGTCGGAAATGGTGTGCCGCTCCTGCTGGAGATTATAGACATCCTGCAGCGGGCCCGAATAAAAGAGATCTTCAAAGCTGGTGTCGGTATCTCCGTGAGAGGAAGACAATGTATAGCTCGCCAGCAGAGACAATCCGTGCCTGGCTCTTTTTCTCACTGTGAATTGCAGCGCTTGGTAATCGCTGTTGCCGTAGGGAGAACCAACGTAGAACAGTGGACCGAACGTCATGGCGACATTCGGAAACGGCGCGACCGAAGCCCAGCCAAATCCAGCGAAACCCGGTTTGGTCACCCAACTCCATTGCTGCCCAGACTGAACGATCGCAGTGTAATCCGAAAGTTTGGGTTGATTCGCCGCCACGTACCCGCTTTGCAGATGGTAACCATGATTCTGGATCGCGTTCAGCTCCAGCGCCCAATCGGTTCCGATCTCACGCTGAACTCCCGCTGACCATTCCTGAACATTTCCCAGTTCCAGGCTGTGCGGATCGATGGACACCATTCCCCACCGGGTGAAATTGGGATCTTTGCCGATATCGACCGCTTGACCCGGATAGCCGTTGTCCCAATTGAAAGGGGAAAGCGCCTGATTGTTCAGCGCAAACCCCGGGTTGAATCCGTAGGGAACTCCGCTCCAGGTATTCAAGTTGAGTGGAACATAAAACACACTGAACGATGCGCGCACGACCGTCTTTGGCGTCAGCTGATAAGCCCCGCCCAGCGCGCCCGAGAAATTGTGGTAGTACTGCTTTTTCTCGAACGAGTCGCCGCCGTTCTTTCCAAATTCCAGGGCGCCGGGCTGGCCAGTGACCGGGTTGATCGCTGTCGTGTCAAAATTCGACCAGTGGCCGTATTTTTCGTGGTAGCGCCCATTAAAGTCCCAGCGCAAATCCACATTCAAGGTGAATTTCCTCGTGACTTTGACGTTGTCCTGCGCGTACAAAGACGCTGATTTTCGACGGCCGTACGTGCTGTCCGGTTCGCTGACCGACGCCTGGTTCACATCGCCCAGCAGAAAACTCGCAAATCCGAAGCCCGCGTTGGCACCGAAACTGCCCGCGGTTTGCGCGGGATCGAAGATGAACGTCGGGACTCCATTATCGCCATACGAGTTCATCTGCTGCACTCGAAAGTCCGCGCCGAATTTGAAGGTGTGCCGGCCCCTCACCCAGGAAAGGTCATCATCATAGATGAAGGTATTTGCCGAGTAGGAATCGTTGAACTGGCTGCCAAGGTAGGTCTCATCAATGGGCTGCCCATTCACATACCGGTGCTGGTCGCTGTTCACGCCCTGAAACTTGATGAGAGGGAAATTCCCCACACCAAAGTCGCCCAGCCCGAGCGCCGTCGGCCAGTTTCCGTCGCGCGATTGGGCTTCGCTCGGAACATGGAAGCGGTTGAAGGTCACACTGGCTACATTCAGCAGCGCGTTTGAAATCGTCCAGGAATCCCTGAAACGCGCCGAAGGCGCCATGGTGTTGTGATTGTAGGAATTGGCCATCGGCCCGCCATCAGCCGTGCCGGCCGACCAGATGCCGCCCTGATCGGAGAGCAGGCGCGGGGTGTACGCGTCAATGATGGATCCGTCCAAGCGGTGGTTGCTGGAAAGATCGTAATCGAGCTTTGCGCTGAACTGATTGCTGTCATACGCCGTCGCCGGGCTGATGAGCGGCAACGCGTTGTTATTTGTGAGAGTCGAGGTTAGCGGCTGGTAATACTGCTCGTAGAGAGAGACGATCTTCTTGGAGACCGCGCTGATACTTCCCGGAGGAATGATGTTTCCCGGAAAAGCGTCCCCCGTCTGCGGATTAATGATCGCACCTTGATATACGGTTTGACCGGAGCTGTCGGTCCCGAGGACGACCGATTTATTGAGCAGCGCGCTGAAATCGCCATTTAGAAAGGCAGTCGTGGGGACTGTCGACGACAGGCCGCCAATACCCGTGTTGGAAAATGTATAGCGTTCCGCGGCAGCGTAGAAAAATAGCTTGTTCTTGAGAATAGGTCCGCCAACGCTCGCGCCGTAGGAATACAAATTGTCTGCCGGCTTGCCGAATGCGCGCTGGCAATTCGCGGTCTGCGCGGAATCCACGCCGGGAGCGCTCAAGCATTGCGCCTCGTTGTACTCGTCGCCCCAGGATCTGGCATCGAACGCCTCGTTGTGCATGTAGAAGAAACCGCTGCCATGCCACGAGTTGCTGCCCGACTTCATGTCGTACCGGAAGACGCCGCCGCCCGTGCGTCCGTCGTCAGCGCGAATCCCCGCGGTGGTGACCTGAAATTCCTGAATCGCCTCCATCGGCGGGCTCGATTCACTGATGTACCCACCGATTTGCGACACGGCCGAGGTGCCGTCGATCATCACTTCCTTGTTCTGGCTCAAGCCGCCAAGAATGTGGGAACTGAAGTCGGTCCCCTCCACGCCGGGGACAAACGCGAACATAAAAGTGGAAAGATTGCGGCCCCCTTGCACGTTCAAGGGGAGTTCGGTAATGGCCTCATTGCCAAGATTGGTCGAGAGCGAAGAGGATTGTGTTTGAATCTCCGGCGCGTCACCGGTCACGGTAATCAGTTGCGTATCTGCCCCAACCTTCAAGTCGATATCGATTTCTGCCACCTGACTGATGTCAAGATTGATCCCCGAACGCTGGTAATCGACAAACTCCACACTGGAGCATTCCAGCGTATATTCGCCGATCGGCAGGTTCCGAAGGCTGTAGAATCCAATTTCATTCGTCACAACGGTTTGTCGATGAGAGTTCGCTACGTTCGCGGCAGTCACCAGCGCACCCGCGATCACGGCGCCACTCGGATCTCTTACCGTGCCAGTAATGGACGCGCGATCCGTTTGGGCGCGCACGTTCCCCGCCACAAATAAAAGCAGCGAGAACGCGATGAGCCCAAGCCTCACGTCAGTCCTCCAATTCGCTTGCCAACCACGCAGGAGGGGGGGTTTTACGAAGAGGTTCTAATTCGCCTTGCATCGAAAAAAACAGGGTAAACGAATCTGTCTTCGATTGCACTCTTCTTAAAATCGGAACCTCAGCCGCTCTTCCGGCCGCCCTCCGAAATCCTGCTCGCCCTTATTTCCGCGAGTACACACGAACGTAGTCGACCAACATGCGCTGCGGAAACTCCGTGGACGCATCCGGGCTTGCCGGAAGATTTCCCCCAACCGCCAGGTTCAAAATAATGTAAAAGGGATGGTCGTAAACCCAACGCGCGCTTTCGGGAAGATCGGCTGGGGTGCTGGTCGCGTAAAGTTCGTCGTCCACGTAAAAACGGATCACTTGCGGCTCCCATTCGACCGCGAAAACATGGAAGTCGTCACTGAACTTTCCATGGCGAAGCGCGTACCTGCTCGTCAGCGATTTCTTGCCCGAATATCCCGGGCCATGAATGCTTCCGCGAATCCTCGACTTATCAACATCCACATTTTCCATCACGTCGATTTCGCCGCATTCCGGCCAACCCGCGGTCAGATGATTATCTCCCAGGAGCCAGAAGGCCGGCCAGACTCCCTGCCCGGACGGAATTTTTATCCGCGCCTCAAACCGCCCGTAGGCCTGAGTAAACCGGCCCAGCGTCTCGAGGCGACCCGAGGTATAACGGCGCTTCACTCCGTCCGTGCCAATGAATTCCTTCTTCAATGCCACAATCACCAGATTGCCGTTTTCCAGGCGCAAGTTTTCGGGCCGAGGCGTGTAATATTCCAACTCATCGTTTCCCCAGCCGTTTCCCCCGTTCTCCATCACCCATTTTGCTGGGTCCGGCGACGAGCCATTCGGGCCGGTGAACTCGTCACTCCACGTCAAAACCCAGTTTCGATTGGCGGTCGCACCTGAAGACACAAAACCGTTTGCCTGATCCCGGCAACCGTACAGAAGACAGCTAAGTAACATTGGGAACGCCAACAGTCCTGGTTTCACGCCAATCTTTCCAAAGCCACCTCAAGACTTTCTGTACATTTACTTGGTTTCTAAAATTGGAACCCATCCCGCGACAGGGTTTTCCATTCGTGGGGGGAGGATACATGTGATGAAGAATCACCGAATCCCCTACTCTCGGAATCTTTTCCTACCACTATTGGGGTAGCCCCATGGACCGCAATCCCTTGCCAATCAGCCATTTGCCATGGTTGCGGACAAGTCAGCCCGAACGCAGCATCCTCTGCTCGGCTTGATACTTTTGTCCTGTCAAGCAGGCCCGGAAAACATCTGCGATTCGTTTCCGTAACGATGGAACTGTGCGGCTTGGACTTTTCAAACTGGCCTCTCAGTTGATTGCCCTCCGCGCATGTAGTAAAAGTCGCTATCATGGCTCCTCCCATCGGAGCCGGACGAACCAGTCAAATCATCGAATCGATATGAGGCAAGCCTTGGCGGAATTGAAACACCGATTGCCGAAACCACTCTCCGCGATCCAAAGTTATGGCCTCGCGATAATTTCCGTCGCCGCGGCGCTCGGGACGGCTCTTCTTATGGACCGCCTCCACTTTGGCGGGGTGCAGGTCGCGCTGTTCTTGTTTGCCTCCGCCATCACCTCCTGGTATGGAGGGGGCAGGGCTGCCACACTTGCGTTAATTCTCTCCTGCGTGAGCTTCGATTACTTCTTTACGGAGCCTCTCTATTCGCTGGACATCACGCGTACCGATATCCCCTACTTCATTTCATTTGCGTCTTTTGCGCTCCTGGTCACCTGGTTCGCGGCCATCCGACGCCGCGTCGAGCAAGAGCTCCTGTATTCGCGCGATGAATTAAAAAGAGAAGTGGCGGAGCGAACTCAGCAGGCCAGTTTGCTAAATCTCACTCATGACACCATTTTCGTGCGTAATATGAACGACGTCATTACCTACTGGAACCGCGGGGCCCAGGAATTGTTTGGATGGACGGCGGAGGAAGCGATCGGCAAACAAGCTCAACAGTTTTTGCACACGGTATTTCCAGTGCCGGTGCAGGACATTCATGCCGAACTGCTTCGTACCGGGCGTTGGGACGGCGAGGTCGAAAAGATCAAAGCCGACGGAACTCTGGTCGTAGTGGCAAGCCGGTGGTCGCTGCGTCTGGACGATCTGGGGAAGCCTTCCGCGATTCTGGAAACGAATAATGACGTAACGGAACGGAAGCGGCGGGAAGAGCAAATCCGCTTACTCAACGAAGAACTTGAAATACGAACGAGGGAGCTTGAAGCCATCAACAAGGAATTGGAGGCCTTCGCTTACTCCGTTTCGCACGATCTCCGCGCGCCGCTACGCCACATGTCCGGATTCACCGAGCTTCTGCAAAAAAACGCAGCCGCGGTTCTGAATGAAAAGAGCCAAAGGTATATAGGAATGATCATGGAGTCGGCCAAGCGGATGGGCACCCTGATCGACGACCTGCTTTCCTTCTCCAGAATCGGCCGCGCCGAGACGCACAAAAAAGTGGTCAACTTGGATAGACTGGTCCAGGAAGCGTTGAGCGAGGTTCGGCAGGAGACCGGCGGGCGCAACATCGAATGGAAAGTCGGTGCATTGCCCGCCTGGTACGGGGACGATTCCATGCTTCGGCTGGCGCTCATTAACCTGATTTCGAATGCCGCCAAATTCACGCGGACGCGGTCGAAAGCCGAGATCGAAATCGGCTGCCAGGACCAGAAATCGGATCAGGTGGTGATCT
>Ga0070731_10003797_pt1 | contig 13404 bp, 10 predicted proteins | sample Coa_R1_2_FD_66448 | JGI IMG/M metagenome (GOLD analysis project Ga0070731, IMG submission 66448) | Surface soil microbial communities from Centralia Pennsylvania, which are recovering from an underground coalmine fire - Coalmine... | ecosystem: Environmental > Terrestrial > Soil > Unclassified ... | reverse complement strand
CTCCCTTTTTAAAATCAGTTCTTTCCAAAGGTAACTCCATAAAGGCATCAGTTCCGAGCAAATTGATAAAATCGCCCGACCCGTTTCCTTCAACAGGTGTGCCAAGCCATTCTCCTTTTTCATTGTTGGTCAATTTCACCTGCAGAAAATATTGCAAAGCCGGTTTGAATGTGAAATCGGCATCCAGTATCGCGTAGCTGCTGGCCGCTTTCAGTTGCCATGACTTTTTTAGCCAGGGTAAAAAATACCGGTGGACGCACATAAAGGCAGATACCGGATTTCCGGGGAATGCAAAGACAAGTGAACCGCCTGCATGCTTTCCAAACCAGAAAGGCTTTCCCGGCCGCTGCTGCACTTTATGAAATAATTTTTTTACCTGCAGCTTTTCCAGGGCAGCCGGAACAAAATCATATTTTCCCATGGAAACCCCCCCGCTCATGATGATGATATCGTATTGCGCGATGGATCGCCCCAACTGTTCTTCAAGGATATCGGGATTATCGGCAAGGTGCAGCATGTCCGCTTCCATGCCATATTGTTTAAGCACTGCCTGCAGCACATGGTTGTTTGAACGCCTTATCTGGAACCAGGCAGGGGTCTCATCGATATCGGTCAGTTCATCACCGGTAGAAATAATGACAACAGCGGGTCTCTTTTTCACGAGCAAACTGGTTTTTCCAACAGTGGCAGCAACGGCAATGATGGCAGGTGAGATGAACTGACCGGCCTCTGCCAATGTCTCGTGCTGCTTTTTATCTTTTCCTTTGGGGTGTATAAATTGACTCTTCGTTAAGGTCTCCGTTTTAATGGCAGCCAGGCCTTCATCGATCTTGATTTCTTCATAAGGAATGATGGTATCCGTTGTTGCGGGGAGGGCGGCGCCGGTCATGATCTCGATGCATTCTTCATCACTGGTTATCTCAATCGGGTTTTCGCCTGCCGGTTGGGTGGCCTTTATTTTGAACAGGCGTGTCCCGTTCTTAAATGCCCGGTAAATGATGGCGATTCCATCCATGGTAACCCTGTTAAAAGGCGGCAAATCCCTGTCGGCGATCAATTCTTCTGCCAGCACCCTTCCCAGGCAATCATCAAAGGAGACCTGCTCTGCCCCAAAATCTCTGCCCTCCTGCAAAATAATTTTTTCTGCTTCTTCAACACGGATCATGATATCTTTTTGATCGCATCAGATTTTATTTAAATCAAAAGGCATTCTGCGAATTCTTTTTCCGGTTGCAGCGAAAATCGCATTGGCCAGGGCAGGCGCAAATGGTGGCACACCCGGCTCCCCAACACCCTTGATCGTTGGGCCGCCATCGGCAAGAATATGTACTTCCACTTCGGGCATTTCATTGATGCGGATGATGGGATTGTTGTGGAAATTGGTTTGCTCGGTTTGTCCTTTTTTAAAAGTGATGCCATTTTTTGTTGCTGCCGATAAGGCCATCGTTGTTGCCCCTTCAATCTGGAGCGCGGTCATATCGGGATTTACCACCGTCCCGAGATCGATCACCGAATACACTTTTTCAATCTTTACGGCATTGTTTTTACTGGAAACGACCACCACATAACCGGCCAGACCGGCGAAAAATTCATATTGTGCAACTCCCCGGCCCCATCCTTTTGGCAGCGGCTTATCCCAATGGGAAACTTCTTTGAGTTTTGTCAGTACTCTTTTGGTATCAGAATCTTTGGTGAGCAACATGTCCAGGCGATAGGCCATCGGATCTTTTTTTGCTTTTACCGCCATCTCATCGATAAAACATTCATGGGCAAACGCAACCGTCGAACTGGTCACAGAACGCCATGCTGCAAGCGGGATGGGGATCTCGGCAAAGACGTATTCATTTTTCATGTTGGGCAGCTCATATTTTTGTGTGCTGATCCCTTCAGTCATCGATGAACTTTCCCCGGTTTCATTTCTTTTCTCCTGCATCGTCGCGCCCATGGATGGCGAAATCACCTTATGCTGGAAGGCCAGTGGCTTACCATCAGCTGCGATACCCGCCTTCATGGCAGAGAAAGTTAAGGGTCTGAAAGGACCGAGCTGGGTATCATCTTCTCTGGTCCATACCACCTTAACCGGTTTGCCGACAGCTTTGGAAATACTTGCCGCTTCGGTCGCAAAATCAGGATATAATCTTCTTCCAAAACCGCCGCCATTGAAAAGAATATGTACCGTAACATTATCACGGGGCAAGCCTAATGTCCGCGACAATTCACTCTTCACCAAATCGGGGCCCTGCGCCGAAACCCAGATCTCTACTGCATCTGCGCCGGTCCATTGTGCCAGGCAATTCATCGGTTCCATCGGTGAATGCGATACGATCGGTGTTTCATAAAATGCTTCGAGTTTAATGGGCGCATCGGCAAATGATTTTTCAAAATCACCGTCAGCATGCACAACCAGACCTTCTGTTTTGGCGAGGTCTCTTAAACTTTGTTCATAATCTGTTGAATTAAATTTTTCAAGATCGCCATTATCCCATTTTATTTTTAATGCGAGCCTCCCCTGGCGGGCAGCCCAATAGTTATCTGCGGTCACCGCGATCGCGTCGTATTTGTTTTTTCCCAGCATCCGCTGGAACTGAACCACCTTCTGGACACCTGTTATTTTCAGTGCATCACTGTCGTCATAGCTCAGGATCTTTCCTCCAAAAACGGGATTGTGTTCTACCGATGCAAAGACCATCCCCGGCACTTCAACGTCTATTCCGTATACAGCCCTGCCGGAAGATTTGAGCGGGACATCGGGACGGGGATAGTTTTTCCCGAGGATCCTGAAGTCTTTTGGGTCTTTTAGCCTGGGACTTTGCAGAGGTGTCTGTTTAGAAGCTGTTTCTGCGAGTTCACCATAGGTAAAACTCTTTCCTGACGGTTTATGAAAAATCTTTCCCTGGTCGGCATAACATTCTTCCGGCGGAACTTTCCATTCAGAAGCAGCAGCCCCGATAAGCATATATTTTGCAGTAGCGCCAACTTTTCTGAGTGTCTCATAGTTTCCGCGAACGGAATGACTGCCTCCGGAAACCTGCGACCCGAATTGTTTTTCACCACCGGTCTGTAATATGGTGACGCTGTCGAGTGAAACTTCCAGTTCTTCGGCGATCAGCGCAGGTACCGATTGAAAGGTTCCCTGTCCCATATCCGGTTTCGGGTTCATCAAAGTGATCTTCCCGCTTTTTTCAATAATGACATAAGGAGAAAAATTGAAGGTATCGTCGAGATTACCGACAGCAATTGATTTTTTATTATCAGGACCGGACGAAAAACCAAGGACGAAGGCAACGCCGCCCAGGCTTGATAGCCTCAGGAAATTGCGGCGGTTGATGCCTGGATGTTGTCTTTCCTGCAGCAATTCGGCTATGAATGAATCTGACATAATATTTTATTGAAAAGATTTCAAGATATTTTTTATCCCATCATTTCAGCGGCACGGTGGATGGCTTTGCGAATGCGGGTATATGTTCCGCAGCGGCAAAGGTTGCCCATCATGGCCGCATCGATATCTGCATCTGATGGTTTTGGATTTGTTTGCAGCAGCGAAACAGCAGACATGATCTGACCGGACTGGCAATAACCGCATTGGGGAACCTGTAGTTCGATCCACGCTTTTTGAACAACATGGTCAATATTTTTGGAGATCCCTTCAATGGTGGTAATATTTTTAGCACCTGCAGCAGCTGAAACCGGCAGGGTGCAGGACCGCATGGCAACGCCATCAAAATGGACCGTGCATGCACCGCACAGGGACATCCCGCAGCCGAATTTTGTTCCTTTGAGTCCAACGATGTCCCGAATGGCCCAAAGCAAAGGCATTTGGGGATCGACGTCCAGCGTGTATGCCTTGTTGTTGATGGTTAAATTAATTGATGACATAAAAAGGAATTTAATAACGAATATGAATCAAAAAAGAAAACCTGAAGCAGCATTATTTTCAGACAGGCAATTTAATCTATTATTTTAAAATTCTTTTGCAGAATTTGTGAACACGAAAAAAATGCAGGACCTGGGGCGCACTATTTATTTTCCTTCCACTGATGCGTTTCATCATCAAAAAACTCTTTGCCCCAAATCGGTAATTCGGCTTTAATTCTCTCCACGGTTTCCTGGCAGGCATTGATGGCGGCTTTGCGGTGAGCGGAAGAAGTAAAAACGAAAAAGCACAGGTCGCCTGATTTTATTTTTCCCAGGCTGTGGTGAACATGCATGCAGGTGAGCGGATATTTTTCAAAAATGGACTCCCTGATTTCATGCATTTTCTCAAGAGCCATTTGCTCATAGGCGGTATATTCTATCGCGCTGATCTTTTTGCCCTCTTTTTCATCCTCCCTGATCTGTCCCAAAAATATACTATGCCCGCCAATGGTGGTCATGGTGTGGTGTTTTTGAAGGCTTTCGGCAATAAAAGACGGTGGGATGGCTCCCTGATAAAATATGTTTTTTATTTTCCGATCTGGCATACTTTTATATCCGAACAAGAGGGTTGGTTTTTTGTTTCATTCTTATTCTTCCCGGTAAAATTAAGGAAGATTCAGGTTTTCCTATTATGAAAGAGATCAAAGCAATCGTCCATGCATATGACAGGTTAGATAAAGCGACCACCGCTGCCGCCCTGGCCACCGTGGTGCGCGTAGACGGGTCATCATACCGACGAGCGGGCGCCCGGATGCTGGTAACGGATAACGGGTTTTGGGTTGGCGGAATAAGTGGCGGTTGTCTTGAAGGCGATGCTTTAAAAAGAGCGCAGTATGCGATCCTGAAAGCAGAATCCTCGCTGGTAACTTACGATACCGGCGATGATGATCCCTATCAAATCGGCGCGGGGCTGGGCTGCCAGGGCATCATCGATATTTTGTTTACGCCGCTTGATTATCGGGATAGCCATAATCCAGTTGAAATATTGAGAGCATGCACGGCATCAAACCGGCAAATGCAGGTACTCATCACCGTTACTGACCTTACGGGAGGATGGACAAATATAAAAGCAGGGGATGTGATTGGCTATACAGGAATGGATGCCCTTAAAATCTTTCATGACGCGTCGCTTGAAAAAGAGCTGGAAGAAAAAATAAACCGGCACCTGGAAAACGGGCGATCCGGGCCCGAGCGGTTCGACCGGGGTGACGGAAGAACATTATCTGTTTTCATCGAGGTGCTGCCTCCCGAGATTCACCTGGTTTTGATGGGACATCAATATGATATTTATCCGCTCACCAGGATGATTGCCGAATTGGGATGGCCTGCCACCATCGTATCCCATTTGCACAAACTGAACAACCGTGCCATTCCGCCGGGTGTAAGGGCTTTTGATTTTGATAAATTCAGCGATCTGCCCATTGACGAATATGCAGCCATCATGCTGATGTCGCATGATTTTAAAACCGATAAAGGAAACCTGAGGCGCGCGCTGTCGACACCGGCCCGCTATATCGGCATACTCGGACCCAGGGTGCGGGCTGAAAAAATTTTTAAGGAATTGGAACAGGAAGACATGCCTGTTTCTGAGGGGGATCAACAAAGAATTTATGCTCCTGCAGGTTTGGACATCGGAGCATTATCACCCGAAGAGATTGCCCTGTCGCTGCTTGCTGAAATAAGGACAGTTTTTGCTAACCGGCAGGGGGGCTCATTGCGTCTCCGTCAAACAACGATTCATGAAAGATATTGATTTCGACAGGGCACTCATCGTAAGGAATGATAAAATGATTTAGCATTGTGAAGGGATTAAATTGCCATAATGATTACAGATTCGTTTAACAGGGTACATGATTATCTCCGGATTTCTCTGACGGACAATTGCAACCTGCGTTGCTTTTATTGCATGCCTGAGGAAGACTATGAATTCACGCCTGCTGCCAAACTGATGCAGGTTGATGAAATCGTCGCCATTGCAAAAATATTTGTGAGCCTGGGAATAAATAAAATAAGGCTTACCGGAGGCGAACCCCTCGTGCGCAAAGGCATTGAGGAGGTCATTCTTCGCCTGGCTGAACTACCGGTCCGCATAGCCCTGACGACCAATGCCACGAGGCTCCATGGTTTCATAGACGTGCTGGAACAGGCGGGTGTGCGTTCGCTGAATATAAGCCTGGACACCCTGCAGGCAGAAAAATTTCACCTCATTACGCGGCGCAATGTTTTTGAAAGAATTCTTGAAACGATCAACCTGCTGATCAGCAAAAATTTTCATATCAAAGTGAATATGGTTGTCATGAAAGGACTTAATGACAACGAGATTATTGATTTTGTTCAATGGACAAAGGACACCAATGTGCATGTCCGCTTTATCGAGTTCATGCCATTTGATGCCAACCGCTGGACCAGCAATAAAGTGTTTACCTGGAAGGAGATGATGGAACGCATTGAACATATTTATCCGGTCGAGCGGCTGCAGGACGATCTGCATGACACCGCAAAAAAATACCGGGTAAAAGGCCACCGGGGCACTTTCGCGGTGATCTCCACGATGAGTGCTCCTTTTTGCAGCGGTTGCAACAGGATCCGGCTGACGGCTGACGGTAAAATGAAAAATTGTTTGTTTTCCAAAAAGGAAACGGATCTGTTGACCGCATTCAGAAAGGGGGAAGACATTATCCCCCTGATTTATGGAAGCATTTATTCAAAAGAAAAAGAGCTTGGCGGTCAGTTTACCAAAGATTTTGAAAATATCCATACAGAAGACATTCATAACCGCTCGATGATATCAATCGGCGGTTGAAATGCCAGCCGTAGTGGTTTTTTATTACAAAAAAAATCTTTTAAGTACCGCGGATTCCGTCAAGCCAGCATGCAGTTTAGTAACGGGGATATCATTAAATTAGTGGAATATATGGGTAACGGTTTGTACCAATTCATTGTCGAAAAGAACCTCGCAGCCATAAGGGAAATCCTTTCTGCTGATGCCGGTTTAGCGAACGATGGCATTACCTTGCATGACCAACCTCATGCAAAAAAAGGCCACCCGCTCCACAGACTTTGTGATGCCGTTTTCGGAAAGAAGATCACCGATGAGGACGCTATTGAGATGGCAAAAATATTTTTAGCTTTCGGAGCAAATATTAATGGCTATCAGTCTCTGGGGGACAACAACACGCCGTTGATAGCCGCTGCGAGTTTACATGCAGAACAATTAGGAATCTTTTATATCGGCCAGGGTGCCGACATTTTTTATGCTTCGCCTGGTGATGGGGCAACGGCGCTGCATTGGGCTGCCTACTGCGGACGCGATCAGCTGGTTCAGGCATTGATTGAAAAGGGAGCAAAAACCGATCAGCGGGACATCGCTTATGGCGGCACACCGCTGGACTGGGCAATCCACAGCCTGCGCTCGGGGGACAGCAATAATTTATTCAATCAAAGCGGGTGCATTAAACTAATGATGAATGCCGGAGCGGCATTAAAGGGTGCGGACGCTGAATATATAAAATCAATGCATTTCTTTGAATAAAATTCCAAACGGTCACCGATGCTGGTGATCCGGAAAAACAAATGTGCTGACCGGTCAATCATGACTGCCAGTTAAATTTATAAAGCAAAAAAAATGCCTTCTCGCTTACAAAGTATTCTAAAAAAAAATCTTCATCTCCGGGTGAACGGGAGCCTGTGGATCGAATGCGGATCCAGGAAATTTTTTGGCCCGGGTCCGATGGAATTGTTGGAAAGGATCGAAGCCAGCGGATCGATCAATAAAGCAGCCAAACAAATGGGCATGTCTTACAAAAAGTCATGGGAAATCATAAACCGTCTTAACAAAAATGCCGCCCGTTCATTGGTCGAAACAAAGGCAGGCGGGAAAAAAGGCGGCGGATCATCTATTTCACCCGAAGCAAAACAACTGATTGCGCAATACAAGAAAATGCGGAAAAAATTTGAACTCTTTTTGGAAAAGGAAACCACGCTGCTGGGCTGATTATTTTACCGCCCGAAAATAAAAAGATTTTGAGCATATTTATTGTTCGTTATATATTTATAAATATAACGGTAACGATTCTTTTTTTTATTCTTACAAAATCAACACCCGATGCTCAAAATGTTATTCTTCGCCTTAGCGATTCTGTGTCTGGCTCATGCCAGTACATTGGCACAACCCCAGCCGCAACCATTGCCCACCTACCCGAAGACGGTAGGGTATCTCAGTTTTATTTTACCCCTGGTAACGATCAACAAGAACACCACTACCAATGATTTTTCGGGTGGCGTTAACCAGTTTGCCATCGGGTTTCCTGTTGGCGTGAATGTTTTGTACCGCGAACATTTTGGTTTCAGTTATGAAATTATACCCACCATCCAGGCTTCACCAGGCATGACCAAAACCAGTAAAATATTATTTGACCCCGGACCAATGTTTCGTTTTTCCCATGGCTTCACTTTTGTCCCGCGACTGGCATTTGAAACAACGGGTCGTTACGGGTTCACGCCTGTTTTTAATGAAGTCTATGCTCGGACCAAAGTCGCCAATTATTTTGTGGCCATGTCCCTGCCAGCCAGATTTGGCAATAACGAACTGCCTACCATCGGATTGAATCTGCAGCTTGGTCTGATTTTTAATTAGGCATCCCGATTCCTGATATTATTGACTGCCAATCAGGCAAATCACGCTCATAAAAAACCCACTACCTGGCGGTAGTGGGCGGGGTTGCCTTATTGAGCAACCACTACGTTAATGACCACATCCCGGAGGGCATGGGCAGTCTTTCGGGCAATCTTTGGGGCATGAGCACTCCGTTTTCTTTGCCTTTTTCTTTGCGTGTTTCGCATTACCTGCAAAAGCAAAAGAAGTAGACAAAAGCGTCATTGCCAGGATTGCAAAGAATATCTTTTTCATTTTGATATCATTTGAAATGCTTACAATATTGTTTACTTGTCGGTATTAAGAAAGCCATTCTTTGGGCGGATGCCAACAGTCTGCAGTATAGGATGAAATCGCTTTATCGTTTGTGAGTATGGAGTCGGTGGAAATGATTAAAACGATCGCGTGGTGATCAAATGGTAATTCATTCACAAAGAAATTGCCGTAGGCGCAGGCCATAAATGGATTGCATTTGCTGCAGTCGGGTTCGCTTTTTTCCTTCTCCGCTTTTTTGCTGCATTGTTTTTTTTCGCAGCAGGTCCTGTTGGAGCACGTCGTCCTGACTCCATCGCTTACCGGGTTGGAAGTGCTCATTGCCGGTTGAATAATCAGGAAGCCGACCAGGATCAAAAATATGGAGGCAATGATTTTCATTTTCTGAAAAACAAGTTAGCCAAAGGATGTCAGATTTTTATGCCGCTTATAAAAAAGAGAAAAAATAAGCCCGGTCACCGGCCAGGTATCGCCGTATAAGTATTTACATACGCGCAGGGATTAGCATAAGGCGTATTCAATGCCAAAACCAATTTTGTGTTTGATTCGGAATTAATCAGAGAACCAGGAATGAATAAAAAGTGCTTATCAGCATCCGGAGCAATCAGATCTATATCCAATACTCTTCCATAAGCCTGCGGGGTCACCTGGTAAGTGCCTGAATAATGTCGCAGCGCGTTTCCAACAGCTCCGTATAAATCCACCTGGCCGGTTAATGAAAAGACAAGTGTCTGGGTTTGATAAAATCCAATGGTATCCATGCATGCATCACAAACACAAATCTTCGTCAACGACCATGTCCCAACCAATCCGGTTGCCGATATTTTTTTTGAGCAGGAGGAAGTTAAGGCTAGCCACAGACCCGTACCCATGAGAATCCAGGTTTTCATTTTTATTGTTTTACTGCGATGACTGCGAAAACCCGGCGAGCGTTGCGCAGACCAGGTACTATCTTTATCAGCATCAACCTGACTCCGTGGTGAGCTTTCCTTTCCAGGGAACTTTGCCATAAAAAACCTGAAAAATGTCACCGATTGCTATTTCCGGTATGCCTCATAACTAACGGCAGTTGGTATCTTATTTTCGACTTCTTCCGGATGACCGCACCAATCGGTGATTGCTTCAGTGCGTAAATGACCTCGTGAAACGCAAGCAGCATAAACCTCATCATGCTCACCTGCCCGGGACACTACCCAAAGTCAGCTGAAATACAATAATGGATATTTTTTGTTATTGGATATCAGCCATCATCGTTATGATGTACATTTAAATAAGTAATTCTAAAACATGTTTCATAAATCCTTATTCACTATTGCAATATTAATAGCAGGGTCAACGCAATGCAACATCAACAAACAGTAATTCCACCCAGCTTCATGATAGCATTAAATTGTAATTAGGAAATAATTCAAACTGACCCGCCGCGGAAATTTCAATTGCAAATTGACAAAAAGATTTATGAACATTGAGGATATTGTTAAATTAGCGGATAAGGCATAACTATGCATAGAAAAGATTTAATTCAATATTTGAACGAACAAATGGATTCAAGCGACTTCAAGGCAATTGTAAGTGAAGAAGTACAATCATTTAAAAAGAATTTACAAATAAAAGGAGGTTCAGTTCCCATTATTTATGACGGCGATAATATAGAAACAAAAATTACATATGCTTATTTGAAAAGGCTCGGCGAAGACTTTTTGCATGATCAATTGGATGAATATTATATCAGTTATATAGTGGATGCATTGTCGCTTTCTGAACATTCGCAATTTGAAAGTGAAGAATTAAAAGAGAAATTTTATGCCTTAACAGATTTTGAAGTGAATGGACATTTGACAAAGAGCTTCATGATGCAAATTCTTAATGATAAATCTGCTACCTAATTTCAAAGTGAGACAAGCCCAATAGGTTTACCATGACGGGTAAATCACAAAAAAGTCTTATTTTTAAGGAATTTCCAGGCAATCTCCCGAGCCATCCTGCAGGCAGCCTCAACGCCACATCATAATATACCGTATGCACAATATAGTTAAACCACAATGAGTTTTACATAAAGCGTGCGGATGTCATTGGTAAATATTTACCCAACAATAAATATTTCGAACGGAATGGAAGAATGGTTCTTTGTTTTATCCGGGTCACAAAACAGGAAAGACAGGATAAAACAAACCTGGTCAACGGATAATTAAACAAGTCGATATGTTGCTAATTGGTAGACACTCGCTATTGGTTTTATTGCTAAGTCCGGTTGGATTCGCTTTTTCGCAGACCGATGTATTAACGCAGCACAACGACCTGGCAAGAACGGGCTGGAATAACCAGGAAACCGTGCTGACCACCGGCAATGTTAATACAAACTCATTTGGTTTTTTGTTTGCCCGCCCGGTAGACGATCAGGTTTTTGCCCAGCCCCTGGTGGTGAGCAATGTGAGCATTCCTTCGGTTGGAAACAGAAATGTAGTCTATGTCTGCACCGTTAATAATTCGATTTACGCCTTTGATGCAGACAACGGAAATATCACCAGCCCTTACTGGCAAAATAATTACACCCCCTCGGGTTACCGGCCGGCGGCCAGGACCGACATGCATCCGGGTTTGTGCGGCGGATACTACAATGATTTTTCCGGTAACATTGGTATAGTAGGTACCCCGGTCATTGATAAAGCCTCCAACACCATGTACTTTCTGACCAAGGTGGTTACTACGGCAGCCGGTGTGGTGGATAATCATACCTGGAACAGCAGCGTGACGAATGAGGAATATACCTACACCACAACCGGGTTCCATCAATATCTTCATGCCATCGATATCGGCACCGGTGCGGAAAAAACAAATAGTCCGGTTGAAATCATTGACAGCCTGCCCGGAACCGGCGATGGCAACATTAACGGAAAGATCGGGTTTGATCCGAGAAGACAATTAAACCGCCCCGGGCTGGTCTTGTCGCGCGGCATCGTTTACCTGTGTTTTTCGGCGCATTGCGACTGGGATCCCAACCATGGATGGATACTCGGCTATGATGCATCAAATCTTCAGTTAAAAATCGGCTACATCTCAACGCCCAATGATGCAAGAGGGGGAATTTGGATGAGCGGCGCTGCTCCCGCAGTAGATGCATCGGGTAACCTCTTTGTCGCAACGGGGAATTCCGAAGTGGATGAAAACAGCTTTACGGACCTCCCCGGAATAACCGTTAACAGGGGAGAAAGCGTGGTGAAGCTCACGCCGAATGCGGCAGACAGTACTGCTAACGCATTAACCATTTCCGGATTTTTTACTCCGTCCGGTTACCAGGTCTACGACGACGCCGATCTCGATTTCGGCATTCAGACATTATTGATACCGGGCACCAACATGCTCATGACCGGCGTAAAAGGGAAATCTATCTATGTCCTGGATCAAACCCATCTTGGCGGATACAATGCCGGGGTAGACAGTGCGATACAAATTTTCCCGGTTTCGTCCAACGCACAATTGCATTCTTCTTTTGCTTACTATGGAGGGACTGCCGGTCAATATGTCTATCAGTTCTCTGAAAACACCTTGCTCCAGTCGTTCAGGGTCAATGCAAACACCCTCGGCAATCCGGTCAGCGGAAGCGTTAGCGGTCCCACAGGGGCATCAGGAGCATACATGTCCGTTTCGTCAAACGGCGCTAACGACACCACTGCCATACTCTGGATCACTCACGCAATAAACGGATGCAACGCCAACCAGTCTCTGTGCACGGGTGTGCTCAGGGCCGTACGGGCAGATGACGTAACGACGGAGTTGTGGAATTCAACCATAAAACCCGCAGACAACCTGGGCAATTTCTCAAAAATGAATTGCCCGACAATTGCTAACGGTAAAGTATATGTAAATACTTTTTCCAACCAGCTGATGGTTTATGGATTGAATAACAACAGCAGCTGCGATAGTTTTCCTGACGTTGCTTTGTCTGCGATAAATCCCGGCGCCACCTATATGGCGTCTTCCGACAGCAGCACCGCGTCCAATGCATTTGACGCAAACCAGGCCACCAGCTGGACAGCAGCGCCAAGCGGCACTGGCGGCGGCGATAGTGCAAACCTGACAGTCAACCTCGGTGCCAGGTATGATCTATGCAAAGTGGTTATCTACTGGGGTTCCGGTTATGCAAAATCCTTTATGATAGAGGGTTCAAATGATGATAGCAGCTTCACCAATCTTTACACTGCCACTGCCAATACGGCTGACTCCGATATCATCAGCCTGTCGAATCAAAGTTATCAGTACATCAGGATGCAGGGAATCACCAGGAGCAATGCCGGCAGCGGTTACGTGATCGATGAAATGGAGGTGTTTGGTCAGTTGTCCAACCCCTGCTCAAGTCCTGCAGGACTTTCCGCAACAAACATCACACAAAATGCGGCAACTCTAAATTGGCAGGCGGTAGCCGGGGCAACAAGCTATACGATTCAATATAAAACTTCTCTGGTGACCAGCTGGATAACCAGAACAACGACCTCCACCTCCATCAATATTACCGCGCTGAGCTGCAACACGGGATATATTTACTCCGTGGCGGCAACATGCTC
>Ga0070731_10003796_pt1 | contig 13405 bp, 11 predicted proteins | sample Coa_R1_2_FD_66448 | JGI IMG/M metagenome (GOLD analysis project Ga0070731, IMG submission 66448) | Surface soil microbial communities from Centralia Pennsylvania, which are recovering from an underground coalmine fire - Coalmine... | ecosystem: Environmental > Terrestrial > Soil > Unclassified ... | reverse complement strand
AATGGCTTTCGATAAAAAAAATATTTTTAGTCACAGCCCAAACCCTTTGTTAAAGCGGGTTTCAGCGTCAATTCCACAGTTTGTTCATAATTTTTTTTAAAGTATTTTTGCCATCCGTTTTAAAATACGGCACACCATATATATGTCAATCATTCAGTCAATCCGGGACAAAGCCGCGTGGCTGGTATTTGGACTTATCGCCGTGAGCTTAGCCGGGTTTATTTTGATGGATGCGGGTAAGTCCAAATTTTTTGGTGGAGGAAGCCAGCAGAGTACCGTGGGGACAGTTAATGGCGAAGAGCTGGATTATGTGAATTATGAAAAAAGAGTGCAAGGGATGGAGCAGCAACAGCAGACTCAGATGCAGGGGCAGCCGCTTAATGAAATGCAACAACAAAATATCCGGCAGAGTGTTTGGGACCAGTTTGTGGAGGACGCGACTATGGATAAGGTGTATGATGAGCTTGGCCTGCAGGTAACTGATAAGGAACTCAATGATATGCTGGTTGGTCCCAATGCGATCCCGGATATCCGTCGCTCTTTCACGGATCCGAAAACCGGCGCTTTTGATGCACAGGCTGCGGCGTCCACAATTAACCAGCTGCGAACCCTTTACAGGAGCAATAATAAGTCAGCAAAAGGATACGAGCAGGCCCGTTCTTTTTTTGAAGAAGGTATTCCGCAGATTGTCAAGTACCGGCTGAAAGAAAAATACATCGGCATGCTTACCGGAAGTGTGTATATTCCCAAATGGATGGGAGAAAAAACACTTTCTGACGCAAGCCAGATCTCCTCCATTTCCTACGTCGTTCAGCCATATTCAAAAATTTCCGACAGCGCCGTAAAGATCAGTGACGACGATATCGCTGATTATGTCAGCAAACACAAAGATCAATATAAGCAGGACCAGTCGAGGACGATTTCCTACGTAACATTTAATGCTGCTCCTACTTCCGCCGATAGTTCCGCGCTAAAGCAGCAAATGGTGAACGTTAAACCTGAATTTGCATCTACGACAGACGTGCAGGGTTTTCTGGCACGGAATGAAGGCGGTGACTATGCCGACACCTATACCCCGAAAAGCAAGATGCCGGGGTTATACAAAGACTCACTGATCGCGCTTACGAAAGGGGGGGTCTTCGGACCATACCTGGAAGCGGGTAATTATATGCTGGCTAAAAAGATCGACGAAAGAAGCCTGCCCGACAGTATTAAATGTCGTCATATCCTGATTAAGGTTGCCGATCAGCAAAAAGGCCAGATACGCGATGACACCACAGCCAAAAAACTGATTGACAGCATCGCTGCGGCCATCAAGGGTGGCGCCGACTTTAACCAGCTTGTTCTGAAATACAGCGAGGACGAAGGAAGTAAAAATAACAAGGGAGAGTATAATTTTGCTTCTTCGGCCAGCCTGGTTAAGCCCTTTTATGAAACAGTATTCTATGATCCTGTCGGTACCAAGAAAGTCGTCAAGGCAGAAAGTGACAACTATATTGGATATCACTACATCGAAGTATTGAGCCAGAAAGACTTTGAACCCGCTTACAAGATGGCTTACCTGGCCAAGCGAATAATCGCCAGCTCTGAAACAGAACAAAACGCATCGGGACTCGCTAACCAGTTTGCAGGTGAAAGTCGCACGCGTGAATCCTTCGATGCCAGCATCAGCAAAGAAAAACTCCAAAAGCTGATTGCTCCGGACCTCACGCCAACTTCTGCGGTGATCCCGGGACTTGGGACCAGCCGTGACCTTCTCAAATGGGTCTATGATGACAAGACCTCTGTCGGCGATGTCTCCACGCCATGGCTGGTGGGACAGAAGTATGTTGTGGCGATGTTGACGGAAATCAATAAGGAGGGAACGATGGGGGTGGCTAAAGCAAAACCCATCGTTGAGCCAATCCTGCGCAACCAGAAGAAGGCAGACGAGATTGAGAAAAAGATCGGGAATCCGGCTTCGCTGGATGCGGTCGCATCTTCTACGGGTCAACCCAAAATGAAATCGGACAGCGTAAGCTTTTCTTCGATCTATATTCCAAATGCGGGCCGCGAGCCGAAAGTGGTCGGCGCTTCGTTCGATAGACAATTGACAGGTAAACCAGTCTCGCCAGGCATCGCGGGAGGACAAGGCGTCTTCTATATCCAGGTGCTCGGCGTAAGCGCCAAATCGGGCGGAAGCGATCTTGAACAGATTCGCTTCAGCCAGGCGCAGCAGCAAAAATCGATGATCCAGTATCGCGCCATCGAGGTTTTGAAAAAAACTTCGGCTATTAAGGATAACCGGTCGAGTTTTATCTAAGCCCTTCCCACAATTTTCGGCATAAGAAAGGCGGGTCTTCCCGCTTTTTGCTTTATGGAAGGAGGATAAACCTTCTGGTTTTATTTTTGTAATAGAAATAACTTATTTCATGCCCGACGAGATTGTCAACAAAGTAGCAGCGAGTGGTCTGGTCACGATCGACCTGGAGGACTTTTACCCGGGGAAGGAAGTGGCTTCGTTCGATTTAATGCCGCTGCTTTTCAGGGGACTCATTTTGAAAGAAAAAGAATTTCGTGAAGGGTTGCAGCAGACCGACTGGAACCAATACCGGGACAAGATCCTTGCCGTGCATTGCTCGACCGATGCGATCATCCCTGCCTGGGCTTATATGTTGATCGCGACACATACGCAGGGGATCGCCAAAGAAATCCTGATTGGGAACGAAGCGGGGGTCATCAAGGAGGTTATGCTCCGTCGAATCGACCATCTGCCGGCAGAGGAATATGAGGGCAAAAGAATTGTTGTAAAGGGTTGTGGCGATCTCCCTGTAGGCGATGCAGCGTACCTGGAAATTACAAAGAAACTTTTGCCCGTTGCGCGCAGTATCATGTACGGCGAAGCATGCAGCAATGTTCCCATCTTCAAACGCAAATAGCTCCGATGCCATCTACCATCCGCGAAGCGCTAGTGGGCGATATCAACCAGCTTGCTCACTTGTTCGATCTTTACCGGATTTTTAATAAAAAAGTAAGCGACCACAATGCGGCGCGGGAATTTCTAATCGAAAGGCTGCAGAAGAAAGACTCGGTTATTTTTGTCGCCGTTGAAGCAGCTGAACTTGTCGGGTTTACTCAACTTTATCCACTTTTCTCCAGCTTGGCCATGAAACCTGCATGGATCCTCAATGATCTTTATGTACTTGCCGAGTGGCGCGGAAGGGGGGTCGCACGCCAGTTGCTGGATAAGGCAAAAGAACTTGCCCGGGAAACCGGCGCATCGGGCATCCAGCTTGAGACGGAAAAAACAAACGAGCAAGGTAACCATCTTTATCCCGCTGCAGGCTTCCTTCCTTATGACCTCAATAACTTTTACTGGTGGCCCGTGGGATAGGGCGGGAGCAGAGTTCCGCGGAGAACAAAAAATGCCACGGTAAAATAAATGATCAGTCCGGTGACGTCGACCAGCGTGGCGACGAATGGTGCAGACGAGGCTGCGGGATCGGCCCCGAGCTTTTTTAATATAAGCGGCAACATGGATCCAGAAAGCGTTCCCCAAAGTACGACGCCGATCAGCGCAAGAAATACCGTGATTCCCACCAGCAGCCAATACTGGCCGTAGTCGACGATCTTTAGCTGCTGCCAGATCGTGATGCGTAAAAAACCTACTGCTCCAAGGATGGATCCCAGCGCAAGCCCCGAGATGATTTCACGCCGCATGACCCGCCACCAATCACGGAACCCGATTTCACCAATGGCCATCGCACGAATGATTATAGAAGAAGCCTGCGAGCCCGAATTTCCGCCGCTGGAAATAATGAGCGGGATAAAGGTCGCGAGAACCAACGCTTTAGCAAGCTCATCCTGGAAATGTTGCATAGCAGTCGCCGTGAGCATTTCTCCAAGGAATAGGATGACCAGCCAGCCGGCCCGCTTGCGGATCAGGCTTGGGAACGAAATGGTTGTGTAGGGTTCGTCCAATGCTTCAGATCCACCGATTTTCTGTATTTCGCGTGTGTCTTCTTTTTCTGCAAGCCTCAGCACATCATCCACTGTTACAATACCCAGCAGGACACCCGAGTCGTCTGTAACTGGTAGTGCAAAGCGGCTGCTGTTACGAAACACAGGAATAGCTTCTTTTTGTGAGCGATTGACGTTCAGGGTCAGATACTGGTGATCCATGATCTGTTCGACACGCGTTTCGGGCTCGACTACCAGGAAATCCTTGATGTTGATATCATCAATCAAAAGTCCAGCGTCATCGACGACAAATAAAAAATTCAAAGTCTCGGTGGCCTTTCCCCGGTGCTTGATGAGATCCAGTATATCATGCACAGTATCCTCTTTTTTGATCGCGACATAATCGGGTGTCATCAGCCTGCCAACCGACCCTTTGGGATATCCCAGAAGTTCCAGGGTTTCAGCCCTCACCTCCGGTTCAAGTATTTTCAGTAGCTCTTTCACGGCGTGGCCCGGCAGCAGCGAAAGAAAAGCGGTGCGATCGTCCGGCAAAAGATTATTAAGCAGTTCTGCAGCTTTTTGCTCGGGCAGAGAATTGATAATAATTTCCTGTCTTTTCTTGCGGAGGAATTTGAATGCACGTGCGGCCTGCATCGGGTCGAGATGCTGGAAGAGCTTTGCAGCCCACTTGGTATTGCGGTTCGTGAATTCGACAATGTCACGCGAGCTCAGCTTCCGCAATTTCACAAAATCGGTGATCTTGTTGTGCTGCAACAGGTTTTTAATGTCGTTTAAACTAAGCATACGGAAATGGTTATAGTTACAGATAAGAACCAATGGTTAAAATAAGAACGAAGGCCGGAATTCGAGCGGGAAAAATGTGAATGGTTACCATGCGGACTTCAGGCGCCACACATTCACTTTGTCAAAAACGACAGGCCCATTGTCGCAAAAAAGCTCGACCCCGCGATTATTCGCCGAGGGGAAGACTTGGGAAGTAAGCACCACACTGCCATTCGCACCGAATACCTCGATGATGCTGTTATCAAAAAAGACGTCCAGTGAGACCGCGTGACGATCTGTCCTGAGCGGTGCCTCATAGTGTGCGAGCGAATCATAGTTCCTGTTGAATGAACTGTCGCCCGCGCTCCTCCTGTCGATAAACAAAACCTGTCTGGCTTCATCGTAGCCAATAACAAATGCGCCCGATTTACCAGCGGCGAGGCGGATCCCCGAAACGGTCTTGGGCGCAGGCGACCAGGTCAATTCCACTTCGAGCGTTGTGCCGGTTGATCCTATTGGTTTTTTACCATCGACGCGGATATTTTTTTGTTCGCTTGCGTCGGTTCGCAGTTTTCGTATCGCCGGAACCGGCCGCTGCAGGAGTTTCCAATTTCCGTCAGTTGGTTCAAGTGACAATTCGCGTGGCATTGTCATTGCGCCGCGCCAGGGGGACACAGGAATGCTGCCGGCATAGTTCCAGTTGTTTGCCCAGCCGAGGAGGACAGGCGCCTGTCCCGCCGGCAAATGATTGTAAACAATGGCCGCGTAATTGTCTGGTCCGTAATCTATAGGAGAAGCTTGACCGTGCGGACTCTCCGTCCTAAACCTCGTCCCATCAAATTCGCCCACAAAATATTGCTCGCTTACCTGAATTGAATTAAACAATACCCATTTGAAAGCATCTGCTTTGCCGGCTATAGGCACTCGCGTAATACTCGGGCATTCCCAGATGCTCGAAGTGTCTCCCGCGGGACCGAAATCACTGAGGTGGGACCATTCTCGCAAATTCTTCGATCCGTAGAACTGCACGATGTGATCAGGAGGAAGAACGACCGCCATTACCCATTTCTTTTGGAGAGCATACCAGAATACAAAGGGGTCGCGAAAGTCTTTTCTGTGGATGTCCAACACAGGATTATGCGCGTACTTGGTAAAGGTCTTTCCTCCGTCAAGGCTGTAGGCAATTGATTGTGCCTGGTTATCCGGGCCAAGAGCGCCCGGCTGATGATGAGACGTATAGATCGCGACCAAAACGGTCTGGCCCGGTTCTTTCGCAAATCCACTGGTGTTATTAGCATCGACGACGCAACTGCCTGAAAAAATCATAGCGGCGCTATCTTCGGGAATCGCCAAAGGCTCCTGCCGCCAGTGGACCAGGTCGCGGCTGGTAGCGTGCCCCCAGCTCATGTGGCCCCACACTTTGTCATAGGGGTTGTACTGATAAAAGAGGTGGTAAAGGCCTTTGTAATAGACAAGGCCGTTGGGGTCATTGGTCCAGTTAACGGCGGGCGAAAAATGAAATTGCGGCCGGTAGCGCTCATGGTATGTTTTGTCCGCTGTTTGCGCAAATGCCTGTAAAGAAAAAAGATAAATAGCGTAGACGAGAAATTTTTTCATGGTAGTTGATTACGCGACGAGTGCAGCTGCACCGAAGACGCCCGCACTATCACCCAGGCTGGGTTTCAGGATCGGAACATCTACGCGGTTATTAAAAATATACCGTCCAAGGAATTCTTTCCCTGTCGTGTATATGCCGTCTATATTACCCACGCCACCACCAACGACAATCACATCGGGATCCAGGAGGTTCGTAATCACCGACACGCCTTTACCAAAAAAGTGAAAGAGCCGCTCCATTGCCTTGGTTGCATTCTCGTCTATGCCTTCCCGGTAGTGTTTCACGATTTCCCTGAGCCGTAGTCTTTTTCCCGCAAGAATCGAATAATATCGTTCAAGCGCAGGTCCGGAAATAATTGTTTCGACGCAGCCTGTCTTGCCGCAATAACAGGGGCCGCCAGATTCATCAAGAAAGTTATGTCCCCACTCGCCCGCGATTCCATGACAGCCTGGCCATATCTTTCCATCCACAACGATACCTCCTCCTACGCCTGTACCCATGATAATACCAAAAACGAGCCTGGCCCCAGGGGCTTTTTCTTTGACGACGCCCCAATGGGTTTCTGCCAGTGCAAAACAATTGGCGTCATTAGCAAGCAAAACGGGGATTTTTAAAGCAGCCTCGATGTCTTTTTTGAGCGGTTGCCCATTGAGCGCCGTCGAATTGCAGTTCTTCATCGTCTGCAGAATGGGATCGAGCACACCGGGTGTTCCAAAACCGATGGTGTCTGGCTTGAGGCCCGATTGTGCTTGCATATCATCCACGAGTTTTTTGATCTGCCTGACAATATGATGGTAGCCATTAAGTGCTTCGGTATCGATCCTCGTTCGGATCAGTGGTGTTGGGTCTTCGATTGAGCGGAGGATCACGCCTTCGATTTTTGTTCCGCCCAGGTCAATTCCCCACAATGGCTGGTTCATTTCGTCGCATTAAGTCATGAATTTAAAATTTTTAAATTAGAAACTAACCGATAAATTTAGTTGATAAACCCAATGCCATGCTCTCCTTTCCTGTTCGCGTAGCACTTATCGCCGCTCTTGGCGGATTTCTGTTCGGGTTCGAAACCGCGGTCATCTCGGGAGCGGAAGAAACCATTCAAAAACTTTGGCAGCTCAACTCCGCCTGGCACGGGTTCACGGTAGCATCGAGCCTGATCGGCACGGTGATAGGCTCGATCATCGCGGGCGTCCCAGCGCAACGTTATGGACGCAGGACCACCCTTAAGGCGATATCGATCCTCTATCTTATTTCTGCTGTTGGCTGTTCGCTTTCCACGCTCTGGATCATGTTTGTTAGCTTCCGGTTTATCGGGGGCATCGCTGTCGGTGCTTCGTCTGTCGTTGGCCCAATGTATATTTCCGAAATCGCGCCTGCCCATCAGCGCGGGAGACTGGCTGGGTCTTTCCAACTTAATATCGTCGCCGGGATTTTTATTTCGTATATCACCAATTTTTTGTTTGCCGGGACGGGCGCCGATTCATGGCGATGGATGCTTGGTGTGATGGTTATTCCCGCAGGGCTATTCGCTTTGTTATTGCGCACGATCCCCGAGAGCCCCCGCTGGCTTGTTCTTAACAATCGTGATGGGGAAGCAGAAAAGATTTTTGCGAAAACGGGAGAAACTGATGCTGTCAGGCTCATCCGCGAAGAACACGAACTCTCCAAACACGGCACCCGCGAAAGTCTATTCAACGGCAAATACCGCAAGCCGATTCTTTACGCGGTGCTTCTGGCCATGTTCAACCAGCTCTCGGGCATCAACGCCATTTTGTATTATGCCAAGCGGATTTTTGAACTCGCCGGTTTTGACCAGGCGCATGCCTATCTGCAACCAATTTATATTGGGGCAGCCAACCTGCTGTTTACTATACTCGCGATGGCCTTTATCGACCGGTTCGGACGGAAAACGCTTCTCATCATTGGCTCAGCAGGCATGATCTGCTTTCTTGCGCTTACAGCCAACGCATTTCGAGGCGGCATGTCGGGCAACAGCTTCGTCCTTTTTTACCTGATTGGATTTATTGCGTTTTTCGCATTTTCTCAGGGGGCGGTCATTTGGGTATTTATTTCCGAAATCTTTCCGAATTCGGTGCGTTCGCAGGGCGGATCACTGGGAAGCTTCACGCACTGGATCATGGCGGCGATTATTTCATGGACCTTCCCCGTAATTGTCGAAGGAACCGCGCACGGCGGTTTTTACTCATTTATTTTTTACAGCGCCATGATGTTGCTCCAATTGCTTTTTGTTTTGAAGTTTCTCCCCGAAACAAAGGGAAAAACGCTCGAATCAATCCAGAAAGAGCTCGGCATTGAATGACGATCTCCTCGCGGGAATTGCCAATTATTTCTCTATATTTATCCTACTAACGAGGCCTGCCGGATTTATTCCCAAAACCATTTTAATGCAAACCACGGAACTACTGAACACGTACTTTGTTGATTCCGGCACATGGGATGAGATGTACAAGGACACGACAGTGCGCGAGCAATACCGCGGCGTTGTCCAGTTCATGCAAGACCTCGACGTGGAAGAATTAAACCGGAAAGAAGAACTGGCCCGCCGGCTGTTCATGAGCCAGGGGATTACTTTCACGGTCTATAGCAGTGGCGAAGGGATCGAAAAAATTTTTCCTTTTGACATCATCCCCCGCATTATTACGGCCGCCGAATGGAAATATATCGAAGAAGGGATCAGGCAAAGGCTCAAGGCGCTCAATCATTTCCTGAAGGATGTTTACAACGACCAGTTTATTTTGAAAGACGGCGTCGTTCCGGTGGAAATGATTTACAGCTGCCCCCATTATTTGCGCGAAATGCACAATTTCCCTGTTCCTCACGATATCTACGTTCACATCGCGGGGATCGATCTCATCCGTAACAGTGACGGCACCTTTTATATCCTCGAAGACAACCTGCGCACGCCAAGCGGCGTAAGCTATATGCTGGAGAACCGCGAAATCACCAAGCGGATATTTCCCGATCTGCTGCCCCGGAACAATGTGCGCAGCGTTACCGAATACCCGAATATCTTGCACCGCAACCTGGTAGCGCTTTCTCCAAGGCAGATCGCACACCCGAACATTGTGCTACTCACACCTGGCATCTATAATTCGGCATACTTCGAGCACAGCACACTGGCCAGGCTTATGGGCGTGGAACTTGTCGAAGGTCGGGACCTGGTGGTATCCAATCACCGCGTATACATGAAGACGACATCCGGCCTCCAGCAGGTCGACGTCATTTACAGGCGAGTCGATGATAACTTTCTCGATCCTGTGGTGTTCAATCCTGCAAGCATGCTTGGCGTCGCCGGAATCATGAGCGCGTACCGCAAGGGAAACGTCGCAATTGTCAATGCAATCGGCAACGGCGTCGCCGACGATAAAGCGATATACACCTATGTGCCCGCCATGATACGATATTATCTCAATGAAGAGCCGATCCTGAAAAATGTGCCGACATATCACCTGGACAATGTAGAAGAAAGAGATTATGTGTTCGGAAGTATGGACAGCATGGTCATTAAGAAGACTAATGAAAGCGGTGGCTACGGTATGTTGATGGGCCATGTCGCCAGCGAAGATGAGATCCTGAGGTACAGGGTCGAAATTCTGAAGAACCCGAGAGAATACATTGCACAGCCAATCATTTCGCTTTCCTCGTCACCCTGTTATATGCACGGTAAGTTGCAGCCGCGGCGTGTTGATCTCCGCCCTTACGCGCTCTGCGGACCGGATGGCATCCAGATCGTACCGGGCGGATTGACGCGCGTCGCACTGCGCGAAGGTTCGCTGGTGGTCAATTCGTCGCAGGGCGGCGGAAGCAAGGATACTTGGGTGCTGGCGGACCAGCTCAATAAATAATTAAACGGTCATGAATATTCGAAAAGGATGCTGAGTCGCGTTGCCGATAGCCTATATTGGATGAGCCGCTATATGGAAAGAAGCGACGGAATCCTTCGCATGTTGAAGATCAACTATGCTTCCTCGCAGGATGACATCCATGAATTCTCGTGGAAGCCCGTGCTGCAGATTTTTACCTACCTGGAGGAAAAGCAGGCCGACGCGATCGCCCATCACTCGCGGGCGGTGCTGGAGTATATGGTCACTGATAAGGAAAACCCCAATTCGGTTTTAAATATCCTGACCAAGGCCAGGGAAAATGCGCGGAGCGTTCAGGACAATATCACAAAGGAACTCTGGCAATGTCTTAATGAATTCTACCACACCGTGCGGGACGAACGCCTCGTCAACTGGCTTCATAAGGAGGACCCGGTAACGATCCTGGACAATTTGATCAAGCAGGGCTTGTTGTACTACGGCACGGCGGATATCACCATGGCCCGCGGCGATGGATATGCGTTTCTGAACATCGGTAAGTTTATCGAGCGTGCAGTGCAGTCGGCCGACATTCTGGATATCAAATTCAGCGATAAAAACTATGACCTGTCCAAAACGGATACGAGTTATTGGAAGTATTTGTTGATGTCGATTTCAGGATACGAGATTTATCTTAAAACGTATCGCAGCGGCTTTGATGCGAAAAATGTCGTTGAGCAAATCGTGCTTGACGAGAATTTTCCGCGGTCTGTCAACTATTCCGTGCAACGCCTTTACATCTATTTCGAGAGACTAAGGAACCAGCGCAATGCCGAGGGGTTTCAGAAACTCGAATTTCTCATCGGGAAGATCAGGAGCCGAGTGAAATACTCGACAACCGAAAGCATCATGAAGGAAGGACTTCACACCTACCTCAGCGGCCTGCGCGAAGAATTGTTCGGCGTAGCGAAGACGCTTGATCAATATTACTTCGCATATACATAGCGACAAATGACTATTTTTGGCAACCGAATGGTTTAATCCAGCAGACAAGCTTAATGCCCCGATTCAAGATCCACCACGTTACGAAATACACTTACGAGGCCCCAGTGCGCGACAGCGCCAACCAGGTTGTCCTCTACCCGATCAGGGATCAATACCAGGATGTGCTCAGGCAGGAATTAGCCATTACGGGAGAGCCCCTTGTCGAGATTTACAAGGATTATTATGGCAATGAAGTCGGCTCCTTCATGCACGCCGAACCCCACCTTAAACTTGTGATCGATTCGAGAGTTGAAGTCATTACGAAAGAAAGGCCTCTCCCGGGGGAGGACCCTGATACAACAGGGCAGTGGAACTACCTGCAGCAGATCGCACACCAGGCCGCATTTATCGATTTTTTAAATGCCGAGCAATTTGAATCGCTTGGCGAACTCCAGGAAATCGTCAATCCAGGCGAATGCCGCTCGGAAACGCCGCTGGCATGCGCGATGCGATTCTCAGACTACGTCTATGTCCATTTTAAATACATCAAAGGCATTACGAGCGTGGAAACCACCATCGACGAAGTGTGGAAACTAAAAGCGGGTGTCTGCCAGGATTTTGCCCACATTCTCCTCGTCATGTTGCGTCTTGTTGGTATCCCTGCCCGTTATGTCAGCGGCTACATTTGCCCAAATAAGAATGGCATGCGCGGTGAGGGGGCAACTCACGCCTGGGTCGAGGCGCATATTCCTGCTTATGGATGGATTGGCCTTGATCCGACCAACAATTGTATCGCCAAGGACCGCCATGTCCGGCTGGCAGTTGGAAGGAACTTCAGCGACTGTTCGCCGGTCAAGGGAACCTACAAGGGAACATCAAACCACCAGCTCGAAGTTGGCGTATCGGTTTCATATGAAGATGGTACACGCGTCGAAGAAACCGCAACGATATTAACGCCGCAGCCCATCCGAAACGGCGGGCACGAAAATTCTTATAGGCGCTATATGGAAATGATGCAGCAGCAACAGCAGCAGCAATGATTAACTTTCTCGGGGCACCTCGTTGAATTTGGCGCCAAGTGGAGGGCGATAGGGGGCAAACGGAATCTGCAAAAGCTTGGCCATGCTGTTATGTTCGTTTTCCGCTGTACAGACATCAATGCCGTACCGGATCTTCGAGGCATCGGGGGCCCGGACGAAGGTGCCAAAGATTCTGTCCCAGCAGGAAAAAATGTTCCCATAGTTTGTGTCAGTCAAGGGCTGCACATAATGATGATGTACTTTGTGCATGTCCGGCGAAACGATAATCCAGCTCATCAGGTCGTCCATCCATTTTGGGAGCGAAATGTTCGCGTGATTAAACTGCGCAAAAAAAACCGAGCAGGACTGGTAAAGAAATACAAGCCAGACCGGGGTCCCGCTGATCAGCACGCCAAGGAGCGTAAACAGAGCGCGGAAAATGCTTTCTCCCGGATGATGACGGTTTGCGGTTGTCGTATCCACCCAGGTATCGGTATGGTGGACAATATGAAATTTCCACATCCATTTGACACGGTGCTCAATCCAGTGGATGAGCCATGCGCCGACAAAATCAAGAATCAACAAGCCAGAGATTGCAAAAAGCCAGACCGGCATGCGAACGATATACAGCAGCCCCAAATGGCGGGAACTGGTGTAGTCGCTGCCCATGATTGTCAGGTAGGCAAAACCAAAATTAATCAGGATGGTGGTTAGCGTAAAAAAAAGGTTGAGACCGGCGTGCCTGAGTTTTTTATAGTTAAAGCTGACAAGAGGAATAATGCCTTCAAGGACCCAGAACACCAGAAGCCCGATTACCAGGATCAATGTTCGCTGCCAGGACTCCGCATGTTCAAAAAAATAGACCAACTTTTCCATCACCCACGTGGTTTCTCTTGAAATTTAGACCTTATCGGTGAAAATCAGAAATGATGTTATGTAAATGGAGGCCAAGACTAGTCGGAATGGGCGCCCCCTGCCCGATCATCCCTTTCGCTGATCAACTCCTGCGCCCTTTTGAGGTGCCATTCATTTACCATGATCTTGATACCGCCGAGCATTGGGCTAAGGAACGGATCGATGGTAATGGTAAGTTCATCCTTCAGATGGCAGTCGATCCCCTCCTCCCGGAGCATGCCCAGCACGATATTGGCTCGGACATAGTTATCAAATGAGCAGAGTTCTACAAAATTCATGTTACAGATCAGGTGTTCAGCATCAGCGGCATGACAAGCATCAAGAGATCT
>Ga0070731_10003795_pt1 | contig 13406 bp, 11 predicted proteins | sample Coa_R1_2_FD_66448 | JGI IMG/M metagenome (GOLD analysis project Ga0070731, IMG submission 66448) | Surface soil microbial communities from Centralia Pennsylvania, which are recovering from an underground coalmine fire - Coalmine... | ecosystem: Environmental > Terrestrial > Soil > Unclassified ... | reverse complement strand
CCAAGAGACGGGTTCGTTCAATGAGCTGGTGAATCTCTACGGATTCGTCGACGACAACATCTTCCTCACGAAAACCGGTGCCTTGGGCGCCATTCTCGAATTCCGCGGGGTCGATTACGAATGTCTCGACCAAGCGACGCTCGACCAATTGACGAAGCGCCTGGAATCCGCGCTGAAACTGTTCGACGAGAACTACCGCCTCTATCAGTACCTGTTCAAGCGAAACGGCGAAACCATTCCGTACACACTCCACGCCAATCCCGTGGTGAGCGCCGCCATTCGCAATCGGATTGCGTATCTTGAAAGCAAGGCGGCCAACCTGTTTTCACTTTCCATCTACTTTGTCGTGTTGTACGAAGGGAATTCCCCTACCGATCGCGCGACCAATACCGTTGGGGAGTTCGTCGCGGCTCCCACAGCAACGCTGACACGCTGGTTGGCGCGATTCTCCGGCAAGCAACAAATCGCGTTCCTCGGCAAAGCCGTGAGCCACGCGCAAGTCGTCCTGCGGCAAAAGATCGACAGCTTCACGGTGCAGGTCAGCGACTTTGTGTCCGTCCGCATGTTGGACAAGGACGAAGCCTTTCGGGTGCTGAAGCAAACGCTCAATTTCGCGCCAGAGAAGCTTGCGTACGCCCGCCTGCAACACGACACGTTCCTCGATTTCTACCTGCCCGAGTCGCATCTCGAGTGCCATCGCGGCCATCTGCGTTTGGACGACCATTACGTCAAAGTCCTCACCCTCAAAGAGCCGTCCGCACAGAGCCTGCCCTTAATTTTCAAGAGCCTGCTCGAAGTGCATGCGAATTACCACGTTGTGACCGAATGGAAGAAGGAAGATTCGGGCAAGACGCGCCGAGTGATCCAGTCCAAACGCCGCCACTTCCATAACACCAAGCGGTCCTTTTTCAGCCAGGTCAATCTGAACGATACCGCCCCGCATGATGTGCTTTTAGACGATTCCAGGGAATCCCAAGTCCGCGAGTTGGGCCAAGGCATCAAGGAAATTGAGCTACACGGAAATTACTTTGGCCAGTTCTCCCTGACTGTAGTCCTGTACGACCTCGACCTGGCCCGGGTCGAACGGGCCTGTGCCGATTTCTATAAAGTGTTCAGCGTCCACGATGCGCAGCTCTATGAGGAAAAATACAATCTGCTAAATGCCTTTCTCGCTGCAGTCCCTGGCAATTGCGCGTTTAATCTCCGCTATCTTTATCTGCTCAACACCAATTATGCCGACTATTCATTTCTCTTTACGCTCCACTGTGGCGAACATCGCAACCGACATCTACGGCAAGAGTATTTGGCGGTCCTCGAAACCAACCACCATTCCCCTTACTTCCTGAATCTGCACTACCGCGATGTGGCCCACACCATGATGCTCGGTAGAACGGGAGCCGGTAAGTCGTTCTTGTTGAATTTCCTCATCACCAATCTCCAGAAGTACGATCCACAGACCTTCATCTTCGACCTCGGCGGGAGCTTCGAGAACGTCACGCGCCTCTTCGAGGGCTCGTATGTCCGGGTCGGCCTCGAATCTGAGGATTTTCGCATCAACCCCTTTTCACTTCCGCCGACCAAGGAAAACTTGGATTTTCTGACCCTCTTCCTGAATGTGCTCATGCAGGCATCGGGGAACGCCGACCTCGATCCAGCCTTGCAACGCGATCTTTATCAGCAAATCGAAAACATCTACGCGCTCGATCCCTCGTTGCGCACACTCGGCGTCCTTGCAAATACCCTGCGCCGGGACCTTTCGGGACGGCTCGCGAAATGGGTACGTGGCGGGCAGTTTGGTTTTGTCTTCGACAATGAGGACGACACCATTTCCTTTTCTCGTTTTCAATGTTTCGACTTCCAGCGGATGAGCCAATACCCAGAAATCCTCGAACCGCTTCTGTTCTACATCCTACATCGCGCCAACGCGGTGATCACGGACAAGCAACTTACGACAACGTTTAAGGCATTTTTCATTGATGAAGCGTGGATTTTCCTGCGGAACCCAAACATTCAACGTTACGTGGTCGAGGCCCTCAAAACCTGGCGCAAGCACAACGCCGCAATGATTTTGTCCACGCAATCGCTGGATGAATTGCGCCGCTCGGATATTCTCGACGTCATCGTGGAAAGTTGCTCGACCAAGATCTTTCTTGCGAATCCCGATATGGACCGCGAGCTCTACCGGCGGCAATTCCACCTCAACGAGACGGAAGTCGGACGAATCGCCGGCCTCATTCCCAAACAACAGTTCCTCATCAAGACACCGGAGCTTGCCAAGGTGGTAAACCTCACCGTCGATCCGAAAAGCTATTGGCTCTACACCAACGATCCGTACGACAACCAAAAACGGAGGGCGGCTTTTGAAACGTACGGCTTTGCGAAGGGTCTCGAAGTCCTTGCAGGAGATCGCACATGAATGCAGATTGTCCGGCTCTTTGTAGCGAAGTCCGGTTCGCGCTTACGCCCGTGCTGGTTTCTGCGGTTGCGACCGCCCTCGTCTTACTGGCCAATTGGCTCCTCAAGTTTCTCTCGGATACCAACCGAAGTTCTTAACACCACAACACAAGGAGAAAAAGATGAACCAAGGAACATCAGGTCGAAGGAAGTCCATTTTCAGTTGGCTGACAGCAGCCGCTCTTTTGAGCGCCGCTGCTTTCAGCTTCAGTTCACCAGCAGCCGCGACGCCCGATGGTGCGCGCGTCGTGAAGTATTCCAAAGAAGACATCGTTCCCGTACACGCCAAGTTGCGGTTTTCAACGCTCATCGTTCTGCCGGACAGCGAGGAGATCCTCGATTTCACTACCGGCGACAAAGAATTCTGGATCATCAACGGGGCGCACAACCTCTGTTACGTTCATCCCGCCCAGGCTGGCATTCGCAGCAACTTGAATCTCATTACCGCAAGCGGGCACGTCTATTCCTTCCTGCTTACCGAGGTTAGCAACGACCCCAACGCCACACCGGATTTGAAACTCTTCGTCGAGCCAAAAGAAGGGACCGCGGTTACAGGGGAGCTGCCTCTTCACGGGTATGTCCGCGCCACCGAGAGCGAAGCCTACAAGAAAGAACTCGACGCGGTGCGCGCGCAAACCAGCGAGCAAGTTCGCGCGGCAAACGCCGAAGCCGAGCAGCAAGTGAGCAAGTTTCGCGCCGACTACCAATCCAAATTGCAGTTCGATTACAGCGTGGACGTCAAAGCGTCGCGGGAACCCTTCCTGGTGTCGGTCATCTACCACGACGACGCCTTCACTTACATCAAGTGTGCCGCTAGCGAAAAACCCACGCTCTATGAAGTGAAAGACGGCAAGCCAAGCCTCATCAACTTCCAACTCGCCAATGGCGTCTACATCGTACCGAAAATTCTCAACGCCGGTTATCTCGCGGTGGGCAAGAAGCGGGTCGTCTTCGCGCGGCGCACATCCCCCAACTGAAAGGGAAAACATGAACGAGCCAATTACCGAAAAGACTCCAAAGCCGCCCGGTCTTTTGCCGAAGAACGTCCAATCCTGGCTACTCGTCGGCATCGCCCTCGGAATGGTCCTTATTATGTGGCTCACCGGCGGCAAGAAACCTCCGGCCGCGCCGAAGGCTGGCCTGCCACTCACCCTCGTTCCCGCTCCCGTGGAAGTCAACGAAACAAAGATCACGGAACTGCAAAACCGCATCCAGGAGCTGCAGCGGGAACAACTGGTGGCGCAGTCGGCCCTCGCTCAGCAGAACCGCTTGCTCGGCGCCACCGCGCCGGATGCAGCCGCTGCGCAACCATCCTATCCGAGCAATGCATCCGCTGAGCACCCGGAAGATCCCATTCAGGCCGAGCGCAAACGGCGCGACTACCTCTCCCTTTTCGCCTCGAACGTCGCTGTGACGTATCGAAAGAATGGACCCTCCGTTTCCGACCCGAACGCCGTCGCAAATGCATCGCCGGCGAGTCCCGATGCTGCGCAGGTGGCACAGGCTCTCAAGGACCTCATGCCGCTGCCGGCATCCGCGCTGCCTGCATCCCCGCAAGCGACGCCTGCGATCACAGCTTCGCAAAACTCTTCCGCGGAAGTGCACACCGAACGAAAGGAGGAACCCCGCCCTGCCGCTGCGTCAGGTGGACTTCGAAACGCGGCGGCAGGGAAAACCTACGTCCTTTTTGAAGGAACCATTCTTGAAGCGGTTCTCGTCAACCGGCTCGAAGGGCAGTTTTCCGGTCCGCTCGAATGCCTGGTCACCACCGATGTCTACTCCCATGACCGCCAGCATCTTTTGATTCCCGCAGGCGCGCGGGCATTGGGAGAAACACGAAAGGTGGAAAACTCCGGCCAAACGCGGCTCGCCGTGGTGTTCCACCGCCTGATCATGCCGGACGGTTATTCCGTCAGCCTCGACCAGTTCAAAGGGCTCGACCAAATCGGCGACACCGGTTTGCGGGATCAGGTCAACAACCACTATCTGCGCATTTTCGGCGCGTCGCTGGCCATCGGTGCCCTCGGAGCCGTCGCCGAGGCAGGCACCGGCGGAGTGGCGACCGCGTCAGGAAGTGATCTCATGCGCCAGGGATTTGCCGCGAGTACCGCGCAATCTTCCGCGCAAATTCTCGATCGCTTCCTCAATGTTCTTCCGACCATCACCATCCGCGAGGGCCACCGAGTGAAGGTGTATCTCTCCGGCGACTTAGCCCTACCCGACTACAACAACCATCAGATGCCTTCCGACTTGTGAAGGCGAGAAAGGATCGATGTTCGTGAGAAGAAAAGTCCTGGCTGTCTTGTTGATTCTCGCAATTTGCGTTGCTACCGCCTCCGCGCAATTCGGGAGCGGAATTGTGTACGATCCAACGAACTACCAAAACGCCCTGCTTCGCTACTACCAGCTCCAACAGCACCTCCTGGAACTACAAAAGAGCTACGCGAAGATCACCTCTCAACTTGAGCTGGCCACGCAGATGGCTAGATTCGTCCAAAACATGCCTGCCCGCTATCGCGCTCTGTTTTCACAGTGGCGCAACGTAACTTCGCTCAACACATTTGGAAATACCGGCTCTTGGGTTAACGGCATCAACTCCGGTCTGCTGCCCACCATCAACACCGGCTACCAGAAGTCCACAACCCAACTGCTTCCCTACGCCACGGACTACCTCTCCGGCATGGATGCGTCAGAGCTCGAGCGCGTGCAGTCCCAATACGCATCGGTCCAACTTGCTGACGGCGCGAACGTGAACGCCATGGCCACCATCGGCTCCATTCGCGGCAGCGCCCAGAACATCCAGACCCAGATCGGGAACCTCGAACAAGACTCGTTCTCGGGCGACTCCGGCCTCAATAGCGAAGTCTCGGTATTGAACAAGATCAACGCGGCGGGAGTCTTGACGCTCCGCACGCTCCAGGATTCCAACAAACTTCTGGCTTCGCTTCTTGAACAACAAACCATTCTCGCCAAGCAGCAGCGCGAGGCCACAACCAACACCATCAACGCGGACATCGCTCGCCAGGCCAGCCTCGCCGGAAACATGGCCCAGGTCAGCGGGAGCCTAACCAACTCGCTCGAAAACTTCCGCATGCCGTGATCTAAACCCCTATCGAAGGAGCCGAGATGCAAACTGATTTCCTGCAGTTTATCTTTCAGGCCATCAACAACCTGCTCACGCAGAATCTCGGCTTCTTCGATGCCATGGGCCAGAACCTCTTCCGTATGTTCGCCACCATTCTCATTGTCTGGTATGGCGTCAAGTCCGCACTCGCCGCGGCCGGCGGCAAGAGTCCCTTCCACTTCGACAACTTCGCAACGCTTCTTCTCACCATCAGTTTCGGCTTCGCAATGGTCAACTACTACAGCACGCCCATCCCCGGCATTGGCACCAGCTTTCACAGCCTCGTGACCGACGAAGCGCAATTTCTAGCCAGCCGTATCGACCAGGCCCAGTTGCAGACTGTCGTTTCTCGCGTTGCGGACTTCGAGTCCCGCATCGATTCGCCGGGAGTGGCCGACTTCCTTGGAACCATTGTCTACGCCATCGTCATGATCCTGCTGGCCACTGCCCAGGCTATCGCCATTGTCGTGATTGCTTACGGTTTTATCGCCACCGCAGTCTGTGTCCTCGTCGGCCCCGTATTCATACCTTTCTTTATCGTCCCCAAGCTCGAATGGCTCTTTTGGGGCTGGTTCAAATGTTTCATTCAGTATGCGTTCTATCAGGTCGTTGCTTCGGCAGTGGTGTTCGTCATCGCGAACCTCATCCTGGGAATTCTTGGGCTACAACCGACGGGCGCGATTTCAACTGCTCAGCTCATCGGTTTGTTCCCCGTGCTCTTTATTACGTTCCTCGCTGCCATCTACGGCCTTCTGAAGATTCCTGCGCTCACGAATCACATCTTCAGTGGCAGCGCCGGCGGCTCTTCCGCTGGAATTCTGGGAGGACTTCTCTCATGAACGATGACCGGAGCTTTCACGATGCCAAGCGGCTGTATCTCGAACAGTACGGAGACCCTATGGTGACGAATACCTATTTGAAAATTGCGCTGGTTCTTGTCTCCCTTGTGGCTCTGGGCTTGGCCCTAGTCGATCTCCGCACGATTCGCACCTTCCAGAATTTCCGTCCTCTGGTCATTCGCATTGACGATTTGGGCCGCGCCGAAGCCATCAACTATCACAACTTCGAATACAAGCCCCAGGACGCCGAGGCCAAGTATTTCTTGAGCCAGTTTTGCACGCTCTTCTATCGCCGCAATCGCTACACGATTCAGAACGATGTCTCAAAGGCGCTGTACTTTCTCGACGGCAAACTCGCGAACGGCATTTTGGATGAATACCGCAAGACCGACACCGTTCGGAAATTTCTCACGAATACCGCAGCGCCGGAAATTGATATCGATGTGAAGAAAGTCGCGCTCGAGGAACTGCAATCCCCACCGTACCGCGCTCGCGTGGACTTCTACATGGTCTATTACTCTCCCGCCGATCACAGCGAGCTCAAGCGCGACTTGTACACGGCGAACTTTCTCTTCGTCTTCAAAACCCAAGTTCCCAACGAATTGATCCCCATCAACCCGCTGGGACTCACGATCACTTACTTCCGGGAGGACCAGGCGTTCAAATGAACTCTCGCGGACAAATCTCAAGAGACGCGGTCGCGGTCCGGCACCGGGCAACATCGGCCCAACCTCCGCGCGCCCCTTCTCTCTTTCCACTGTGGTCCTCCGCGCAACATGCGCCACATCCCTTCCCAACGACCGTGGTCCTCGACACCCCAGGCGCGCTGCCGGAGGGCCTCCGTTGCTGTCCGCCTGCCTTCCCGCTCCCAGTTAGCTCTGCGGTTCACCGACAAAACCTCGACAGGTTTCCGAGAGATTCAAAATGATTGCCAACGCTCTGTTCCTGACCGTCGCCATCCTTCTCGCTTACGGCTTTTGGCTTCTCGACGCGCTGAAATTCATGGCCCCGTATAAAGCCGTGCTCTTTCACGCCTACGGCCGCGTGATTTTCCTCTTCGTTGCGGCCCTTTTTCTGAACGTGTTTGGCGCGGTGCTCACCATCAATCGCCGCTTCTTCTTAAAGGACACCGGAAGGAAGCTCTCTCATCTCGACCGGGAGTTCCAAGTCGAACAGAAGGATTTGCCGGTGTCGGACGAAGAGGAGTCCAACTGAAATGTCCCGCGACGGGTATTCCTACGATCCCCAGGAAGTGCCGGACGAATCCGCCCGCACATCTTCTCGGCGCTCGGAGTCCCGCACGCGCGATGCTCGGGAAGAACATTTGCAAGGCGCCGACGAAGAGACTGTCGAGGTTTCCCGTCGCGCGCCGCAACCGGCCACTCTGAAGCCCGAACGGCTCGACTCTCCACGCGCTTACTACGATCGCGATCGCGTCTATCTCCTTCGCGAATCAGAGAGTCATTCGCTCACCGAGGTCGGGAGGTTTCGGGTAGTGGCGGTGGCTGATCTTGCGAAGTTTGCCTACGCCGGTGATGTCCGCCGCATGGAGCGCGACATCCGGCGTCTCAAAGAAGCATCGCTCGTAACAGACAACACGATCGAGATTTCAAGAAAGAAAACGCTGCGCGTTCTCACGCTGACCAAGCAGGGCCACCGCCTGCTCCGGAAGAACAACTTGCTGCCGGACGATCAACCCATCTATCACGGTCTCACGAAGCCGCGCGAGGCAAAGCACGATGCGCTTTTGTACCGGCTCTATCAGAAGGAAGCCACTCGCATCGAGCAAACAGGCGGAAGGCCCGTCCGCGTTCTGCTCGATTATGAAATCAAGCGCCATCTCAATCGCGAATTGGCTGCTCTCGTGGCCGATAAAGAGAATGACACTGCGAGCGCCAAGCAAGAGATTGCCGAGCGGCACGGCCTTGCCGTTGTCGATGGGAAGGTCGCGATTCCTGACCTCCGCATCGAGTATCAGACCGCCGACCTCGAGACCCGCCAAGTGGACCTCGATCTCGTAACCCGCGACTACCGTCCACGCGGGCTGGCTCAGAAAGTCAAAGCAGGCTTTTCCCTCTATAGCCCTGCGGACGATGTTTCGCGGTTGCGCCGTGTGCTCGACGATCGCGAACTCACGGCAGAAATTCTCTCTCTATGAATATCGCGCCGGCCCATCTCGAAGCCCTCCAAACCTTCGGTTACACCGAAGAAGAGGCGCGCTTTCTTTACATCGTCGCTACGCATTCCGGCTACTTCGTGGCCCGCCAATTTCTCTCGTTCACCGGCGCCCATTGGGGCAAACGGACCACCACGTTCTGGACCAAGCTCCATATCCTGCGGCATGCCCGCATCGAACGCTTCCCGAAGAGCGGAGTTGTGTATCACCTCTTCTCCCGGCGGCTCTACCGCCAAATCGAGCGTGAAAATCTCCGCAACCGCCGCACACATGAACTGGAGTTCATCAAGCGGCGTCTGGCGATGCTCGATTTTGTGTTGGCAAATCAAGAACATCGTTATCTTGAGACCGAGCCGGACAAGGTCGGGTTTTTCCGCCAGACGCTGGGCTTGGACACCCGTCATCTTCCTTATCGCATGTACCTCGGCCATCCACGCTCCCGGCCCACAATGCGGTATTTCGTCGACAAGTTTCCGATCTTCGTGTCCGAGGGTGTGTTGCTCTCTCAGGTGGTGACGTTCACCTACATCCATGAAGGCCTGTCCAGCATGGAGGATTTCACGCACCACCTCAAAGAATACATGCCGCTGTTTCGCGAGCTTTCGGAGTTCCGCTTTCTCTACGCTTCGCGCACCGACGCCTGCTTTCACAAGGCATCGGAAATCTTCCATTCCTTCGTCAAGATCCCGCTCGAAGAAGACATCGCCGACCAGTTGCTCCACTACTTCCGCGTGCAGCGGGCGTGGGACGAAAGACAGTACGGGACGTTGACGGATGCCGATCTCTTGTTTCGGTCCCAGGCGCGATTCCGTTTTTATGGCGGCCGCTTTCAAGCCTTCTTCCGTGGTTGGAAGAGCGGGCGCTTTACGGACAACGCCATCCGACAAGAATTTGGAGACAACACGAGGAAGCGAATCGTCACGTTCGGAACTTACCTGCTGAAACCTGGTGGGCCCGAAGCAAGTGAAAGCGAAGAAAACGGGTGCAGAACTTAACTTTTTCCTTCTGCAGTTTTTTTCCTGCCGTCTTCTTCACTCCTCCTGTGGCGCAGCTGCCTTTTTCGGAAAAGCGTAGGAGAGGAAGACAGGCTCAAGAGGCCGTGGAAAAAATGTCAAATCGGGCGGGAGCGACCCCACTTTATAGGTATCCATTCCCTGAGGGACAGACGTTTCTGCGCGTTATTTCAATCCGAGCCCCGTACGTGTTCTTGAGTTTCAAATATCTCTACAACACATTCCTCTTCACCACACCTTACGTGGCGTATCTGAGCCTGCTCTCAGGGCTCTATGTATTCACGTTGAAGGCCCGCTGGCGCGTCAGACCCGGTCGTCTTCCCCATTACCCGGACCCGCGACAGCGCGAGGAGCTTTTCCTTGTTGTCGGTGAAGTCCACGAACACCGCAAGCCAGTGCCTTCAGAAACTCCTCATTGGCTCACGATACCCGAACGAGGACTGTTTACCGGTGTCGCCATTTTCGGCGCGGTGGGCTCGGGCAAGACGAGCTGCTGCATGTATCCCTTCGCTGAGCAGATTCTTGCCTACCAAGCGACTAACACGGCAAAGCGGATCGGTGGATTGATTCTTGAAGTCAAAGGTGACTTCTGCCGAAAGGTCAAGGACATCCTGGCCCGACACGGCCGCGCTGAGGATTACATCGAAATTGGGCTCACTTCCGAGTATCGCTATAACCCGTTGCACAATGACCTCGACGCCTACGCGCTAGCGTTCAGCATTGCCTCTCTCCTGAACAATCTTTTCGGCAAGGGAAAAGAACCCTTCTGGCAACAGGCTTACACGAATTTGGTCAAGTTCATCATCCTTCTTCATAAGGTCGCCTACGACTATGTGACCCTCTTCGATGTCTATCGGTGCGCCATCTCTCCGCCGTTGCTTGAGGAACGCATTCAGGAAGCGGAAGAGATCATCATGGGACGCCACTTTGTGGCGGTCACTCCGAAAGTGTACGGTGAGCGTACCGAGGATGTTGCCGGCCTCGGCTTCACACACGATCCCAAAGAAGACTGCTACCTCGCCCCGGCCACTTCGGAACTCCGCGAAATCCTTAGGAATCGCAAGGTGCCCTGCGAAGCTCGCCTCGTTCTCGACCCCGCTTATGCTGATCGGGAAAAGCTCGAGCAGCTCGAGGCAGTAAAGCGCTGGTTCTACGACGATTGGCGGAGGATCGAGCCAAAGCTGCGCACGTCAATCGTCGAAGGCATTTCCGTCTTTCTGTCCCTGTTCGACGACAGCCCGAAAGTGAAACGGATCTTCTGCCCCCCAAAAGCGTGTTACGACCAGCAAGACAATGCAGACGGGAGATTCGGCAAGTCCCTGCCTTCGTTCTCATGGCTAATCGAAACCGGGAAAGTTTGTGCGCTCAATTTTCCCATCGGAATGAATCCAGGTTTGGCCAAAGCCTTGGGCGTGATGATGAAGCTCGATTTTGAGCGCGCCGTGGTGAACCGTGTCCCTGAAATCGAGGCCCACCCGGAACAGCATTTCCGTCAGGTTCTCTTCCTTTGCGACGAGTATCAGCATTTCGCAACCGTCGGAGAAAACGATCCGACCGGCGACGAGAAATTCTTCAGTCTCTCCAGGCAGCCCAAGTGCATTCCGATCATCGCTACGCAAAGCATCAGCTCGCTGCGCTCGGCGCTTCCTGGAGAAAGTTGGCGAACACTGCTGCAGACCTTTCGCACCAAGATTTTCCTCACGCTTTCCGACGACTATTCGGCGCGCACGGCGAGCGAACTCTGCGGTCGCGAAGACCGCTTCAAACCGAGCTACAACTTCTCGGAAAGCGGACATAACGCCCGCGTCAGTCTCCTCACCGGCAAGGCCCTCTCCCACAAGGCCAATATCACCGCTTCCAAAAGCTACAACACACAGAGCGACTACCGCTTCGACATGAAGACGTTTATGGAATTGCGCAACGGCCAATCCGTAACGATTGCGTACGACGGATTGAATCCCAAGCCGCCGATGTTTTGCTACCTCAAGCCTTATTACAACGACCCGAACCAAGGCTATTTCAAACAACTCGCGGAAGGAGTCCTGTGATGAATGAATTCGAAGTGATTCTGCCGTTCTTGAAGCCCATCGAACATCTCATCCTCGACGATTCGATCAGCGAAGTCATGGTCAACGGAGCGGACCGGGTATTTATCGAGAAGGCCGGCTTCCTGCAGCAGGTGCAAGGTGTGTCGCTTGGCGAACGGGCGCTCATGGTCGCCGTCAAAAATATCGCCCGGCGTCTCGGTGACGACATTTCGGAGGCAAAACCAATTCTGGATTCGCGTCTGCCGGACGGCAGCCGTGTCGCTGCCGTGATTCCGCCCTGCAGCCTGACCGGCGTTACGCTGACGATCCGCAAATTCAGTGCGCGGCATTATGAGATGGAAGACCTCATTCGCGCTGGAACCCTAGACCGGTCCCTCGCCAATCGCCTCGAAGATTACGTGCTATCTCGGAAAAATCTCCTGGTGAGCGGCGGTACGGGCTCGGGAAAAACCACGCTCACGGCGAGCCTAGCCCGCTTCATTCCACCTGACGAACGCATCCTTCTGATTGAAGACACCGCCGAGATTCGTCTGCCGCACCAAAACCTGGTCCGTTTTGAAGCGCGTCGAGAGCAAAACGGCGTCCCCGCCGTATCGATCCGGGATCTGCTAAGAGCGTCGCTCCGCCATCGCCCAGATCGAATCCTCTTGGGCGAAATTCGTGGAGGCGAAGCCTTCGATCTCCTGCAACTCCTAAATACCGGGCACTCCGGCACGCTCTCCACAATTCATGCAAATTCTGCAAGGCAGGGACTCGCCCGTTTTACGAGCTGCGTTCTCCAAAGCGGAATAGACCTACCTTACCGCGCCATCAAGACCAACATTGCCGATTCACTGCATGTCGTCGTTCAGGTGGAACGAAGGCCGGGACGCCGGTTCATTTCCGAGGTGCTCGAGATCAACAGCTACGACGCGGACGCGGACCTGTTCGACTACTGCATCCTGTACACGGCGAAGCGAGAACCCGCATGAAATCGGAAGAAGGTTTCATACCCAAATCGCTTTCCGCTTCTGACTATGTGCTCGCCCTCTTCACACGCTCGGACAACGTTGCAATCCTTGTGCGGAATCGCCGGCTCGGCCATACCCTCCAACGCATCACCAAGGCAGAACTTATCGCGAGCCCCGATTTCCAAGCCATCCTACTCGAACAGAATCGAAATGGCGCTGATGTCTTCATCGGTATGAATCCGATCAAGGACGGTGCCTACAGCCGAACCAAACAGAGCCTGAAGGAGATTCGCCACGTGTATCTCGACCTTGACCGTAACGGCGATCAAGCCATTGAATTCATTCGCACTTCGCTCGACATTCCAACGCCCAATTTCGTGCTCAATACGTCGCCAGGAAAGTACCAAGTCGTGTGGCGAATTGAAGGCGCAAAACTGCAAGAAGCTGAAGCGCTGTTGCACCACATGGCAAATCACTTTGGTGGTGACTTAGCCGCGACCGACGCGACGCGCGTTCTTCGGTTGCCTGGCTTCGCCAATTGTAAACTCGCGGTCGAATTCGTTGTCCAGGTTGTGCAGGCCACCGACCAAATTTATTCCCTGCGGGATTTCAATATTCCGCAAGACTCCCCCGAAGCCCCACGAAATGTCGGCGAAGGCGCCCGAAGTCACCCGGCCCGCGGAAACCGAAGCCAGTCCGAACGCGATTGGGCCTATGCAATGCGTGCGTTATCTCGGGGCGACAATCCCGAAGCCGTCATTCAGCGAATTGCCGATTACCGCGCAGACGACAAACCCAATCC
>Ga0070731_10003793_pt1 | contig 13407 bp, 13 predicted proteins | sample Coa_R1_2_FD_66448 | JGI IMG/M metagenome (GOLD analysis project Ga0070731, IMG submission 66448) | Surface soil microbial communities from Centralia Pennsylvania, which are recovering from an underground coalmine fire - Coalmine... | ecosystem: Environmental > Terrestrial > Soil > Unclassified ... | reverse complement strand
CGCACGCCGTTCGTGCGGCTCGACGTGATCCATCGCCGCATGCTCGAGCGCGTCGTGCCGAAGTTCGAGCTCGAGAGGCTGCCGGAAGTCGTCCTCGCCGATCTCACGCTCGTGTGGCACAGGCTCGATGCCTGGAAGGACGTGCGGCCCGGGCTCGAGCGGTTGAAGTTGAAGCACATCCTCGCGCCCGTCTCCAACGGCAACATCCTGCTGATGGTCGACCTCGCGCGCCGCAACGGACTCCCGTGGGACGCGATCCTCGGCGCGGAGCTCGCGAACGACTACAAGCCCAAACCGCGCGTGTACCTCTCCGCGGCCGAGGCGCTCGCGCTGCGTCCCGACGAGTGCATCATGGTCGCCGCGCACAGCTACGACCTGAAGGCCGCGGCGCAGTGCGGATTGAAGACCGCGCACGTGGCGCGCCCCGGCGAGCGCGGGCCGGGCACGGGCGAGGCGGCCCCCCTCGTGCCCGTCGACTTCGCCGTGAAGTCCCTCGAGGAGCTTGCCGAAAAGCTCGTTTGACTTCATCCTCGGCGACATGTCGATCATGAAACTTCCGGAAGAGCAGCCCGTGCTTCGCATCGTGCCGATGCCGGCGGACACCAATGCGCACGGCACGATCTTCGGCGGATGGGTGATGTCGCAGGTGGACATCGCCGGCAGCATTCCCGCATGGCAGCGCGCCAACGGGCCCGTGGTCACCGTCGCGGTGAACTCCTTCATCTTCAAGGAGCCCGTGCACGTGGGCGACGTCGTGAGCTTCTACGCGCGGGTGCTGCGCGTGGGCAAGACTTCGATCACCGTTGACGTCGAGGTGTTCTCGCAGCGTGGACGCAGCGCCGACAAGGACGTCGTGAAGGTGACTGAAGCGCAGCTCACCTACGTCGCGATCGGCGAGGACCGCCAGCCGCGGCCCGTGCCCCCCGAGGTTTCCCGCTGAAAGATTACGGCCGGAAACACAGAGACCACAGAGACCACAGAGGAAAAGCCACAGAGGAACGTCAAAAGCTATTGTGCTTCGTGACCAGCTCAAACTTGGGCACGAAACGCCATCAAGGTTTTGGATTTCCTCTGTGGCAGTTCCTCTGTGGTCTCTGTGGTCTCCGTGTTTCCGGCTTTAGTTACTTGGCGAGCCCCATCAGCTTCGCCACCGAAAGGTACGCCTTCTTCCGCTCTTCGATGAAGGCCGGCATCTTGTCGTAGGTGATGTCGATCAGCTCGATGCCCTGGCTCGCCATGTTCTTCTGGAATTCCGGGTCCCTGTTGATTTCCTCGAAGATGTCCGACAGCTGCTTGCGCAGCGCCTCCGGCGTGGACTTCGGCACGCCGATGCCGCGATAGCCTCCATCCACCCAGTCGATGCCCAGCTCGCGGAAGGTCGGCGCGTCGATGTAAGGCAGGCGCGTCGGCGTCGCGACCGCGAGCACGCGGGTCTTCGCCTTCTGCGCGACGTTGAGCGAGGAATACGACATGGCCACGCTCACGTGGCCGCCCAGCAGCGACGCGATGAGATCACCCGTGCCCTTGAACGGCACGTAGGTGGTCTTCGTGCCCAGCTCGTGGTCGAGGCGCTCGTGGGCCGCGTGGTTCGCCGAATTGGTGCCCGAGCCCGCGAAGCTCACCTCGGTTCCCTTCGACTTCATCGCGTCGACGAGGTCCTTGAAGGTCTTGTAGGGCGACTCGGAGCGCACGATGATCGCGTCCGGCGTGTAGTTGAAGAAGATGATGTTGGTGATGTCGTCGGTCTGGTAGTTCACGTTGCCCTCGAGGGGCTGGAGCACGAGGTGCGGCAGGTTCGTGCCCATCACCGTGTAGCCGTCGCCCGGATAGCCGTTCAGCAAGGACCACGCGAGCGCGCCACCCGCGCCCGGTTTCGATTCGACGACCAGCTCCTGCCCGAACCTCTTGCGCCACACCGCCTGCTGATAGCGCGCCGCGATGTCGCTCTCGCCGCCCGGAGCGAACGCGACGATGTAGTGCACGGGCCGGTCCGGATACGCCGCCCGCGCCGGCAAGGCCATCGACGCCGCGACCGCCGCACTTCCAACCACGAATTCACGACGCTTCATGACTCCTCCTCGTTATGTTTTTTTCTTTATAGCGCAGCGGCAATCGCTTTTCCGACATCGGCAGTATTAGCTGTGCCGCCCATATCCCGAGTCCGCGGCCCTTCCTTCAGCACGGTCTCGATCGCCTTCACGATGGCGTCCTCGGCGTCGCGATGGCCCAGGTGCCCCATCATCATCGCCCCGGACCAGATCTGGCCGATCGGATTGGCGATGCCCTTGCCGTAGATGTCGGGCGCGCTGCCGTGGACGGGCTCGAAGCACGACGGATATTCCCGCTCCGGATTCATGTTGGCCGACGGCGCGATGCCGATCGTTCCCGTGCACGCGGGGCCGAGGTCCGAGAGGATGTCGCCGAAGAGATTCGACCCCACCACGACGTCGAACCAGTCGGGATGCTGCACGAAGTGCGCCGTGAGGATGTCGATGTGGTACTGCGATGTCTTCACGTCGGGGTATTGCGCGCTCATCGCCTTGAAGCGCTCGTCCCAGTACGGCATGGTGATCGCGATGCCGTTGGACTTCGTGGCCGACGTGACGTGCTTCTTCTCGCGCGTGCGCGCGAGCTCGAAGGCGAACTTCATGATCCGGTCGCAGCCCTTCCTCGAGAAGATCGAGAGCTGTGTCGCGAATTCCTGGTCCGTGTCGTGGTACATGCGGCCGCCCACCGACGAGTACTCGCCCTCGTTGTTCTCGCGGACGACCCAGAAATCGATGTCGCCCGGCTTGCGGTTGGCGAGCGGGCTCGGAATACCGGGCATCAAACGCACGGGCCGCAGGTTCACGTACTCGTGGAAGCCGCGGCGGATCGGGATCAGCAGTCCCCAGAGCGACACATGGTCCGGCACGCCCGGAAATCCCACGGCGCCGAGGAAGATCGAATCATGGTGGCGGATCTGCTCGAGCCCGTCCTTGGGCATCATCTCGCCGTGCTTCGCGTAGTACTCGCAGCTCCAGGGCTTCTCGTCGAACCGGAGCGAGAAGCCGAACTTGCGCCCCGCCGCTTCCAGCACGCGCATGCCCTCAGGTACGACCTCCTTGCCGATGCCGTCGCCGGCGATCACCGCGATGCGATGGTTCTTCAAGCCTTGCCTCCGAGAAAGAATGCCTCGAGCGCCTCGGCGAGGACGCCGGGCGCCTCCTCCGGGATGTAGTGCCCCGAAGGCACCGCGTGCCCGCGCACGTCCGACGCGACGCGCCGCCACTCCGCGAGCGGATCGAAGCAACGTCCGATGATGCCATGCTCGCCCCAGAGCGCGAGTAAAGGCGCTTGCACCTTGCGTCCCGCGTCGCGATCGGCGCGGTCGTGCTCGAGGTCGATGCCGGCCGCGGCGCGATAGTCCTCGCAGCTCGCGTGGATCATCTCCGGCCCGTAGCAGCGCTCGTACTCGGCCCACGCTTCCGGCGCGAAGGCCTTCAGGCCCGACGCCGAGGCCTTGCTCATCTTGGCCCGGAGGAGGAATTTCGGGTCGGCGCCGATCATCGTTTCCGGAATGGGCGCGGGAAGGATCAGGAAGAACCAGTGCCAATACGCGCGCGCGAAGGCTTCGGTGGTGCCTTCGTACATGGCGAGCGTGGGCGCTATGTCGAGCATCGCGACCTTCTCGACGGCTTGAGGATGGTCGACGCAGAGCCGGTGCGAGACCCGCGCGCCGCGGTCGTGCCCGCAGAGGAAGAAGCGCTCGTGCCCCAGCGAGCGCATCGCTTCCACCTGGTCGCGCGCCATCTCGCGCTTCGAATACGCCTCGTGCTTCGGGCCGCCCTCGGGCTTGCCGGAATCGCCGTAGCCGCGCAGGTCCGTGGCCACGACGTTGAAGCGCTCCGACAATCGCGGCGCCACCTTGTGCCAGATCGCGAGCGTCTGCGGATAGCCATGCAGCAGCAGTAACGCCCGCGCGTCGCGCTTCGGGCCCACCACCGCGCTCACCTCGATGCCGTTGGCGCGGATGCGCTCGCGGCGGAATCCCGGGAAAAGCTCAGCCACTCTCAAGCTCCTTTCGCAGTTCCGCCTTCACCACCTTGCCGTAGTTGTTCTTCGGCAGGCGATCGACGAATCGATATTCCTTGGGCCGCTTGAAGCGCGCGATGTGCTCGAGGCAGAGGCGGTCGAGCTCCGCCGTGGAAGGCGCGGCGCCCCGCGCCACGACGAAGGCGACGACGACTTCACCCCACTCGCGATCGGGCCGCCCCACCACGCTCGCTTCCGCGACGGCCGGGTGCGCGAGCAGCACTTCCTCGACTTCGCGCGGATAGATGTTCGAGCCGCCGCTCACGATGAGGTCCTTGCTGCGATCCTTCAAGGTGAGGAAACCGTCCTCGTCGAAGCTGCCGAGATCCCCGGTCCAGAGCCACCCGTCGCGAAGCGCGGCGGCGGTCGCTTCGGGATTCATCCAGTATCCGGACATCACCGTGCCGCCGCGCACGCAGATCTCGCCCACGTCGCCAGGCGGCAACTCGTGCCCGTCGCCATCGCGGACCGTCACCTCGACGACGCTGTGCGGCGTACCGACCGAAGCGAGCCGCTGCGCGTAGCGCGGATGGTCGCGCTCGCCGTGCCGCGCTTTCGAGAGCGCCGTGATCGTCATCGGCGTCTCGCCCTGGCCGTAGATCTGCGCGAGGCGGTTTCCGAACGTGTCCATCGCGTCGCGCAAATCCGCGAGGTACATGGGGCCGCCGCCGTACACGATCGTCTGCAGGTTGCACTCGAAGGCTCCGCGCGCTTCGTCCACGAGCCTTCTCACCATCGTGGGCGCGGCGAAGAGAGAGACCCTGTCGTGCGAGCGCAGGAGCCGCAGCGTTTCCGCCGCGTCGAACGCGCCGGATTCCGGCACGACCTGCGCCGCGCCCATCGCGAGGTGCGTGAAGTTGTAAAGGCCCGATCCATGGGAAAGCGGCGCCGCGTGCAGGAGCCGCCCGTCGCGATGGACGCAGTCCACGTCCGAGAAATATCCGTGGGTCATTTGCGCGAGATTGCCATGCGAGAGCATCGCGCCCTTGGGGCGGCCCGTGGTGCCGCTGGTGTAGAAGAGCCACGCGAGATCGGTGTCCGCACGCTCCGTGAGACCGATGGGCTCCGCGCCCTCGAGGCGCGTGACGTCCGCAGGCGACACGATCGTGGCCCGCGCGCCGGACTGGGCCACGATGTAGGCGACTTCCTTTTCGTGGAGCTTCGCGTTCACCGGCACCGCGGCAAGGCCTGCCCACCACGCCGCGTACATCGCCTCGAGGTATTCGGGCGCGTTCTTCATGACGATCGCCACCCGGTCGCCCGGCGCCAGGCCCATTTTCGAGCGCATCCCGCTTGCGACCGCGGCCACTCGCCGGGCAAGTTCCCCATAGGTGGCCCAGGGGCGTTCGCCGGAATAAATCGCCACCCGGGACGGGTCTGTATGGGCGGCGCGGGCGAGCGCTGTGACCAGGTTCATAGCGGAAGACGGTCCGGTTTGGGATGCTTTGAATCCGAGGCGTAAAATTCGCCGTAGAGGGAATTGTGCCCGATGGCAGCCGGTGCCTGCCTGCAGTGATCCGGGAGGATTCGATGGGTTTGCGGCTCAAGTTCAACATCGTGCTCACGCTCGTGTTCGCGGCCGGAATGGCCGTGTCCGCGTTCGTGTCCTACCAGCTCCTGCAGAACAACGCCAAGCAGGAGGTGCTGCGCAACGCCGGCCTCATGATGGAGGCGGCGCTCGCCATCCGCGGATACACGGTGAAGGAGGTGAAGCCGCACCTGGACTCGCAGCTCGCCGAGACGTTCCTTCCGCAGACGGTGCCCGCCTTCGCGGCCACGGAGACCTTCAACTCGCTGCGCAAGAAGTATCCCGACTTCACGTACAAGGAAGCGACGCTCAATCCCACGAATCCGCGCGACCACGCGGTGGAGTGGGAGACGGACGTCGTGAACTACTTCAGGAACGGCGACGCGTCGATGCAGGAGCTCACGGGCGACCGCGACACGCCCACGGGCAAGATGCTCTACATCGCGCGGCCGATCACGATCAAGGACCCGGCCTGCCTCGCGTGCCACAGCGTGCCGGCCAACGCGCCCGCCTCGATGATCAAGCTCTACGGCGAGAACAACGGCTTCGGCTGGCAGCACATGGAGACGGTGGGCGCTCAGATCGTTTCGGTTCCGATGGCGCTGCCCATCAAGAACGCCAACAACGCATTCAAGGTCTTCATGGGATCGCTCGCCGCGATCTTCGTGGTCACCTTCATCGTGCTGAACGTCATGCTCTCGTTCATGATCCTGAGGCCCATCACGCGCATGTCGGCCGCCGCCGACAAGATCTCGCAGGGCGACTTCAACGTGCCCGAGTTCGGCAAGGGCAAGGACGAGATCAGCACGCTCGGCGTGTCGTTCAACCGGATGCGGCGCAGCCTGCAGAAGGCGCTGAAGCTCATCGAGAGGTAAGAGCGAAGAGATCCGTGGCGGAAATCCCGGAGGCCATAGGCAAGTACCGCATCACCCGCGCGCTGGGACGCGGCGCCATGGGCATGGTGTACGAGGGGTTCGATCCCGTCATCGAGCGGCGCGTCGCCATCAAGACGATCCTCTCCGACTACCTGGACATGACCGAGGCCGAGGACGCGATCGCGCGCTTCAAGCGCGAGGCGCAGGCCGGCGGGCGCCTGCAGCACCCCGCCATCGTCGGCGTGTACGAATACGCCAACGAGAAGGACATGGCGTACATCGTGATGGAGTACGTCGAGGGCCGGGAGCTGAAGAGCATCCTCAACGACGGCCCGAAGCTCGCGGTGATCGACGTCTTCGAGATCATGAAGCAGCTGCTGGGCGCGCTCGACTACTCCCACAAGCAGGGCGTCGTGCACCGCGACATCAAGCCCGCCAACGTGATGATCGTCGGCGGCAACAAGGTGAAGGTGATGGACTTCGGCATCGCGCGCCTGGAGTCGTCGTCGCTCACGCAGGTCGGCACCGTGGTGGGAACGCCCACGCACATGTCGCCCGAGCAGTTGATGGGCCTCCAGGCCGACGGGCGCGCGGATCTCTGGTCCGCGGGCGTGATCCTCTACGAGATGCTCACCGGCATCAGCCCGTTCCTCGCCGAGACGCCCGCCGTGGTGATGCACAAGGTCCTGCAGTCGGATCCGAAGCCGCCGTCGCAGGTGGCGCCGTCGCTGCCCGCGGGATTCGACAATGTGCTTGCGCGCGCGCTCGCGATGAAAGCGGACGACCGCTTCCAGTCCGCGGCGGAATTCCAGGCGGCGATGCTCCAGGCCCTGCGCTTCAAGGGCCCCGGGGCCCCTGCTGCGACCTCGACACGGCGTCCGGAGCCCGCGCGCGCGGCCACGGCGGTTCGCAACGCGCCCGCGCTGTCGCTCTCGCCCGAGATGCTCGCCGAAGTGGAGCGCTCGCTCTCGCGCCACGTGGGGCCGCTCGCCACGCTGCTCGTGAAACGCTCGCAGGGCGAGGCGGCGACGATCGAGGATTTCTTCCGCGCGCTCGCGGACAACATTCCCGACGCCGACGAGCAGGCCGTGTTCATGAAGAAGATGGCCACGGTGAAACCGAAGATGGCCGACGCCGCCACGATCCCCGATGCGCGCAAGGCGGCTGCCGGCGCGACGCGGAGCGCGTTCACGCCCGAGACGCTCTCGGCGGCCGAGAAGCAGCTCGCGAGCTACGTGGGCCCGCTCGCCCGTGTCCTCATCAAGCAGGCGGCCGAAAGTTCAGGCAACCTGAAGGAGCTGTACACGCAGCTCGCGTCGCACATCGATTCCGACGAAGAGCGCAAGGCTTTCCTCGCAACGCTGCCCCGCTAGGTTCCACCGGAGTGCCATGACCACGATCGTCGCCGTGCGCAAGGACAATACGGCGGTCATCGCCGCCGATTCACTCACGACCTTCGGCAACACGCGCCTGCCGTCGGCGTACGACCGCCATCCCGAGAAGATCACGCGATACGGCGACTCGTTCATCGGCGTGGCGGGCAGCGCCGCGCACCAGCTCGTGGTCGAGAACCTGCTCGGCCGCAACAAGAAGCTGGACTTTCGCGGCAAGAACGCGATCTACGAAAGCTTCCGCAAGCTCCACCCGGTGCTGAAGGAGCAGGCGTTCCTCAATCCGAAGGAGGAAGAGGACGATCCGTACGAGTCGAGCCAGATGACAGTGATGATCGTCAACCCGACCGGCATCTACGCGGTGTATTCGATGCGCGAGGTGTTCGAGCTGGATCGTTTCTGGGCGATCGGGTCGGGCCGCGACTTCGCGTTGGGCGCGATGTACACCGTGTATCCGAAGACCCGGCGCGCGGCGGACGTCGCGAGGGCCGGCATGCTCGCGGGCGCCGAGTTCGACACGGGGACCTCGGAACCCTTCGCGATCCACGAGGTGCGCCTCAAGTGATTGAAGTCGTCACCCCGGCGAAGGCCGGGGTGCGCGTCGACAAGTGGCTCTGGGCCGCGCGCTTCTTCAAGACGCGCTCGCTCGCGGTCGAGGCGATCGACGCGGGCCACGTGAGCGTGAACGGCGAGCGCGCCAAGGCGGCGAAGATGCTCAAGCCAGGCGACAGCATCGTCGTGCGGAGGCCGCCCTTCGAGCACGCGATCGTCGTGAAGGCGCTGTCCGATCGCCGCGAGAGCGCCACGCTCGCCGCGCGCCTCTACGAGGAGACCGCGGAAAGCCGCGAGCGCCGCACGAAGCTCGCGGCCGAGATGAAATCCCAGCCGCAACCGCGATTCAAGGGAAGGCCGACGAAGAAGACGCGGCGCGACTACGAGAAGTGGCTGCGGTCGAGCGACGACTAGAGCACCATGCGCTCGACGACCTTGAAGCCGCAACAGCCGTCCGGACGCAGCACGATGATCTCGCCGTGCGCGACGGAGAGCTTCGTGAGCGCGGCGATGTTGGTGTTGTGCGTGACCATCGCGATGTTGCCGCCCATGTCCTTCGACGAGTAGCCGCCGATGCGCTGCTTCACGCGCTGCGTGTAGTCGGCTTCCTTGTCCGGCTCGAAGAACGTCGTGCCCAGCGGGCCCCAGTCCTCGGCCTTGCCGAACGTGAGCATCGCGGTGTCGTGGCAACGGCACCACGGGCTCGAATAGACCTTGCCGATGGGCACCCGTTGCTCGTTCAGGACCTCGCCGATGCGGATCGCCTCGGCGCGCCCGTCATCGGAGAGCGCAAGCTGCGTCGCGCAATCGGTGAGCTTGTAGCCGCGCGGATCGGCGCCAGCCGCGACTGTCGCGGTGTGGCGCATGAGCAGCACGAAACCGCCCTTGCGCAGGCGGTCCCAGTTCGGCGGATCCGCCGCGAGCGCTCGCGGCGCGAGGACTGCCGCGAGCGCCCCGGCAATGAATCGTCGTCGGTTCGGCATGAACCCTAGCTTAACCGAACCGGATACGGTTCACTTCGGCGCCGCGGAGGGCGCGGGTGCGGGGGCGGGAGCTTTCGTCGGCGTGCTGTTCAGCACCTTGAGCAGGGTGACGTCGAAGACCAGCGTCGAGTTGGGCGGGATCTTGCCGTTGGGCGTGCCCTTCTCGCCATAGGCCTTGTCCGGCGGGATCACGAGCGTGCGCTGGCCGTCCTCGTGCATCCCGATGAGGCCTTCATCCCATCCCTTGATCACGCGGCCCGCGCCGACGATGAAGCCGAAGGGCGTCGCGCGCCCGGCGGACGTGTCGAACATCTCGCCCTTGTGGTCCGGCTTGCAGGGATCGTAGAGCCAGCCCGTGTAGGAGACGAGGATCGGAGTGCGGAAGACGACTTCCGCGCCCGGCCCGACCTTGGTGTCCTTCACCACCAGCTCCTTCGGCGCCGCGACGCATCCGGCCTTGTCGTCCTTCTTCGCTTCCTCCGCGAACGCGATACCCGCCGCGCAAACGGCGACGAGCGCCGCGATCATTGCCTTCTTCAAATTGCTTCTCCTTTTTTGGATTGATACGACTTCGAAAATCAGTGCCCGCGCGCCACGCCCTCGCGCCGCGGATCGGCTCCGCCTTCGAGGCCCCCGGCGACGACGCGGATGCCCTGGATCCCGCTCGTCATGTCGATGGCGCGCACGTCGTGCCCCATCGCCTTCAGCGCCGGCTCGATGGCCTCGAGCTGCGTGCCCTTCTCGATCTCCGTCGGGCCGTTGCGGCTTCCGAAGTTGGGCAGGTCGATCGCCTTCTGCACGTCGAGCTTCCAGTCGATGATCCCGACGAGCGCCTTGGCGACGTAGCCGATGATGAGGCTGCCGCCGGGGCTTCCGATCGCCATGTCGAGCTTGCCGGTCTTGCCGTCGAACACGAGGAAGGGCGCCATGGAGCTGCGCGGCCGCTTGCCGGGAGCGACGCTGTTGGCCACGCCCACACCGTCTTCCACCGGCTGGAAATTGAAATCCGTGAGCTCGTTGTTGAGCAGGAACCCGTGGACCATGATCCGGCTGCCGAAGAACGATTCGATCGTCGTGGTCATCGACACCGCATTGCCCTCGCCGTCGATGATCGCGATCTGCGTGGTGCCGGGTATCTCGTCGACGGGATCGTCGTCGTAGGCGACCTTCACGCCCGCCGGATGCCCCGCCTCGGCCTTGCCCATGGATTTCTCCGGCTGGATCAGCATCGAGCGATCGCGAAGATACGCGGAGTCGAGAAGGCCCGCCACGGGGACGTCCACGAAGCGATCGTCGGCCACGTACTTGTTGCGGTCCGCGAACGCGAGGCGCTCGGCCTCGGAGACCACGTGGACCGCCTGCGAGGAGTTCGGCCGGATCGACTGCATGTCGAAGCGCGACAGCTCGCCGAGGATCTGCAGCACCGCGATTCCGCCCGAGGACGACGGCGGCATGCCGCAGAGCTTGTACGCGCGATAGATGCCGCAGACCGCTTCGACTTCACGCACCTTGTAGCTGGCGAGATCCTGGAGCTCGAGCGTGCCCGGATTCCGGTGCGCATGCACCGCGGCCACGATGTCGCTCGCGATGTCGCCCGTGTAGTACGCATCCGCGCCGCCATCGGCGATCTTGCGCAGCGTGGCGGCGAATTCGGGATTGCGAATGATCGTGCCGACGGCTTTCGGTTGCCCCTGCTCGTCGAAGAAGTAAGCGCGCGCCGCGGGTTCGTCGGCGAGACCCTTGTCTTCGCCGATCAATTTGTAGAAGCGCGGCGTGACCGGAAAGCCCTTCTCGGCGACCTCGATGGCGGGCTCGAAGACTTTCTTCCACGGAAGCTTGCCGAGGCGCAGGTGCGCGATCTCGAGCAGGCGCGGCGTGCCCGGCACGCCGACGGAACGGCCGCCGACCCGCGCGGCGAGGAACGGCATGGGCTTGCCGTCCGCGCCCATGAAGAGGTTCGGCGTCGCAGCGGCCGGAGCCGTCTCGCGACCGTCGATCGCGCGGATCGCCTTCGCCTTCGCGTCGTAGTAGAGCAGGAATGCGCCGCCGCCGATCCCTGAAGAGCTTGGTTCGACCAGGTTCAGCACGAGCTGCGTCGCGACCATCGCGTCGATCGCGTTGCCGCCCTGCTCCAGCATGCGCACGCCCGCATCCACCGCGAGCGGATTCGCCGCCGCGACCATGTAGTGCTTCGCGTGCGAGAGCTGCTTCGGGTTCCACCCGCTCGCCGGCTCCGGTTGCGAGGGGCGGACCTGCGCTAGCGCGAACGTGCTGGCGACGAGAAGTGATGCAAGTAAAAGACTTGGAACCACAGATGAACACAGATGAACACAGATGGGCCTCGGCCCTCCAGAGCGTCGCGCCCATGGCCATGATCTATTCAAGTACCACAAGCTATCTGTGTTCATCTGTGTTCATCTGTGGTTACCGCCTTGGTTACTGGATCCCGCCGATCGCCAGGTACTTGATCTCGAGGAAGTCGTCGATGCCGTACTTGGAGCCTTCGCGGCCCAGGCCCGACTGCTTCACGCCGCCGAAGGGCGCGACCTCGTTGGCGAGGATGCCGACGTTGATGCCGACCATGCCCGTCTCGATCGCTTCGGCGATGCGGAAGACGCGGCCCACGTCGCGCGAATAGAAATACGCGGCGAGGCCGAACTCGGTGTTGTTGGCGAGCTTCACCGCGTCCTCGTCCTTCTTGAAGCGATAGAGCGGCGCCACGGGACCGAACGTCTCCTCGCGCGAGACCTTCATCTCGGGCGTGACCTCCGTGAGCAGCGTCGGCTCGTAGAAGAGTCCGCCCAGCGCGTGGCGCTTGCCGCCCATCACGACCTTCGCGCCCTTGCCCACCGCATCGGCCACGTGGTCCTCGACCTTCGCGAGGCCCTGGCTGTCGATGAGCGGACCGATGTTCACGCCCTCGTCCGTGCCGCGGCCCACCTTGAACTTCTTCACCTTCTCGCCGAGTTTCGCGGCGAAGGCGTCGTACACCGAGTCCTGCACGTAGATGCGGTTCGCGCACACGCACGTCTGGCCGGCGTTGCGGTATTTCGAGGCGAGCGCGCCATCGGCGGCCGCGTCGAGATCGGCGTCATCGAACACGATGAAGGGCGCGTTGCCGCCCAGCTCGAGCGAGAGCTTCTTGATGGTGTCGGCGCTCTGGCGCATGAGGATGCGGCCCACCTCGGTCGATCCGGTGAACGTGAGCTTGCGAACCGTGGGGCTCGCGCAAAGCTCCTGGCCGATGGGCGCCGGATCGCCCGTCACGATGTTGAGCACGCCCTTGGGGAAGCCCGCGCGCTCGGCGAGCTCCGCGAGCGCGAGCGCCGAAAGCGGCGTCTGCTCCGCGGGCTTCAGAACGATGGTGCATCCGACCGCGAGGCCGGGCGCCACCTTGCGCGTGATCATCGCGTTGGGGAAATTCCACGGCGTGATGGCGGCCACGACGCCGATGGGCTGCTTGATCACGATGAGGCGGCGGTCGTTGGTCGGGGAAGGAATCACGTCGCCGTAGACGCGCTTGGCCTCCTCGGCGAACCATTCGACGAAAGATGCGCCGTACAGGATCTCGCCCTTGGCCTCGGCGAGCGGCTTTCCCTGCTCCGTCGTGAGGAGCAGCGCGAGATCGTCGGCGTTGGCGACGATGAGGTCGTACCACTTGCGCACGATCTTCGAGCGCTCCTTGGCCGTGAGCGCGCGCCACGCGGGCAGTGCCGCTTCCGCCGCGGCGATCGCCCGGCGAGTCTCGGCAACACCCATGTTGGGCACGGTCGCGATCAGGCTTCCATCGGCGGGATTGCGCACCTCGAAGCGGGCGTGGGCGTCGGCTTCGACCCAGGCGCCGTCGACGTAGGCATTGTCGCGGAAGAGCTTGGGATCCTTCAGGGCGGGGACCGCTGCGCGGTCCTTGACGACTGCGTTCATGGCATTCACCTCCGGGAACCCGAAATTATAGCGCCGCTAGAATGGCGGCATGGATACCCTCAGTGACCGGCTGCGCATCC
>Ga0070731_10003791_pt1 | contig 13413 bp, 9 predicted proteins | sample Coa_R1_2_FD_66448 | JGI IMG/M metagenome (GOLD analysis project Ga0070731, IMG submission 66448) | Surface soil microbial communities from Centralia Pennsylvania, which are recovering from an underground coalmine fire - Coalmine... | ecosystem: Environmental > Terrestrial > Soil > Unclassified ... | reverse complement strand
ACTCATGCTCTGTATGTATTATTTCGATCTGTACGATTCGAACGTACTAGGAAATCAGCGCGAAACTCTGGCACGCCTATTTCAGGTTTTCGGAACGGCTTCGGTCCTTTTGGCGCTCCTATATTTTGTCTTTCCAGAAGCGCGACTTGGGCGTGCCAATTTTATCTTTGGGATCGCGATCGCGGGTCTCGCATTGGCCTCTTCCCGCCACTTATTTCACATCCTGAACCGCTCCGGACGTCTTGCCGAGCGTGTAGTGATCCTGGGGGATGGATCTCTTGCGATCTCCCTGGCGCACGAAATTGAAAAACGTCCTGAACTCGCCATGAGACTGCTTCGGGTTTTGAGCCCATCTGAAGGGCGAAAGAATCCTTCGACGGCGTTCCGCAACTTCGGAGGATTGGAAGATCTGCCAGAGATGATTCACAACGAGAGAATTACGCTGCTGATTGTTGCCCCTTGCGAGCATAGTTTCCAACTTCCCGTCACTCTTCTTTGTCAACTCGAGAAGCGGGGATTGAAGATCGTGGATGGAGCAACCTTGTACGAAAAGACTACGGGGAAAGTTCTGCTCGACGGGAGCGTCCTACCCCAAGTCGTCGTCTCACTTGGATCTTGGCCATTTCTTATATTAATTCGGATTAAACGATGCACATCAGTTATCTTCTCATTGCTTGGTTTAATTCTCTGCGCGCCCTTGATGGCGGTGATCGCGCTTGCCGTTTTTGCAGAATCTGATGGACCCGTCCTGTTCTGTCAGGGGCGAGTGGGAAAGGACAGACGCATCTTCACGCTTTACAAGTTTCGCTCCATGCGAAATGAGGTTGCTCGGCAAGGAAGTTTCAGACCGGCTCAAGTGGACGACGAGCGTTTCACTCGCTTGGGGCGCTGGCTGCGCCGAACTCATTTGGACGAGCTTCCACAACTCTTTAACATCCTTGCGGGAGATATGAATTTCGTTGGCCCTCGCCCCTTTGCGCTCGAAGAGGAGGAATATCTGGAGAAGCAGATTCCGAACTACCCTTTGCGCTGGGCCATCACGCCGGGAGCCACAGGATGGGCCCAAATTCAACTGGGCTACTGTTCCACGGTTGCAGACAACACGGAGAAACTGGCGCACGACTTGTTCTATCTCCGGAACCTTTCGATCGGGCTTGATCTTTTGATCGTATTGCGGACGACCAAGGTTTTGTTGTGGGGCCGGGGTGGGCGATGAGACTCGCTGAATGCACTTTCTGGGCTTCTCTGCTCCTCATCGGGCATACGTACTTTTTCTATCCCGTCGTCCTATTCATCGTTTACAGCCTCTCCCAAGTCCGCCGTGACTTCCAGTACCTAATCGGGAGACGCAATCGCAGAACTTCGAGCCTACCGCTGCCACAACTACCAACGGTCACAGTGATCGTTCCTGCCTACGATGAACAAGCGTGTTTGCCAAAAAAGATATTGAATCTTCGCCAGATTGACTATCCGCCTAAAAAACTTGAAATAATATTTGTGTCTGACGGTTCAACCGACGGCACCAATGAAATTTTGAGCTCCGTGGTACAGGCTGGCATTCGCACTATTCTTCTGCCGAATCGGAAAGGGAAAGCAAACGCCCTGAACATAGCCGTATCGCAAGCGCACCACGAAATCCTAATTTTCTCCGATGCATCGACGTTATTTGCCACCGACTCGGTCAGGAATCTGACGCGGCATTTCTCCAACCCAAGGATAGGAGTTGTCTGCGGTGCGGTGGAATTCGAAAGGACTCTCGAATCTCACCAGACGGAAGGCATCTATTGGAAATACGAAAGCATGTTGCGTTTGATGGAGGCAAGGTTGGGCGCCACGCTTACCGCAAGTGGGGCCATATTCGCATTGCGCCGGTCGGCCTATCGCCCCCTGCTTCCCTCTACCGTCATTGAAGACTTTGTGATTCCGGTGAATGCCCGCAATGCCGGTTTTAAAGTTCACTATGATCCAGAGGCCACCGCAACGGACATTGCGGCCTCTTCGGTTGGTGGTGAGTTCACACGGCGGGTGCGGCTCGCTGTCGGGAGTTTCCGAGCATTGAACGGGTTTTTAAAGTCGGGCTTGGGCGGATTTGCCTGGTTGGCTTTCATTTCCCACAAGCTTTTGCGGTGGGTTCTTCCGTTCCTCCTGATGTCGCTCCTAACCAGTAGCGCATTCCTGCTCGACGGCTTCTTCTACCGTGCAGTATTCCTATGCCAACTGCTCTTTTTGGCATGGGCATGCATGGGTTTTGTTTTTCGCAATCAAATGCGCGGAGTGCGCTATGCACTCGTCGGCTATTTCCTGCTGGCGATGAATCTGGCCTTCCTAGTCGGTTTTTTCCGTTTCTTACTCAGTCGAGAGGAGGGAATTTGGCAACGGGTCAGCTAATCCGCGGTCGATTTGGGCTCAGCGGTATGCCAGTGCTTCTATATCACGGCCTGACGCGATCCTTTGCGCCTAATTGTCCATTGCGCGAAAGGAAATACTGGATCTCATCCGGGCGATTTCGCGAACATCTGGCTCTTATTCGGCGAGAGAGTGGCCAAGTTGTACGCCTGGGTGAATTTTGGAACTCCTCAGACTTATATAAGCCGCAGAATCTGCGAGTCGCATTGACATTCGATGATGGCAACTGCTCAGACTACGAAATCGCCTTCCCGCTCCTTCTTGAGGCCGGGTATCCGGCCGTCTTCTTTATCAACACGGGAACCGTTGGTACAAGAGGATTCTTAAACTGGCAGCAGATCGCTGAAATGCAACGCGCTGGAATGTCCTTCCAATCGCACAGCCACGATCATCTCTACCTTTCACGACTGCCAATTCGCGAAATCGAACGACAACTGAAGCTTTCCAATACCATCCTTGCGGACCGATTGGGGGTCGAAGTCAAGTTTCTTGCGGTCCCCTATGGAGACTTGTCTCCAGATATCTTGCAAGTCGCGATGACAACAGGCTATAGGGCCGTTTGTACATCCAGAAGTTGGCCCGCCCGGCCTGGCATGAATTTGATGAATCGAGTCGTTGTGTACTCGCTGACAGGACAGCGCGCCTACGAGCGAATACTCGCGCGCAGTCGTCTAAGTTATTCGATCCGTGCAGGCAAAGAAGCTGCCTTGTTTCTGACAAAGCGAGTGCTCTTTCGATTCCTTGGTGCGTACCCCGGGGCAGCAGTTCTGGAGGATCCCTCGTGAGCCCAGTGCCGAAGCTTCGCATGTTTGTGCTCATTGATGCCCTAGGCTGGCGGTTGGTTGAGGGCCGCAAATTTCTTTGCGATTTGCTTCCATTTCGTATTTCACTACACACCGTATTGGGGTATAGCTCCGGAGCGATCCCCAGTATTCTTTCCGGGTTGCCCCCATCGCAAAATGGGCACTGGAATCTCTATTATTTTGACCCGAAAGGATCGCCTTTCCGCTGGCTCCGGCGCTTCCTATTCCTGCCAGATCAATTGTTGGATAATCGAATTACTCGCAAGCTCCTTAAGGAAGCGGGCCGGAGATTGTTCGGGCTCGGCCCCGCGTTTGAGTGCTGCGTCAGCCCTCGAATTCTTCCATGGTTCAATTGGGTGGAAAAGCGCGACCTTTACGCATCCGGCGGCATCTCCGGTGCACTCTCGATCTTTGACTACATGAAGCAAGATGAGATTCCATCCTGCGTCTATACCTACCGCGAATGGACAGACAAAGAGATCTTTGAACAGGCACGACGTGACCTGCAAGCCGGAAAGGCCAGCTTCTTTTTCCTCTACCTCAGCGAGATAGATATGTTCCTCCATATGCATTTTGGAAATGATCGCTTGTTGGAGGAGCGCCTGAAGTGGTACGAGATTGAACTTCGTGGTTTGTACCGCTTGGCCCAACAGATCGATTCCCAAATGTCCTTCACGATTCTCTCGGATCACGGGATGACAGCGGTTAAGCATCATGTCGACTTACTGGAGGGAGTGGAATCTTTGGGTTTCCGCATGCCGCGGGATTATTTGGCCGTCTACGACTCTACTATGGCAAGGTTTTGGTTCTTTGATGACGGGGCCCGACAAATTATTACCGAATACTTGCAGGCTCTTAAGTGCGGCGGAATCATGAGTTCCCGCGAGTTGCAGCAGCTTGGCGTTTACTTTCCCGATCAACGCTACGGCGAGTTAATTTTTTTACTTCATCCTGGTTGGCTTATATCGCGCAGTGATTTCAACGGGGATGGCTGGTCACCCGTCGGGATGCATGGTTACCACCCGGACGACGCGGATTCTGACGCGATTTTCCTGAGCAATAACGCGCCACCCGCAACTCTTCATACCATTAGTGACGTTTTTCAATGTCTGGAGGAAGCAGTCACCAGCTGATGAGAATGCGACCCGTTTCAATCTTGTTTTTCACGAACACGCGTGACCGCGGTGGCGCGGAAGAGCATATGCTCACGCTTCTGCGGGGGCTCGATCGCACATATTTCCGCATGTATTTGGTCTGCCCGTCGGAACTCGCCGAGAAGCTGCAATCCGATCTTCCATCAGATGTCGAACTCATTCCTCTCTCTTTGCGCAAGCCGTTCCAGATTCGAGCTGCATTGCGACTCGGCATGATCCTTAGGAAGAAGCGTGTCGATGTTCTGCATTCGCATTTGTTCTGCAGTAGCTTGTTTGCATCGCCCGTAGGTTTCCTGAGCAGAGTTCCAGTAATTCTCGAGACGCCGCATCTGAGCGAACGATGGCGCCACGGCTGGTTCAAGTCACGATTCGCCGTCGATCGATTCGTCGGTTGTTTTGTCGATCGGTACATCGCCGTCTCAGACGCGAACGCCCATTACCTTGCGGAAGAGAAATGCCTTCCCCGTGACAAAATCGTCGTCATTCGCAACGGATGCGATCTCGCACGCTTTGATCCGGATCATCTTCCTCCGGCGGGCCTAAAGGAGGCCCTCGGATTCCACGAGGAGGATCCCATCTTAGTCATATCAGCCCGTCTGGAACCGCAAAAGGGGCATCGGATTTTGCTGCAGGCCATGCAATCCGTGCGACGAGCGTTTCCACTTGTCCGTCTGGTTTGTCTGGGGGAAGGATGCTTACGGAACGAACTGGAATCTCAGGTCCACGATCTGGGTCTCGAAGGCTCTGTCCGTTTTCTCGGCTACCAATCCAATGTGATGGATTGGCTGGCGCTTGCGTGCCTCACGGTGCTTCCTTCGCTCTGGGAGGGCCTGCCGCTTTCAGCGATTGAATCGCTTGCCGCCGGTTGCCCCATGGTCGCAACTGCGGTGGATGGAACTCCTGAGGTGGTCATTAATGGAAAAACAGGACTTACTGTTCCGCCCGGTGACCCGGAGAGTTTGGCCTCCGCGATTTGCAGCCTGATCCGGCAACCGGAACTACGCAGAATCATGGGAGCAGCCGGACGCAAATGGGTGATGGAGCACTTCTCCGAGCACAAACAAATTCGCCAAACCCAAGAGCTATATCTGAATGCTGTGGAAACTTGGCGGACTGCATCTCGGTCTATAAGCCGGATGCGTAAAACTGGCACTTCAAAACCAATCTCGGTGCCGACCGTGGGGCATAACCAATGAGCGTGCACTTCACTCGAGAATCTGAAGTGGACAGTCTACGGGATCGCATTTCCAGGGGTCATGGCATGTCTGCGATGGGTCGGATTCGTGAAACCGTCGGAACACAGACCGCGCTGAAGTGCTTTCAGACGCATGGAGCTTCTCTTCGAGCAGTCATTTTGACGGGAAGTCTGGCACGGGACGAGGCAACGGTTGTGGAGGAAAAAAACAAATGGCGCTTGCTGGGCGACGCGGAGTTTCTCCTTATTTTTCACGATGGCGCTTCCGTGCCACATGAATCGGCCCTAACCCTCCTTCGCCACGACATCGAGGCTTCCATTTCCGAGCTTGGGATTACGGGTGAGATTTGCCTCAGTGCGGCTCATCTTAAATACCTGCGAAATTTACGTCCCAATATCTTCGATTATGAACTTCGAAACTGCGGGCAAGTCGTGGGAGGAGATCCGGCTATCCTGGCCCACATCCCCAACTTCACTTCTGCGGAGATTCCGTTAGAAGATGGCTGGCGGCTGCTCTCAAACCGAATGGTCGAACAATTCGATGCTCTAGACGGGTTGGAGCAAAAGCCCAAGAAGCTCTCGACTCGCCTTCTCTATCGCACGATCAAGCTCTATCTCGATATGGCCACCTCGTTCTTACTGTTCGCGGGCGAGTATGCGCCATCTTATTCCCTGCGAGAGAAACGTCTACTCACCATCAAGGAAACCAGGCCCGGCAATGATGACTTTCCATTTGACCTTAGATCCTTTTGCGACCGAGTGATCGAGTGTATGCAGCTGAAGCTTTCTCAGGAATGGATCAACGCTTCCGCGAACCCAGCGGCCGCGACGGAGCTGGGCTTCTCATGGTGGGAGGAGGCGATTAGATACGCACAACTGCTCTGGAGATGGGAGTTGGCTCTGCTCACGCGCGCCTCGGTGAGAAACAACAACCAGGAACTACTGGAACGATGGATGAAATGTCAGCCCGTTTTCCGGCGTCTTCGCGGCTGGACGCACGTCGTCCGGGAACAGGGCTGGAACGGCACCTTGGAGAACTGGCGACACTGGATTCGCATTGGGTGGTGTGCCTCTCCCCGTGATCGCGTCTATCAGGCCGCGAGCGAAGTCCTGTTCGAACTTCCATTCCTGTCGAAAAACAACTATGGAACTTCGCGGACCGATGCGGATTGGGAAAAGGTGCGTTCATTCCTCCCGGTAACCCCCAAGCTGGAAGCGAGGCACAACTCACCACATTGGCGCGGTTTGGCAATGGATATTACCTCGAACTACCAAAGGTTCTTGACGAATACACGATCATGAGTTTCTCAATCAATACCGAGCTTCTCAAAGAGAGGGAGGACAGCCGGCATCCTGCGGTTCATGCTTCCACAACGCGGCCGTCCCGTGTTTCAGATATCTGGAAGGCGCCGCTGCACGACTTCCCAATCCGCGACGAAATCTTATGCCAGTTTGTTTCTTTTTCGCGAGAAATGGACGTCTTGGAAATCGGCTCTGGCTCCGGATTTACAGCCTACTGGCTTTCCCATCGCGTAAGGCACGTAACACTACTGGACGTTGCATCCGAAACGATTAATGAGCTGAGCGGACAACTGCGGGCAGCAACAAATTTTAGCTTTGTAACGGCCGACGTCGCGCGCTCAGGACTGGCCTCTCAATTGGATGAACGATTTGATGCAGCGTTTGGTCTTGACGTCTTCGAATACCTTGCCGACCCCGAGGCAACTCTCCGCAATATGGCTGAGGTCTTACGTCCGGACGGAGAGTTGTTTCTGACTTTTCCCAACACACCGCCCCCAAGAGGGGATGGCGTCACGTATTTCGACCGCGCTGAGAACCTTGAGGAATTATTGAAAAAAGCGGGTTTCCTGAAGTGGCAGATTCTTGTGGTGCGACCAAGACGGTTCTCGGCAGCCGCTTATCGGCTGTTACACGATCGCCCATTGTCATTCGTCCGTGATCTGCGCAGAGGCAATCTCGTTGTAAGACCGCAAACCTATGAGAATACCTGGGCATTCCAGCAACGCGCGCGATTGAACCGTTTCAAGATCCCGTTGCACCTGTATTGGAATGTGCTGGGACACGTGATCCGCCTGGGCGGTCAGGTTTTTGAGTCTGAAACTCCAACCAAAGAAATTCTTGGGAAGCAACTCGTCGTGCGAGCCTGGAAGTGAGGGTGTCGACGTTGCGCCTTGTTAATTGGCCACTAATTCGGAATGGAACGGAGCGGCACAACTAACCATATGCGTTTACTCTTCCTCTCGTTTGCATTTCCTCTTCCTGCCAACAATGGCCAAAGAATGCGCACGTGGGCCGTATTGAAGTCGCTCGCCGCCGAGGGGCACGAGCTTACCTTGTTGACGTTTGGTGAGCAAACCGAAGATGAATTAAGGAATTATGAACTTCAACAGGTTTGCCAAACAATTGAGATCGTTCCTTTGGCGTTGCGCAGCCTCTCTTCTACAACCAATTATCTCGCCCGTTTCGCGGGTATTTTTGCGTCAGAGCCCTACGCGGCCCGCCGCTTCGTTTCACCGCAAATGCGAGAAGCGATTGAAGTTCATTTGTTACGAGGACTATACGATGCGGTCGTTTGCGACGCGCCGTACAGCGCCGTCAATCTCCCCGGCACCGACGTACCCGTCATACTAAACTGCCACAACGTCGAGCACCAGTTGCTAAGTCGCTATGTTGCTATCGAGCATAACCCATTCAAGCGATTCTACGCTTGGTCCGAAATGCGAAAATTGCGGAAGTGGGAGCAGTGCACTTGCCGGCAGGCGACGGCGGTCCTGGCTTGTTCGGAACTTGATCGCCAGCTCTTGATTTCACTTGTTCAGGGTCTCCACGTCACGGTGGTTCCGAACGTCGTGGATGTTGACAGTTATGTAGGACAGGACCTGGACACCGTACCGACGATTCAATTCCAAGGGGGAATGGATTGGCTTCCCAACCGCGATGCGGTGAGTTTTTTCGTGGGCAAGATTCTTCCCATTCTTAGGCAAATGGCGCCGCAGGTTCGGTTCGTGGTGGCAGGGCGTAATCCGTCAGCGGCCTTTATCAAAAAATTTGCCAACATCCAGGGAATCGAGTTCACAGGAAATATTTCAGACATGCGTGCGGAGATTGCGAAAGCTTCTCTGTGCGTTGTACCGCTGCGAATCGGCAGCGGTACGCGGCTGAAGATCCTTGAATCCGCTGCGATGGCCAAGCCCATCGTTTCGACGCGAATTGGCGCCGAAGGCCTCGATTTCGTCAATGGCGAGGAAATCGTACTTGTGGATGAGCCCACAGCATTTGCCCGCGCGGTCGCAGACCTGCTGGCTGATCCGTCACGCCGCCGCGCGCTGGGTCTCGCGGCTCGGCGGCGCGTCGAAGCGCAGTACAGTATGGCGTCCCTGCGAAGTGCTCTGCGCGAATCACTGGCGAAGATTCCGGCCGTGCCATTTTCTTCCGCTCCATTGTCTGACATGAACGGTGTGGAAGCCGGGGTTCGGCCATGATCGTCTTCTACTTTCTAGTTGGAATCATGCCCCTGAGCGAGCACCACATCTGGGGGAAGTTCGTCGGAGATCTCACGGTCTTCAAGTACATTGGCGGAGCGAGCGCCGCTTATGCCCTCGTTCATTTAATCACAAGCCGGACTCTTCCTCCATACCTCTGCACTTGGCAAGCGCGCCTCTTCCTTATTTTTTATGCAATGGCATCGGTTTCGTATTTCTCAAAGACTCTGCCTGGAATCGTGCAGTTGAATCCGTTCCTGAGCTATTCCTCGTTTCTGTTTTTGTTCTTCATCACCGTAACGGTGGTGGATTCGGCCACCCGCTTGCGATGGGTAATGCTGGTATCGATTGGCTCGGTAGCCTTTGCCTCTTTGTACATGATTCGCGAGTGGCAGCAAAATCACAAACTTTTTGCAGATTTTCGCCCTGGTTGGGTGGTTGGCGATCCGAATTACTTCACGATTTCTGCTTTGTTAACAATGCCTGCCGCGTATTACCTCATGGTGGGATCGAGACGAATTTGGGAGCGCGGCTTTTGCGCTGTTTGCCTCAGCTTGACCCTGCTCGCGGTTACGTTCGGCGCTTCCCGCGGAGGGTTCTTGGGGCTGGTGACGGCGTTCCTCTTCCTGGTTTGGCAATCGCGCGAACGTGTCCGAAATCTAGTGCTGGTCGGCCTGTTTGTTCTTCCGATATCTTTTCTGTTCCCTGTTTCGCCATTGAACCGCTTGCTATACCCAAGCCAGGTTGACCTAGGAGCGGAGGATTCACGGACCGCCGTGTGGTGGGGAGGGCTTAAGATAATCGAAACCCACCCGGTCCTCGGCATAGGCCTGGGCAACTTCAAACCTCTGGTACCCGAATATGAACATGACGCAAGGATTGTCGATACCGTTGCCCACAATTCTTACATAGAGATCGGAGCTGAGCAGGGGCTTCCGGCTCTTTTCGTTTTCTTGGGAATTCTCGTCAGCAGCCTCCTTACCCTCGGCCGATTGCGCGTGTTCGCTTTCCGCGCAGGGCTCCCTTTTTTCGAGCGCACGGCGCTGAGCCTCCAGGCAGGTTTGTTGGGCTCCTTCGTGGCGATTTTTTTCGTCTCGGGCCAGTACCAGAAATTGCTGTGGTTGACGATCTTTTTGACGATGTGCATGCCTGGGATAGTGCGTTCGACGCTTGATTTCCACGAACGCTCGGAGAAATCGATTGTCGTTAACTCTTGAATATCGAAACAGAATCCATAGAAGTCCATATTCTTCAGCAACGGACTTTTCATCGCGGCCCCTCTCCGTGCAACTCCGGCTGCACGTCTGGGCCGTCGTTGTTGTCCTGCTGGTTTACATGAGCTTCGCGATCGTAAGATTGGGGACGTCCGAACTTGGAAGCGACGAAGGACGCTTTGGAGTATCAGCAGTCAACTTACTTCATAACATGCATCAATTTGCTGTGGTCTCCGAAGACCCCCTCGGACCGCCCGGCACAAAGCCATTCGGATATCCGTTGCTATTGGCAGCATCAATCCTTGTCTTTGGGAAGACCGTGTTCGCTCTCAGGATCGCTAACGTAATTGTTCTGATGATTGGTGCGCTATTCCTCTACGGATTCGTAGCGTTGGTTGTGGAAGACCGCACTGCGGCGCTTCTCACATTTGCCTTTTTCTTGCTGAATCCGGGCACTGTAACCTATGCAAGGAGCGCAATGCCTGAGCCACTTGTTGTCGCAGCGGGGTGCTTCGGGCTGTTCTGCGTTGCCAGATTCATTACCAATCACAGATTGCCCTGGGCGGCCGCTTGTGGTTTTGCCATCGGCCTTGGATTTCTCTCCAAACTATGGCTCGTTTTACCGTTTGCAATGGCATGCTTTTCCGTTTTCGCACTCCAGTCTCTTAGGGAGCGAAAGAGAGTCCTCGCCACCGGTACGCTTCTTGCTTGTGCTTCGTTTGGTTTTGTCGCTGCCTCACATCTGTTTCTGGTCTTATGTCTCGCCCCAGGATCATGGCAGCACTGGATGGGGATTTACTTCCTTTTCAGCGTGGGTAGCCGCATGGCGGGACATGGGTACGATCCCGCGATGTGGTATCGACCGTGGTGGTTTTATCTGGCGGCCCTGGTCAAGGCCAGCTTTTTTGGATTGCCTCTGCTCCTTCTGGGTATACATACGGTGTGGAAGCAGCGACAACTGGTGGTGATTACCGTCGTTTGTTCACTGCTTCTACCTGTTTTGGCTTTCTCTTTCTTTCGCGTGAAACAGGCGAGCTACATTTACCCAGTTCACCCCGCACTCGCGTTGCTGATCGCGCTCGGTTGGATTTATTTCAAAGACGCGGACCGGGTGGAGCAATTGCGGGCCTTTCTAATTCCTCTCGGGGCAGCGGCATTTTTGTTCTTCGAGCATGTCTTCAGCGTGAGTGAATTCACGGCTCTTGCCAGCTTGTGCCTCTTGTACTTTACGGCTGGCGTTGTTGGACCGCGCATTAGTCGCCAGAGCCGATATGCGGTTACGGCCGCTCTGTTTTCTGCACTTTTAATTGCGGACGCGCGCGTCGCAAATAAATCGTTTCAGCAGCCGTTATACTTTTCGGAAATTGCCGAGTTTTTCAGACCGCAACTGCAGGCGAGTCGCCCTCAAGACCTGGTTTTCACGGCTCCCATATTTCCCGCTATGGAGTTTTATACCTTTCGCAGCGGCGAATACTGGCAGACGTTTTATGTACATAAGAGCTTCGCGCAAGTAACGGATGACCTTCGCCGCGGCGCGCAGGTGTTTTACATCGTCGATCCCCTACAAACCCTTTACGGGAGCGAATTTTCACCTGACAAGTTGGAAGCGCTCCGTGAGTATGGTGTAGACGTTACCCGTCAGATCGAGCAGAAACTAAGACACCCGATCCCGCTTCGGATTTTTGTTCCGAGAGCGGCCGCGGAAAGATGACCGACTAATGGTGCGCAGCATATTCTCGAACTGGCTCGGCCTCATGGTCTTGGGCGTGACGTCCGTCATTCTCACCCCGATCCTTATCCATGGCCTGGGCGATTACTATTACGGCGTCTGGATTCTCGTTGCCTCGGCGGTAGACTACTACGGCATGCTGGACCTCGGCATGCGCCCGGCGCTGTTTCGCATGGTGGCGTGGTCCAAGGGAGCGGATGACCCCACCGCGATGCATGAAACACTCCTGTCGGCGCTCGCCTTCACCGTCGGCGTTGGCTTTTGTTTACTGGCGCTGACACTTATTCTGATCCCAGTGTTGCCGGGCTTCTTCAGGCTGTCGGGACCTGCGCGCCAGATCTTTCCCTGGCTGATGATCTTGTTGGGGCTCAATGTGGCTGCGGCGTTTCCCGCCCGAATGCTAGGGGCGTATCTAAACAGCCTGGGCAGATTCGATCTCTACAACATGACCGCCGTTTTTAGTACCACTTTGCGTGCCGGCTTTGTCGTTGTGGCGCTGCGCCTCGGATATGGTATCCGCGCCGTAGCCGGAATTACTCTCGCGACGACAATGTTCTCGCTTCTGCTAAATGCCTGGGCGGTTTTCCGGTCGGATCGAACACTGCCCCTCGATTGGCGGCTTGCACGTTGGTCCCGACTTCGTGGGCTTTTTCAATACGGCTTTTTCATTTTCGTCTATAACGTCGGCGATCAACTTCGCTTTTACACGGACTCGATAGTAATCGCTCGCGTCCTAGGTGCCGCGTTCATTACTCCCTTTAACGTCGCGGCGAGGTTAATGGAATACTTCAAGCAAATTATCACCGGAGTCGGTGGGCCGCTCATGGGTCAGATGGCTGAGCTTGACGGGTGTTCCCGACATAGGGAGCTCCAGGAATATTTCCTGCGATCCAATCGAGTATCGGCGCTCCTGTCGGTCTTTATCGGTTCGATATTGGTATTCGATGGGCGGTTGCTGCTCAATCTTTGGGTCGGCGAACGATTTCTCTCCAGCTATACACTCCTCGTTGTTTTAACTGCAGGCTACATGGTTGCGCTCGCTCAGCAACCGTGTGGAATTGTGATTGCGGTTCGGGACCGGCTAGGTCCAGCGGCTCTTTGGACAATTGGCGAAGGCATTGCAAATCTCGCACTGAGTATTTACTGGGCGCGAAGGTACGGCCTCTTCGGAGTTGCTCTGGGAACAACTGTGCCCATGCTGATTGGAAGTACGCTGTTTTTGCCGTGGTACGCGCTGCGGGTTCTCGGCTTATCAGCAGGAGACTATTTTCGCCAAGCTCTTGCTCAGCCGATCGCAGTTGGGATCATTTTCTCATACCTGTGCTGGTTTGCCGCCGGGGCCCAGATTGGACGGACTTTCCTCTATTTGCTCTGGACCGTAGCATGGCAGACAATTTGTTTTGGCCTTT
>Ga0070731_10003790_pt1 | contig 13415 bp, 9 predicted proteins | sample Coa_R1_2_FD_66448 | JGI IMG/M metagenome (GOLD analysis project Ga0070731, IMG submission 66448) | Surface soil microbial communities from Centralia Pennsylvania, which are recovering from an underground coalmine fire - Coalmine... | ecosystem: Environmental > Terrestrial > Soil > Unclassified ... | reverse complement strand
ACATCCTGGGTCGGGTTCCTCCCAGCCCTGACAACCACGTCACTTAACCTCGGACGGACCCCATCCTTGAATCTCCGTCACCTCATCCACCTCCGCGGCGTTGGTTGTGCGGAGGTGAACTATGCTGAAGACCAAACCGATCTTGGCGACGGGCCCAGGCGCCCCGACGGCGGAGGAGTTGTTGTCGGAGACTTTGAACGTCTTGGCAACTATGACCAATGAAGAGACGGCACGCACCTTGGAGATTTCTGTCTCCAGCACCTAGAAATCATAAACGCGGTCGGCTGGACGCTCTCTGGTGGTTAGATGGAAACGTTCCGGGACCCGGTGTAGTCTATTCTCATCATCGCCAACACCAATTCACCGAAGGGGCGCGACCGCCGGGTCACGGTCGGCAGGGTTCTCTCACTTCTCTTCCAGATATTCCTTTCTTGCTTCACGTTCCGCCAAATCCACGCGTTCTGGACCGGCGCCCAGTTGGCTGAACTCCATCTGATCGGCGCGGTGTTCTCGATGCTCTTCGCGATCCTGCACGGGGTGATGGGGCTGCCAGGCATGCTGAAGGCCGCGCTGGGGTCGATCGCGTACCGCGTCGTCCTCGTCTTCAGCGGCCTGGCGATCGCCCTCGTTTCCGCGACATTCCTCCTAGTGTTTATCCTACCGGCGGCCAGCGTCCTCCCGTTGGGCTTCTTCCGCCCTGCGGGAAGCTCATTCGTCGGATCGTTCAAAGGGGGATTGGGCACCCTGATGGCGTTCGGCGCGGCCATCTTGATGACGCTCGGCTACACCTACGGCGCCGGGTTGGTGAGCGTGCTCCTCGTGTTCCGCTCCGACGAGAAGCTCATGCAGCACTGGATGTTCAAAGACCTAGACAAGCAGTCAGACTGGGATCTCCCGAAGCAGTAAAGTCTTGGCGATCCAGCAGGCTTGAGATCCGAGCGGCACAACGAGCTTGGCAACGCTACAAGTCGAGTAGCGCCGATGTGACCTCCAGCCTCTTCCATTCGTGAACCGTCTTTGGTGTGGAGTCCATCGGGCGCTAACCCACGTCACGCACGCCTAACGATCCAAACGGTCAAGCCATGTCTTGAGCTTGGGCGAAAGTCGATCCTTCCAGGGGGCGTCGACACCGGCATCGAGCGCCCGGGCGGCCCGGATCCCCGAAGCGGCCCGATCCAGCGCTTCCGGGGCGCCATCGCCGTCCAGCAGGGCGGCCACGGCTTCCAGGATGGAGCGGGCGTACAGCGCCTTCGCCCGGAGCGAGGCGGAAGCCTCCTTCCAGGCCGGGATCCTTTCCAGCGGGGCGAGTTCTTTCGCGACCTCCCGAAGAGCCTTAGGATTTGCCATCGACGATCGGTCGGCCAGGACCTGGTCCGACCGCGCGATCCAGCGGTCCAGGTCGCCCGCCAGCCGCGTCCGCCGCCGGAGCTTCTCCCGCTCCTCCCGGATGCGCTCGAGATGGGGCACCAGCACGCCGGTCCGATAAGCGTCCCGTTCCGGCGTCTTGCCGAGGTTCTTCTCCTCAAGCAGCGCCGCATCTTCGGAGTCGGCCAGCAGACGGTCTAGCTGAGCGTCGTCTTTCCCGCCCGACAGGACTTGGATCCGGGACCCGCGGAGGGCGTGCGCGATGTTCATCGCCGCCCGAAAGCCCGGGAAGGTGCCGGCGCTGAGCGCGCGACCCGCCGCGTCCTCGAAGGTACGGGCGCAGGCGAGGACGTCCGGCCCCTCCACGTCCTTCATCGCTCGCAGTTCGGGAAGGCGGGTCTGGACTGTCGAGAGAAATTCCCGGAGCCAGAGGAAGCGGTCTGATATGGGTTCGATCACCATTCGAGGCAGCAGGACGGGCTGAAGTAGGAGCGGAAGCGAGTCGGGTTTTTCGAGAGGCGAGGTGGCGGCCATCGTTTCCAGCGCGAGGTCCAGCGCCCGTTCGTATCGTGCCAGAACGGTGCTCCGGTGGGCCTGAATGAATTCCAAGAGCTGCGAGCGCTCGGCCGGGACCGGATCGAGCAGTTCCTTTTCGAGTCCGACGACCCGGCGCGCTTCCTCGAAATTCTCCTGGTCGCAAAGAGTGTTCACCCGCTGGCGCAGATCGGCCATCACCGCTTGTGTCGCATCAGGGGCGGCGGCGGCCTTTTCGATGGCCGCGAGCTCCTCCTTGACGGCCTTCAGCGTCTCCGGTGCCGAGGGATGCTGGGTGAGCTCGAGATGCGTCGTCGCCTCGCGAAAGAGCTTCATCTGGCGGGCGATATCTTTATCGGCGCGGGCCTGAAGCAACCGCGCCTGAGCCCAGACATAGTGAGGGTAGTACGGGTCCTTGTGAAGACCCTCGCGATCCCGATACTGGAGCCGCTCCGATTCGCGAGGCTGATTCCGGAGCGCTTCCTGGAGTTTTTCCACGGCTTCGTCGTAGTGCCCCTGTCGGACGGCGTCCGTCGCGGCCCGACAAGCCGCTCCGGCCTGTGCATCGTCATTGCAGGCGCCGAGGAGGACGACTAGAAGATACGTCATGGCGCTAGAACTGAATGTTGACCCCGATCGTGTTCAGGAGGATCCAGCTGCCGCTCCCGCCGAAGACCATCTCGGGGTTGTACGTGATCGCCATCGACCCGGAGATCTGGATTCCCGCAGAGAGTCCGACGAGCGGCCCAAGCCCATTCTTCAGGTCGTGCACCCCGCCATAGTAGACGTAGGCGAGGCCGGCCCGCGCCAAAAGGAGCCAGGTGCCGTCCCGGAAGATCGTGTAGTCCGGCCCCAGCGAATAATAGGACGCCAGGCCGCTGCGGTGGTTCACCGTGGGGCTCAGGTCCCGGTCGATGCCCATGAAGGACGCCTCGATGAAGAGGCCGAAGGATTCCTTGACCACGTCGCCGCCCGGCGACAACCAGGGCATTGGCACGTGGCCCCGGACGGAGACGGCGAACGACGAGTTGGCCAGGAACTTGGAGCTGTAGGAGGCTGCGCCGGCGCTCGGCGTCACCTCAAGCCAGTCGAAGTCGACGAACGGCCGCTCCGCCTGGGCCGTCCGGGTCGGCTCGGACCTGGGGAAACGATCCTGAGATGGGTCCTGAGCGGCAAGCGTCCGCGGCTCATCCAATGTCAGATTCCGGGGAAGCGGATCCGCGGGAGAACCCTGCGCGGCCAGGAGCACCGCCATCCAACCGCCCAGCGCGAGGGTCATGCGCCATCTCCTCTCTTCTGAAGGAGTCTCCGAATCATCATCGCCAGGATCGGGAGAACCCCCTCGAGTCCCGCCAGCCCGCATTGCCCTGCCGGGGCGTGCACGGGGAGGGACGAATCGTTCACCGTCAGCTCCACCCCGATCGTCTGAGGCAAGTTGGAGGCAAGGGTCGTCGCCGACGGACTGTTCTCGATTTCGAACGTGGTCGTATACACCCCGGGCGCAAGCCCCGCCCCGTTGGCCGTAAGCAGCACGGCCTGGGATGCCAGGGCCGACAGCGACCCGCCACTCGGCTGGACGCCGAGCCAGGACGCTACGCCGGAGATCTGCCACTGCAGCGTGCCGGAACCCATGTTCGACAAGCTCAGGCCCACCGGCGGCGAAACAGCGTTGTCGATCGAGACCGTAAAGGAGAACGACGTGGGATTGATGCCGATTTTCGGAGTCGCGTTCACATTCAGGGTGACGATCACGGCCTGAGGCGTGTTGGTCGCCCCCGTTCCCGTGACCGTGACCGAGGCCTGGTAGGTTCCTGCGGCCAGGGGCGTGCCCGACGGGGAGGTGTTGATCGACACGGTCAGCGGCTGATTCCCTCCCGGGGCGATCGTCGCGCCGCTGGTCGGACTGACGCTCAGCCAGTTATCGGTGGGGTTCGTCGACGCCGTCCAGCTCGTGATCGGCTGACCACCCTGGTTGGTGTAGCTGACGGTCTGCGGGGAGGGATTTCCGCCTCCCTGCGGCGCATCGAAGGCGAGGGTGGAGGGAGACAGGGCAATCAGTGGGAGCGCGCTGACCGTCAACGTCACGTCCACCGACTCAGTCGTGGCACCCACGCCCGCGACATTCATTTTCCCCGTAAACGTGCCCGCAGATGGCTGGTTGTCCACTGCTACCCCGATGCTTACGGATGCGCCCGGACCGAGCGTCCCGCTCGAGGGGCTCCCCGCGGCCACATGGATCCAGCTCTGGGTGAACGACGTCGACCAATTCAGCGGCGCGCCGCCAGAGTTCTGGATTGTGACGTCCTTCGGAGCGGGCGGCGGCCCTCCCTGGGCGGCCGAGAAGGCGAGGGACGTCGGATTCAACGAGATCTGGGCGATCGAGCTGACCGTCAGGGTGACGGTCAAGACCACGGAGCTGGCCCCCGACGCGCTGAAGGTGATCTTCCCGATGTAGGTTCCGGCCGCTAGAGGAGTCAAGCCGGGAGGCGGGTTCACGACGTTCACGATGATCGACACGGGGGCCGATTCATTGTGGTTCAAGGAGCCGCTGGGGGGAGTGCAGGTCAACCAGCCGGAATCCGACGACGTGTTCCATCCCAGGGTGGGAGAGCCCGTGTTGGTGATCGTGACGTCGGTCGGGCTGGGGTTCGGCCCCCCCGCCGGGGCGCCGATCGCCAGTCCGGTCGTCGACAGGCTGATGACCGGGGCCCGGAGCGGGGAGGCAGCCGCCGAAGCGGAGACCAGGAGAATGCAAGCGATGGCGAAGCGATGCCTCATTTCCGCTTAACCTCGAGGTCCGACGAGTTCATGTCGCCCGAAACGACCACCGTTTCATCAGGCTTGAGATTGGCCAGGGACGTCTTCCACCGCCGCCGCGGATCCTTTTCCGAAGGCCAGAAGAGCTCCAGCTCGGTCGGGCTCGAAGCGATCTCGAGGTGGGACAGGGACGATGGCGTCAGATCGCGCGCCTGTTCCCTTCCCTCCCGCACGATCCGGAACTCGGCGTACGGAAGGACGTTGACCCGGAGGAGCCAGGTGCCGCGGTAGGCGATCACCGGCTCGAGGTAGGCGCGAGCTTCTGCCAACGGGCGCAGATCAGCAGGGAGCTCCAGGTTGCGCGCTAACGATTCGATCCCGCCCGCCCGCTCCTTTATCTCGGCGGCCCGGTCTTTGACTTCCTTGGAGACCCAGGCGTCTCGAGGTTCGGCGGCGATCTGGCGGGCATGGTCCTGGAGAGAGGACGCGATCCGCGTCACCGCGCGGTCGAGGGAGGCGCGGAGCTCGTCTTGGATGTCCGGGATCTCCCGCAGGCGGCGACGAAACTCGTCCGCCGGGAGGGGAAGGTGACCCTCGGCCACTTGATCCGTCAGGGACTTCCATTCGTTCCGGTGCTTCTGGACGCGGACGCCGCGCTTGCTTAGTGCATCTTCAAATTCCGGCAGCCGCGGATGTGCCGGCGCGTTCCGGCGCAGTTCGATCACCGCCTCGCCGAAGGACGCCCATTTGTTCGCGGAGAGGAAGCCCGACGCTACTGCCGCGATCTCGTCGCCCAGGGTCGGATGGGCCTGGGCCGGACGGAATCTCCACGACATGAACAGGACCAGGACCAGCAGGGGCACGGAGGCCATCGCGATAAGGCGCATCCGACGCTTCTTGAAGGCGCCCCGGGTTTCTGGGGTCCGCTCATTCGGATGCTTCGGGGTCTGGATCCACGGTTCGAGCGCGTCTGCGAAGTCGAGCAGGCTCTGCGGCCGGTCCTCGCGCTTTTTCGCCAGGGCCTTGAGGCACAGGGACTCTAGCGCGACCTTTAGGTCATCGGGGCATGTTTCGAACCCGGGCGGCTTCTTCACGAGTTGCCCCACGACCCGGCTCGGCGGCTCAGGCGGTTCTTGGACAATCTTCCGCAGCACGCTCGGGATGTTGCTTCCCCGGAACGGCGCCTCTCCGGTGAGCATTTCGTAGAGAATGGCGCCCATCGAATACACGTCGGTCCGAGGATCGATGTCGCCCGTTTCGCCCAGGGCCTGCTCGGGCGCCATGTAGGGAGGCGTTCCCCGGACCTCTCCATGGCGGCCGTCTCCGGTCTCCACCTGCACCTCGTTGGCGAGGCCGAAGTCGGCGACGTAGGGCTCCCCAGTGGCATCGATGAGGACGTTGTTCGGCTTGAGGTCACGGTGGACTACCGGCGGGTTCTGCGTGTGGGCGTGGTGGACGGCGATCGCGATCGTCCGGAGGAGTTGCAGGAGATGGTCGGCCTGCGCATAGAACTGCGTCTGCCCCTTGCGTTCCTGCGGCCCGTGGATCAGCTCGGCGAGCGTGCTGCCCCCGATGAAATCCATGCTGATGAAGTAGCGGTTCTCCCGGCAGTCGACTTCATGGATCCGGACGATGTTGGGATGATGCAGCCGCGCCGCGATCCTCGCCTCGCGAAGGAAATCCTGGACCCGCTCGGTGGCGTTCAGCTCCATGTTCTGCGGGGCGCAGGAGTGGAGAAACTTGAGGGCGACATAGCGCGACAGGTAGGTATCCCATGCCTTGACGACGCTTCCCGTGGCGCCGCGTCCAATCTCGCTCAGGAAGACGTATTTCCCGAACAGGTTGGCTGGGTTCTCGCTGTTCTTGAGGGCCTCCTCCGGGAGTGGGCCTGCAAGGAAGGACGTGAGCGTCTCGTCCATCGCATCCGCGGGCGGGGGAAGGATGGCGGGCGTGCCGTAGATAGCCTTCATGATCCCGCCGCAACGGCTGCACTTCGGGTCGTCTTCTAGGGCCCCCGGCAAGCTCTTCGTGTCCAGATTGCAATCGGCGCAGGCGTAGAGACGGGATTCGATCGGGAGGGTCATGAGCGGGGACTCCGGGCGATGGCGATGCAGGAAGAACGAAGACGAAGCTGCAACGGTGCGGTCATCTCATATCCCCTGCGAGCCGCGCGCGAACCCCTCGCGGTCTCCCCGGTCTGCAATCCGACTTGCCGCCCGTACAGATGCACGGGGGCTACGTCCTGTTATGGCCTACACAAAAATATTCCGGGCACGTTTGCATGCAAACACTCGTCCCGCGTACCCCGGAACTCTCGATCATCCTGAACGCTTATGCACCATTATGCAAGCACTTATGGGCTCTCGCGTTGACGGAATCTCGCTAAGAGATTGCTTGAAGGTTGGGAACGGGCTCCGGTCCTTCAACATCGTGTATTCACAGCAGTGTCGACGTGCTGTTGGCGCTATATACGACCTCCGTGGTCCTTGGATGTCGAAGGCTGAGAATCGAAGCCCTCTACGCTCCTGTGTCACTTCGGTAAGTGAGGATTCTTAGCGGAAATCCGGGACCAGTGGTGCTTTCTACCGTGGCAATAGCTTTCTTGGCTTGGAAGGAGTTTCCAGGCCGGGGTAACGGTGGGGATTCCTGATTCCCGGTGTGCATCTGCGCTTCCCCCCCAGGGTCCCGCCGCGAGTTGGCGGGCGCAGTCGGACCACCGCTCCCGGTTTAACGCAGACTGGGAGTTGAGGCGCTCAGTTTCACGAGAAGTGCCCTCAGGCTGGAGACCCAGCGGCCGATTCGGTCTGCCATCTCCTGGATGTCCGCAGCTGCAAGGATCTGGCCGTCCCGGAGAGCGCTGCCCGCGAGGCGGTAAAGCATCCTCCCGCGCATTTCCCAGGTCAGGAGAGCGAGCCAGGGCAATTCGCGGGACTCTATGGGTCCCTTCGGGAAGTCATGGTCGAGCAGGTTCTCGAGGGTCAGCAGATGACCGCTCACGCAGCGGAAGAGCAGGGGGTGGTAGTCCGGAACCAGCGATAGGGGGCCGTCGCAGGCCAAACACACAACCCCGAGGTCTTCGGAAAAGGAGTGCCCCTTCGGGATCACGACACCTCCCAATGGGAAAGTGGAGCCCGAGAATGGCAAAAACGTTACGCGTATCGACTTAGAAACAGAAAAAGGAACCCAATGGCTCTTCGAGGGATAGGCCGGGGTGGATAAGGCACCGGAGAGCCACCGGGGGGATGCGGAAAGGTTCATGAACGCGATCCAGCGACTGGACACAAGAGCCGGCGGTGGGCCCGGTCCGGAGACACAAGTGAACCCATATGTAAACCAATATGGTTTCTTGATTGACAGGCTTACGCGACAAATGAAAGATTCCCGGTGGCTCCGCAATAATAGGGATGACCTGGAGAACTGGAGGATCAGATGAAAGCATGGCACAAAGCTTTGGGGCTAGGATCGTTTCTGCTCGCAGGCTTGATGGTGGTCTGGATGCGGCCGCTTCCGGAAGCGGCGGCGACGCGCTCGACGGCGGCACCGAAATCCTCTTTCACCTTGTTCGAGTCGGGGCAGGTCCGGCCGCTCGCGCTGTCCCCGAACGGCAAGCTGCTTTTCGCCTGCAATACCCCAGACAATCGGGTGGAGATATTCCGTGTGACGCGGCAGGGGCTGCGCCCGCAAGGGGCGATTCCCGTCGGGCTTGAACCGGTCGCGGTGGCCGCGAGGTCGGACCATGAGCTGTGGGTCGTGAACCATCTATCCGACAGCGTCAGTATCGTCCAACTGCCGGACGATGCGGTGAATCCTGGAGAGGACCAGGGGGATGGAGCGGGCCGACGCCGCATCGGGTCGCCCGGCCGCGTCGTGAAGACACTGCTGGTTGGCGATGAGCCCCGCGATATCGTGTTCGCTGGACCGAATCACGACCGGGCCTTCATTACCACGGCTCACCGAGGGCAGAATTGCGGATTCGACCCAGAGCTTACGACCCCGGGACTCGGTCGAGCAGACGTCTGGGTGTTTGACGCCAACCATCCCGGCGGCGGCTTGGGGGGCGCCCCCCTCACCCGGATCACCCTGTTTTGCGATACTCCCCGGGCGCTCGCAGTGAGTCCGGACGGCACGCGTGTTTATGCGGCAGGATTTCTGTCGGGCAACCGGACGACCTCGATCTTTGAACAGAATGTCACCGCGGGGGGCGGCACCCCCCCGCCCAATACGAATTTTGCCGGAATTCCGCAGGCCCCGACGGGACTAATTGTCAAGTTCAACGGCAGCCACTGGGTCGATGAGCTGAACCGAGTGTGGGATTCCCAGGTCAAGTTCTCGCTCCCCGATAAGGACGTTTTCGTGCTGGACGCTTCCGCCAATCCTCCTGTGGCGGTCTCCGGTCCCAGCGGCGTCTACACCGGCGTGGGAACGGTCCTCTTCAACCTGGCCGTCAATCCCAAGAACGGTCATGTCTACGTGTCCAACACCGACGCTCAGAATGACAAACGCTTTGAGGGTCCGGGGACGTTTGCAGGGCACACGGTCCGGGGCCACCTTGCCGAGAGCCGGATTACCGTGCTCGCTGGGGGCGTGTCGCCCCGACCTCTCAACAAGCACATCAATTACTCCAACTGCTGCGACCCGGCCCCAAATGAAGAGAACCAGAAGAGCCTCGCCTTCCCCGTTGGAATGGAGGTCACGACGGACGGATCTACCCTCTATGTTGCGGCGTTGGGCTCAAGCAAAGTGGGCGTCTTCAGCACCGAGCAGCTGGAAGATGACAGCTTCACCCCGAGCGAGGCCAATCAAATCCCCGTGTCCGGGGGAGGACCGACCGGCCTGGCACTGGATGAACCCCGGGGACGGCTCTATGTGCTGACCCGCTTCGACAACGCCATATCCATCGTCGACCTCGCGACGAAGAGTGAGGTCGATCACGTTCGAATGTTCAACCCTGAGCCGGCTCATATCGTTCGCGGCCGCCGCTTCCTCTATGACGCCTCTTTCAGCTCCGCCCATGGGGACTCGGCATGCGCGAGTTGCCACATTTTCGGGGATTTCGACGGTCTGGCATGGGACCTGGGAACTCCGGATAGTTCGGAGCTTTCCAATGCGGGCATTTTCACCGTCCCGCCTGAGCCGTTCGGGGTCAGTCGCAACTTCCAGCCCCTGAAGGGACCGATGACCACCCAGAGCCTTCGCGGCCTCGCCAACCACGGGGCGATGCATTGGCGTGGGGACCGCCAGAATAACAGTGTCCCTAGCGTTCAGCCCGACCAGGGGGCCTTCGATGAAGTCTCGGCATTTGAGAAGTTCAACGTGGCTTTCCCGAGCTTGAACGGCCGCAGCGACCAGATTTCGGAAGAGGATATGAAGGCGTTCACGAGATTCGTCCTGGAAATTACCTATCCGCCCAATCCCATCCGGAATCTGGATGATTCGCTCACCCCTTCTCAGCAGGCGGGTCAGGATCTCTTCTTCAACAAGAACCGCAAGACAGACGCCGCATTCGAATGTAACGGCTGCCACGTGCTCAATCGGAATGGCAATGCGGAATTCGGCGTCGACAAGCCCGGATTCTTCGGCACGGACGGTCGCTTCTCGTTCGAGTTCGAGCCTCAGATCTTCAAGATTCCGCACCTCCGCAATCTGTACCAGAAGGTGGGGAGATTCGGCCAAGCCAAGGCTCCTCTGTTCCTCCCCGAATCCCCCGATCCCGCCGTGGACAATGCCTTCACCGGGGATCAAATCCGCGGATTCGGGTTCCTCCATGACGGGAGTGTCGATGCCCTGACCCGATTCCACGGATCGGTCGTCTTCATGCAGCGGGGACCCGGAACACTGGGTCCTCTGGATACGGGAAACCCTGAGGGGATCCCGCCAACGGCGGCCGGCTTCCTCGAGCGAGTCAATCTTTCCGAATTCTTGCTCGCGTTCGACAGCAACCTGAAACCCATCGTCGGCCAGCAGGTGACCCTTTCGTCTGATAACGGCACCCTCGCCGATCCTCGGGTCAATCTGATGATTGCACGGGCCGACGCGGGCGACTGTGAGCTCGTCGCCAAGCTGGGGAATCGCGGGTGGCTTTATGTGGGAGGAGGCAAGTTCCAGCCGGACCGCCGAGGGGCCGCCCTTATGACGACTGCCGACCTCCGCTCCCTATCCCATAATCCCGGGAACGAGATCACCTTCACGTGTGTTCCGCCAGGCTCGGGATCCCGAATCGGAATCGATCGATTTGAACGCGGCAGACTCGACAGCGACGAAGACTAACGATCCGATCCTGGGGCCTCTTCCGGAACTCCGGAAGAGGCCCCTTATGGGTTGGGAGGGGCCAGTTTAGTTGGTCCGTCCGCTCGCCTACTCCATCTGTCGACCGCTGCACTCAGGCTGCGGGGCGGGATCTAATCCGTCCAGGGTCAGCACGTCTCCTCGCCAACGGTGTCTTCGGCGAGACCGCCTTCCTCCGTCGGATTATCCCCTGTCGCCAGACGTTGGGCGAGAACTGGATCTAAGAACGTTTGATCACCGGTCGGGGCGGCGAAGGACAACGGTGGTGCCGGTTAGGCGATCCGTTGAAGGGTATAGCGGTAGTTCCAGGGCAGCCAAGCGTCCGCATCCCGCGCCTTCTGCGCGGTGCTAGCGCACAGGCAAATTCTTAAGGCATAGCAACCGCGCTCCTCAGGTCTCGTCGTTTTACGCTTCTGAAAATGGGGATATTGGGTAGCGCCGGAGTCACGGGATGCCACTTCGCTGTGTCCGGCGTCGGAGTTTTGCTACAGCCAGTTCATGGATCCGCAGGAGGATTCTCCGGAAGGACGAGAACTGCTCTCATCTGGGAGGCGGCCGCGGCCATTCCCTGGTTGGACTTTTTGCGAGATTTTCTGCGCCGGTAAATCTTTTCTCGGGCGTCATTCGTTCACGTTACGATGCCCAGCTGCGTGGATAGGAATCGCCTCGAGATCGGAGCGACGGACAAGGAGCTCCTCATGCGATACCAGCATGACGATCCCTTGGCCTTCGGCCTCCTCTACGACCGCTACGCGTCAGGGCTGTTTTTCTTCGCCCATTCGCTCATCGAAGACTCTGCTTTGGCGGAAGATCTCGTCCAGGAAAGCTTCCTGCGACTCCTCGATCGGGACCCGGCCGGACTTCAGGAGTTTGTCCGCGGTCTGCTCTACACGATCCTGCGGAATCTCGCCTACGACGAGGCGCGGAAGCGCAGGCTGCGGCTCAAGAGTTATCCCTCGATCCTTGCTTCCGAGATCTCGACGGACCGGACGGGATCCCCGGATCACTTGGAGGAATTGTCTCGAGCCCTCCATGCCCTCCCCCACGAGCAACGAGAGACGATCATCCTGAAGAGCTACGGCGGTTTCACCTTCAGCGAAATCGCCCAGATCCTCGGAGTCCCCGAAGCTACCGTGAAGTCCCGCTACCGCTATGCCCTGGAGAAGCTGGCCCAACTCCTTCAGGAGGATCAGGGAGACCTATGAATCCAGAAGACGTGGAATCGCTTTTGAAAAGAGGGCGGCCTTCGCCTCCGCCTGCGGACCTCCGCCAGCGCGTGCTAGAGGAGGCGCGCCGGCGGATCGTGGCCAAACCGCCCGGGGCCCAGCGCTCCTCCCAGCCCCGGGCCTCCAGGGCGCTCCCTTGGGCCGCCCTTCCGGCGGCCGCGCTACTCCTGGGATTGCTCGTCCTCATTCTCTTCCGTGGCCACGGTCCGGCGGAGAGTCCCACGTCCGCCGGCCAGGCATCCGAAGACGCCCTGGATCGCCTAATCGCGGAATTGAGGAGCCCTTCCCCAGTCCATCGCGAGCTCGCCCTGTGCGCGCTTAAGGCTTACGGGGGAGCCGCGATCGGTCCCATGCAAAAGGCGATGATCGATCCAGAGCTGATTGACGCCTGCCGGGGCGTTACTCCCGGGATGAGGGCGATCGAAAAGAAGCTCGAATCCACAAAGGTCTCGCTCTCGTTCCAGAACGCGCCCACCCAGACGGTGCTGGGTTCCCTCCGAGACCTGACGGGGGTCAATTTCATCGTGGACGCGGCATCTTCCTCGAAACTGGAGGGGACGCTATCGCTCGCAACGAAAGACGAGAGCGTTGGGGCAGCCCTGGGAAGGATTCTGGCTCCGATGGGGCTCAGGCTGGTTGTTTCCCCCGATCTCGTGGTCCTGGTGACCGATCAGAATGCGCTGGAGGCGCCGGCCAGGATGCCCCTCCGGATTCCGGGAGCGAAGGCCGCCACCGAACAGGATCTCCTGCCCTTGGCGAACGGTTCGCCGGACACCCGCCAGCTCGCCGAACGCCGGGTGCGGGCGCAGGGCTTCGCGGCCGAGAGCGCGTTGTGGAAGTCTCTGGACGCGAACTCGGTCGACCTTCGGTCACGGGCATCGGACCTCCTGCGGTCGCTCTATAGCATCGCCGAGCCCCCCAGTCTCGCCGGCCCCAGAAGCCCGCTTCCCCAAAAGGTCCACGAGTTCAGAATCACGATCGACCAGCAAGACGCCTCCCTGCGCGATCTCCTGGAGTACATGGCATCCGCGAGCGGACTCAATTTCGTCATCGATCCGGTCTCCATCCCAAACCCAGGGGAGGAAAGGATCTCATGCACGCTTTCCAACATCGTCTTGGATGGGGCTCTTCGCCTCATTCTTCACCCCCGGGAGAAGGCCTACGCTGTCGTGAATGACGTCGTCATCGTGACGGCCACGGACAGAATCCGCTTCCTTCCCAGACCTCCCTTCTGGAGGAGTCCGGCGG
>Ga0070731_10003787_pt1 | contig 13421 bp, 9 predicted proteins | sample Coa_R1_2_FD_66448 | JGI IMG/M metagenome (GOLD analysis project Ga0070731, IMG submission 66448) | Surface soil microbial communities from Centralia Pennsylvania, which are recovering from an underground coalmine fire - Coalmine... | ecosystem: Environmental > Terrestrial > Soil > Unclassified ... | reverse complement strand
TGACAATTTTTCCGGCGGCATTTTCGTGCACGGCGGCACCCTCGTTCTGGATGATGCAAACAGCGCGTTGGCCGGTGGTCTGACCAACGACTCGGGAACCATCGTGCAACTGGGCAACAACGACGCCAACGGCAACATGCCCCTGGGCACGGTGCAGATTAATGGCTCGCTCGTTTTCAATCTGACAAATAGTCGCACCATATCGACCGCAATAACCGGTTCCGGCACAGTGACGCAAAGTGGCAGTAACACTCTGACTCTGACCGGCGCCAACACTTACACCGGCAACACCACTGTCACCCAGGGCACACTCGCATTGAGTGGAGCAGTGACCATCAATTCGAGCCCGTTGATTGCCGTCCAGAACTCGACTTTGGATGTCAGCCGCGCGGAAAGTGGATCACTGACCTCGGTCACACTCACGAACGGCAATTTGAATGTCGGGCTGGGCACCAATTCCACGACCATGAATTCGCTCAGCCTTTCGAATTCCACCGTCACGCTGATCGCTGATTACAATAACATCGGGGGTTCTCCAATCATGGGCGCCGGCAATCTTTCCACGGGCGGCACGACCAACATGCTGAACGTGACCGCCATTCGGAATTTGCCCATTACAGCTTCTTTGCCATTCGATCTTCCGCTCATGAGCTATAGTTCGGCTACGTTCAACAGCGGCTTTAATCTCGGCTGGACGAATCTAACCGGCATCAGCGGCTACATCAGCAACAACACGATCGCCAGCACGATTGATCTCATCATAACGAATGCTCCGCAAACTCTCACCTGGAACGGCGGCAGCTTGACCGACAACAACTGGAATGACCCGGCCAATTGGAGTGGCTCAACCTTGCAGCCGCTGGACGCCATGACCTTCGATGGCTTGCTGCGGACGAACAACATCAACAACACTCCCGCAGGCACAACCTACGCCGGCATCACGTTTAACAATAGTCAGGGACCCGCGCCGTTCACTCTCGGTGGCGCGCCGATTAATCTTGTCGGAACGATGATCAACAATGCTTCAATCGTGCAGACTGTAAATCTTGGACAGTTGGTCAGCGCCAATTACACGAACGACGGCGGCGGCAACGGCGGATCGCTCACGATCAATGGCGGCTTCACCAATATCTCCGGTTCAACCGAGACTGTGACACTGCTGAACACCGGCACACTCGTTGATCTTTGGGCGACCAACAACGGGGCGCAAGGCGGCGGCCAGCTGGAGTTCCAACTCGGTGCGGGCGGCGGGGATTGGGTCATTATGGATGGCACAGGTACGAACGGGTTGGTGCAGGCTGGAAACGTCCAACTCAACATGGCCGGCGGCACGCTGGAGTTCGGAAGCAGCAACAGCAGTCCAAATGTCGACGCCGGATTCACCAACGCCGCGAGCGCTGTCACGGTGAACGGGGCTCCAGGGACATTCAATATGAATAGCGGCACCTTGAAAGTGTACGGCATGAACATGGCGAACAGCGGCACGGCCAACGCCAACTTCAACATGAACGGGGGCACTTTGATCATCGGCAGCAACTCGTTCTCCGGCGGGGGCGGAAACGGCGGCTCGGTGCTGACGGCGGTCATCACCAACGGCTCGATCTACAGCACCAACGGCGGCACGTTCACTCTTGCGCAACGCTCCCCGTCCACGCTCACCATGGGTGGCGGTCTACTGCGCATCGGCGCGCTCAGCCTCTCGAGCGGCACCGCTGCCACCGGCACGGGCACCGTCAATCTCAATGGCGGCACTTTCAATTGCACAAACGTCTCCGTTGGCAGCAGCGCGGCGAACGGTTGGGGCACGATCTTCTACAATGGAGGCACGTTCCAGATCGGCGCAAGCGTCTCCGCGCTGTTCAAACAAAACAATCTCGTGCCTCTGACGAATGCGGTCCAGGCCGGCGGCGCGGTCATTGATAGCGCCGGCACCAGCAGCACCTTCAACTGGCCGTTGATCTCTGACCCTGCGCTCGGTGGCGCGCCGGACGGCGGCCTGGTGAAAATCGGCGCGGGCACTGTTACTTTGAGCGCAGGCAACAGCTACATCGGAAATACCACCATCAGTGCCGGCACTCTGGCCGTGAGTGGTTCGTTGTCGAATGGCACGGTTACGGTCGCGGCTGCGGGAACGCTCGCCGGCTCGGGAACTGTCGGCGGTTCGGTGATTGTCAACGGCACCATTGCCCCCGGCAGTACCAATACTATCGGCACACTCACGGTGACGACGAACGTGACCCTGAGTGGCATAACCCTGATGAAGCTCAACGCTGCCACGGTTACCAGCGACAATCTCGCCGCGCCGGGAGCAGGGCAGGGGAGTATCGCGCTGGGAGGTGCACTGGTCGTTTCGAATATCAGCGCCTCGCCTCTGGCGGCCGGTCAGACGTTCACGCTCTTCACCACTCCATCGCTCTCCGGCTCCTTTACCAGCATCCAGCCGGCGACGCCCGGAGCGGGCCTGGCGTGGAATACCAACAACCTCGGCGTGAACGGCACGTTGAGTGTAGTTTCGAGCGGTGGCGGTCCGACCACCAACGCCACCATCACACACGTCAGTCTTTCAGGCACCAATCTGCTGGTCCACGGAACGAACAACAACGTGCCGAATACCAGCTTCCATTACGTCGTGTTGAGTGCGACGAATGTGGCGACGCCGCTCAGCAACTGGGTGCCGGTAGTCACCAATTCGTTCAACCCGGATGGCACGTTCGACTATACCAACCCGGTCGTGCCCGGCACGCCTCGGCAGTTCATTGACGTGAAAGCCGTGCCGTAAGTTTTCAGGAACGCAGAAAGTGGTTTCAAAGCAAAGCTGCCGGGCAATTCGCCCGGCAGCTTTTTTTAAGAACCGATGTTACCAGCCGTGGTCATGCCGGTCGCGGTCGTGGGCATCGCGGTCATGAGGATCAACCCGGCCGTGCGGATCGTGTTCGACCCTGACGTCGTGGTGCGTCACGGCAAAAACGTGATCGTGTCCGAGACCTTCAATCACAAATCGCCCGTGGTCCATCCGGTAGCCGTTCATAATCCAGCTGTGGTGAAAAAAGAAAACGACGCGATCATGCGGGACAAAGAATGGACGCAAACGGCGGTCCCAGAAATGATCATAGGGAACAAATGTGAAATCTTCGGGCCCAAGACCGAAATCCACGTCGAGCGCCAGGCTTCCGTTGAAATATAATCCGAGGCCGGCTCTGTAGACCGCCGTGGGCGGCAGCGGTGCCCAGCCTGTATAGCCGTCGGATTCGCGCCAACTGACCCAGGCGGGAGCCCAGTCATAGCCCGGCGCCCAAATCCAGCGACCGTCGTGCCGAAACCATCGCCCGTAGTGAAATGCGATGTTGCCCCATGGATAATCCGAATCCCACGACCAGCCGTCGTCGGTATAACTCCAATGACCTGAATCGAGGTAGGGACGCCAGAGTGGATCATCCACGGCGACCGTCGGCTGCCAGCACAATCCGTAGCCCGGTACATCAAACCAATTTCCATAAGGCGAAAGTTGCGCGCGAAACGCATCCAAACTTACCGCAGGCGCGGCCGGCATCGCAGCCGGTGCCGCGGGTGGCGGAGGCGTTGTTGGTGTGACCACCGCGGTTGGCGCTGGCACGGGCGGCGGAGCGGTTGGCGGTGTCGCGGGCGCGGCGGCGCTGCCATTGCCGGAGATCAAGGCTTTGATGACTTCCTGCGAAACTCCTGCTTTGTTCAGTTGAATAATTTGATCCGCCGTCAGGTTATAAGTCGCGCCGGAATTTTTCACCTGGGATAAAATCACGTCGTCGGACAAACCGGCCTGTTTCAGTTTGATAACATCCTCAACTCCCGGAGGCAAAGATTGCGCTCGGACGACATTGACACACAATGCCGCGGCGACCAATGCGCCGGAAGTCAAGGACCTTCGCAAAAAATTACTTTTCATAATTTATAGGTTTCTTGGACGCTGTTTGCCGAAAAAAATTCAATAAATAAAAACGCCTCGCGTGCGTTTTGAACGCCGGTCGAGGAGGTGAAAACAAGTGGGGCGACGAGCCGGTTTGAACTCTTTTGCACTTCGCAATTAGTCTAAGGTGCAACTTGAAGCCCGCACCGGTCGTGCGAATGGTCTCCATGGCGACACCATCGGTTATCGGCCGATGTTCGACCATAGGGAATTCACAATGAAGTATGCGGGTAAACTACTACCTTTTTCGGAAGGAAGCCTTTTTGGGGAATTGAAGAATATGCCACAAGACACAAATCCCGCCTCCATAAAAATCGCGGGAGAAGTGTCGACCAGGGAGTAATGGTGAAAAGACACGCAAACAACACGAGCGAGGCTGAATTTCGAGAGCCGGCAGCAAAGACGCGCCGCCTGACGCTGGTGCCCTCGGCTTGCGACGTCTCAGTCACGAACGCTTGCAATGCCACGTGCGACTTTTGTTCCTTTGCGCGCGACAAGCAGTTGGTAAAAGAAAAACGCTGGCTCAACCGGGCGGACTTCGCCCGGGCTTTGCCAATTCTTTATCGGCGCGGCATCCGCTACCTGACGTTTCAGGGCGGAGAACCGCTCCTGCATCGGGAAATCGACGGTCTGGTGGCCGATGCGGCCGCAGCGGGCATCCATGCGGGAGTGATCACCAATGGTTGGATGCTGCCCCAGAAAATCGAGAGCCTTATTCGCGCGGGCTTGCGCACATTGCTGGTGTCCATCGACTCGCACTCGTTGGAGAAGCACGAAGAGAATCGAGGTTTGCAAGGTGTCGGGGAGCGGATACGCCAGGGGTTGTCGGTCGCGCGGCACAACGGCGTCCTGCGCATGGCCTCGGTGACAGTAAGCCGCCTGGTTCAATACGAGGCTTTGCCGGAATTGCTGGACTATCTCGGTTTCGATGCGGTGGTTTTTTCGTATCCTCGCCGCGAGCCGTTCGGATCCACGTCCATGGTTTTCAGCCAGAATTCATCACTGATCGACTTCGGCAAGGAGGAGCTTTGTGAGGCGCTTGAATCCATCAAGGCACTCAAGAAACGATTCCCCGTGTTCAATCCGGCTGCTTCCATTGATGACATCAAACGCCATGTGCGCGGCGAAAGGGAGCACTTTGCCTGCGTCGGCGGTTATAAATATTTTTATATCGATTGGAATTTGAACGTCTGGCGCTGCGAAGCATGGAACAAACCGTATGGGTCGGTCTTTGATCTCGATAAGATCCCCGATTGCCGCGACCGCTGCACCGCGTGCATGATGTCATGTTATCGTGATGCGAGTGTACTGATGCACGCGGGTATGGCTTTCGAAGATGCAATGACTGCTGCCGGCACCGGACATCTGGGGGAGGGGACGCGGTTGTTGTTTCAGCGCACCGTGGCTCAATCGCTGGCGTCTGTCGTGGCACAATCCCGGCAAGTGTTCCGCCTTGCGGGCCGTCCGCTTAAGCATTCTGGAAAAGAGCAATTAAGCGCGGTTTGATTCGGCTGCAACGATTTTATCAGGCGACCGGGTCATTTTTTGCGTCTTCACTTTTGGATATATCTTCATTAGGCGCAGGGAAGCTGCCGATGGGAAATTCCCGGACCACTCGCCACGGCAGACCCACTGCCTCTTCCTCGATCAGGGTAGCTGTGTCGAATACGACATGCAGCGGAAACTCCAGATCGATCGCGTCCAAAACATTGCCGGGCGCTCGAGGATTTCGCGGGTGAGCCAGGGTGATGTGTGGCCTGGCTTCGCGCGCATCCGCGCCCAGCACAGACCGCCGCAGCTGGGAGTAGAATTCTGCGCCTTCGCTGCATCGAGCCATAATTCCGTGTCCACCAAACGCTACCACGTCGCCAAAAGCCAGACGCAGAGGGGTGTAACCCGCCAATCGCGTCACGAGCGCATCTAATGACACACCGCCAAGTTCGTCTTCTCGACAGAGCGTCACGTGCGCGGGAATCAAAGTGCTCTGCACCGGATCAACTCGTCGGCGGACGCGTTCTATCACTTCGCATATTGCGCCGGTGATGAACAGACTCAGCTGAATTCGCTTCATAAAAAGCGCCTGATTTGTGGGTATACTATCGAACGGTGAACGCAGATAAATGGATTTTTGGCCGGGTGGATTGCTGGAACAGCTTGTTGTTAATGACTTTGGGCCTTGGAAAAAATATTTTCAAAAAAATGGCGAAAATCCCCCCGGGGGAATTACAAGCGCGCGGTCGTATGATTAAATGCCGGGATGACATTAAAATTGTCCGTAGTCGATAGTCGGTGGGCGGTGGTGAGGCGCGAAGCGTCCAAGCGTCCAAGCTCCAGAGAAATTCCAAGAACCAAGTTCCAAAGTCATTCGGAGTGCGGAATGGGAAATGTGGCTGTTTCCGCATTGGAGAAAGACATTCCGGCCGGGTTGGTCAAGTTGCTGCGGGTGGTCTGGCGACACAGCCGCGGTCCGTGGGCTATCACCGGATAAAGGTGGATAAAGCCTATTTCAAAAATAAATTTTCATCTGGCGTCGCTTCGCTTCCGCCTTCACCCCGTTACGGCGCGACGAGCGAGGGCGTTCGGGTCCGAGCCGGTCAGGCCGCGTCAGGCCTGGTCGCACCTGGTCGCACCAAAAATCGCAGTGGATCGCACCGGATCAAAGTGGATCAAAGCTCTCGCGTGCAGAGCCGGGCGCTGGGGCAATGGCTGGTTGCGTGGAAATACGGATGACGAGCGTCACGAAATTTAAGTGAATTTAACTAAATTGAAGTGTTTTTTAAAAAAAATCGGCGAAGAAGTGAAACAAAAGTGGAAAGCTCGCGATATCGGGGCAAATTTCCTTTTCTTCGAGGGCGTTGCGATTATCTTGTTGCGCTCTAAGTTACTAGATTACTGACGATGGACGCAGCGCACATTAGAAATTTCTGCATTATTGCCCATATTGACCATGGGAAAACGACCCTTTCCGACAGGCTCCTGCATCGCACAGGGACAATTGCTACTCGTGATATGGAGGCGCAATTGCTCGATTCGATGGACCTTGAACGCGAGCGCGGCATCACTATCAAGGCGCATCCGGTCACGATGCATTACAAGGCCAGGAACGGTGAGATTTACGAGCTGAACCTCATCGATACGCCCGGACATGTGGATTTCGCCTACGAAGTTTCCCGCAGCCTAAGCGCTTGCGAGGGGGCGTTGCTCATCATCGACGCTGCGCAAGGAGTTGAGGCCCAAACCGTCGCCAACATGCACCTGGCGATGAAGCAGAACCTCGAAATCATCCCGGTCATCAACAAGATCGATTTGCCGCATGCGAACGTCGCCCAGACCAAGCAACAGCTTGAGGACATTTTGACGATTGAATCGTCCCTGGCGATTCCCGCGAGCGCGAAGGAAGGCATCGGCATTGAGGAAATTCTCGAAGCGATTGTCGCACGCATTCCGCCACCGAAACCGACAGGGCAGGGGAGCCTGCAGGCGCTGGCGTTCGATTCTTTTTTCGACACTTATAAGGGTGTGGTGACACATGTCCGTGTTTTTAACGGCGAGTTGAAAGCCGGGATGCAGATCAAATTGCATCATTCCGGCAAGAGCTACGAGGTCAAGGAAGTGGGCAGTTTTAATCCGAAGCCTTACACGCGCGAGAAATTGGAAACAGGTGAAACCGGTTATATCACTGCCAATATCAAATCGCCCGCCGACGTGAAGATGGGCGATACGATCGTCGACGCGCGCAATCCCGCGCCGGTGCTGCCGGGCTTCAAAGAGATTCACCCGATGGTGTTCAGCGGAATTTATCCGATCAACACTGCGGACTACGAGCAACTGAAGGCATCGATGGGCAAACTGAAGCTGAACGATTCAGCTTTTGTTTACAGCACGGAAACATCCGTGGCGCTGGGCTTCGGCTTCCGCTGCGGATTTCTCGGCTTGCTGCATTTGGAAATCGTGCAGGAACGTTTGCGCCGCGAGTACAACATGGACATCATCGCCACATATCCCAGCGTGGTTTACAAAGTGACGATGACTGACGGCACGATGAAGGAAGTGGACAATCCCGCGTTTCTGCCGGACGTCACGTTCATTGAAAGAATCGAAGAGCCGATGGTGAAGGCGTTTGTGATTTGCCCGAATGAAAATATCGGCGACATGATGGCCTTGATTTCCGAAAAGCGCGGCAACGTGGACCACACCGAGACGCTCGACTCCAAGCGAGTGATGCTGACTTCCATGGTGCCGTTGAATGAGATCCTCATCGATTTCCATGACCGCATCAAAAGCCTGACGCGCGGTTATGGCTCCATGGATTACGAGCAGGCCGGCTATCAGGAAAGCGAAATGGTGAAGCTCGACATGTTGGTGAACACCGAACCGATGGACGCCTTTTCGTGCATTGTGCACCGTACCAAAGCGGAGGGCAGGGGACGCGCGCTGGCGGAGAAACTCAAGGAAGTCATCCCGCGGCAACAGTTTGCTGTAAAAATTCAGGCGGCCATCGGCGGGAAAATCATCGCCTCGGAAACCGTCAGCGCCTTCCGCAAGGACGTCACTGCGAAATGCTACGGCGGCGACGTCTCGCGCAAACGCAAGCTTTTGGAGAAACAAAAAGAAGGCAAGAAACGGATGAAATCCATCGGCAACGTGAACATCCCGCAGGAAGCGTTTATTGAAGTGTTGAAGACCTGATTATTCTATGACCCTCAACTGGTTCACTTCCAAAACCGTTCGCGAGGCCACCGCGATGCGCAAGCACGTTCAGAAGCTGCTGCAGCATCAGCGTGACATTCTTTCGCCCAAGGCCATCACCGAAGTCGAAGCGTCGATGAAATCGGTGGAGGACGCTGTTCGCGCAAACGCGGACAAGGCCACGTTGGAAAAGAAAATGGAGGAGCTCGAAAAAGCGGCGAACCAATGGATCAAGCCGTATCCCAACGCCGTTTACCGGGAAAATTTTGAAGTGCTGCTGGTCGCTCTTGCGGTGGCCATGGGAATTCGCACATTTTTCGTGCAGCCTTTCAAGATTCCCACGGCTTCGATGCAGCCGACTTTATACGGCATCACCCAAAAGAATCTCCTGATCGAAACTGATTATCAGAAGCCGACAGGCCTTGGGCGGGTGAAAGACTGGTTCGCCGGCGGCTCTTACCTGACCTTCAAAGCGGACCAGGATGGCACCTTCGACGGCATCAGCAAACCCCTGCGATTATTGATTTTTAATATCAAGCAGACCATTTGGTTCGGCGGTAAACCGCACACGCTCTGGTTCGTGCCGGACACCGGCGGCGGCATGCCGTTGCAATATAATTTGTTCCAAACGTTGGCGGCGACGTTTAGCGATTTGCCGGCGGCGGACGACAATTACCGTGATATCTCGGATCTCGAGCGAAAGATGGGCATTCCGCGCGGCGCGCAGTTTCATAAAGGTGATCCGGTGCTGAACATGAAGATTGTCAGTGGCGATCATCTTTTTATTGATCGCTTCACTTACAATTTCCGCCCGCCAAAGCGCGGTGACATTGTTGTGTTCGAAACGCGCGGCATCGAACGATTGCCGATGGATCAGCAGGACACGTTCTACATCAAACGGCTCGTTGGTCTCGGCGGCGAGACTTTGTCGATAAACCAGGATTATACTGTCAGTGGCGCGCCGTCGCCCGAGGGCGGCCTTGGTGATGTGCCGGTGGGAAATCTCGTAGTCAACGGCAAACCGCTTTCGGCTGCTACGCCGGGCTTTGAAGAATTGTATTCCTTTTCCAATCCGCCGCGCGGGACGAAGGTCCTACAATATCAGGATAACCGCTATTACGGCCATGCCATGGAAAGAGAACTTGAACCCGGGCGTGAGTTTCACGTCGAGCCGGGAAATCTCTTCGTCATGGGCGACAACACCATGAACAGCCTGGATTCCCGATTCTGGGGCGACTTCTCGCAATCAAAAATCATCGGCAAAGCCTTCTTCATTTACTGGCCCATCAGCGAACGCTTTGGTTGGGGATATCATTGAGAACACCGAATCGATAAAGAATCTCTAAGATTCAGCTTTATAAATAATATTGCACAATGTTTGTTATATTTATAAAGGTTTGACCGTGGCACTCTAAAGGGTTTCGTCCATCTCAGTGATACAAGGAGCACGTCCGCGCTACAGCAGGCTTAGCGGCTTGCTCCCGGGACTGGCGGTTTAGACATAGCCGTAGACAGTCCCGGGAACTCCAGCGCGTGACTAGCGAAAATTGGACAACTCAAAATTGCAGAACGATGCCGCTTTTCAGATGGCATGCGTCCGAAAGGAGATAGTTACTTTCTGTGGCGGGTTGCCGCAGATGGTCAAAGCGCACGGAGTCGCTTCCATTGGTCCTCTCACGGTGACATTCGGCAACTGTTTTTTGTCGATTGGAACTTGGCTTGATCGTTATTCACTCACACAACCGTTGCCAGGATTACCGGCGTTGCCTCGTGTCTCTGACCTCGGAGAGCAACTGCGTGTTGTGGGTTTGGAAATCTGGCACGCGCCGAACGAGGGACAACTACAGGACGTGATTAACACACTGCGGAGCGAAATCGAACTGCTTGAACGGCTGGCCAAATTTTACGCGGAAAGGCGGACAAAGTGAAAAATATAAAGCAGATTCATAGGTCATATTTGAGAGCGGTAATGAGGTCTCACTCGATGTCGTTTCGTGAGCATATTTGTGCTGATGAACCGATGGGAGGAGACGGAAAACTTTCAACGAGAGCGCGTCGCGGCGCCTTAGCGTTGGATTTGGCCATCGCGTATCGTAATATGGCGAATTCGGGATGGTTGAACGGAGGTGCCAAGTGAGCATCGGATTTAAAAAAATCGTGCTCTCCGGTGCTGCATGGGATGAAGCGTTATTGATGAGGGACTGTCACGAATTCCAGCCACCGGACACAATCAAAGTGACTGGCGAAATGGAGCGGCGTTGCTCGTGGTGCGACGATGAACGAGGCGTTCACTACGTTGGCAATGTCTCGCACACGATCTGCCTTCGTCACCTCTCTTCAAACCTCATGGAGTTTCACGGCAAGGATTCAATCGAGACTCTCTACTGGTCTGTGCTCACTGCCATCGCCGTGGCAGCGCCACAGGCAAAAGGAGGCGAGCGATGAACTTTTTAAATTTGGAAATCCGAATGAGGGGAAAATTTGAAAAGCTCAATATCAGCTTTTGCATCGAATGCCGTTGCAAAGACAACTTGCTGTCATGCATCGCGGTTGCCGTGCCTTTTCCCACGATTATTTTTGTAGCCGCGAAGCGTGCCTTAATGGCGTTAATCGTTAGAAGGTAATGACCCCGGACCTCACCGAACTATCCGCCGACATGCATGAGGCCCGTGCGTTCATCGAACGGATACTGCGGCGCGCCGTCAAGTCGCATCAACTTTCCGTCGCTCTCAACCTTTCCATTTGCAACACCGAACTTATCGAAGCCATTCACAAACTATCTGCGATAGCTGCCACCTATGAACCAACAACTACAACTGCCCCTGCCCTACGCGCTCCGGCTGGAAATTCCAGCCGAGGCGGAACCGAAAGCGGAACCGCACCGCATTGAACTGGATTTGGCCTGTGCTCGCGTTTTCGTGCTGGTGCGTGCTGCCGTCGAGACTCCGCACCAAGGCAACCTCAGCGCCGTTACCAGCGCAATAAAGGCAGCACACAAAAACCTCCAGACTCTCAACGTCGTTGAGCTGGCCATCGCCAATGGACAATAGCTATGGATGAATCAATTTCATTGCAAAGAGTGTGCTACACGGCAAATTCGGAAACTTTCCAAATTCGTCCTATCGGGGATCTGGTAAAGCAATATATCCAGATCTCCAATTGTTCAGTGGATTGTTTTTCCCGCAACAACAAATGGGCGCATATAACCAACGATTTAAATACAAATACCGCCGCAGATTACCATTTGGACGTCAGAGATTTTCTTCTCCATCTGGAGCGAGACTCAAAAACTCCAGATCTGGTAATTTTTGACCCACCATATTCGCCACGCCAAATCAAAGAGTGCTACCAAGGAATCGGTTTAAGCCTTTCACAGAAAGACACACAGAGGGTAGGGAGATGGACAGAGGAGAAGAAAATAATTGAACGAATAACAGCCCCTGGCGCTGTTTTTATTCAATGCGGGTGGTCCAGCTACGGAATATCGGGATGGCCCATTGAACGATTGATTTTAGTCAACCATGGAGCTGGTCACTACGACACTATTTGCTTGGTTCAACGAAAGCCAGCGCAACGACTCCAGTTCTGATATGGCTAAGAAACTCAAACTCCCGGAAATCTATTTCAACCTCGGCTCCGGCTCTCACGTATTCGAGATAACGCCGGGGCAATACGCGGAGCTTTCCGAACGCGCCATTGACCATCAAATGCGGCTCCAAAAAGTCGAAGGTCTGGACGCTAAAGACGACTCAACCGGGATGACAAAATCTCAGCGTCTCATGGCGCAGGCCATCACCCGAAATTCAGTTCACTACGCTGGAGCGCTCGCAGGCTACCCCACAGGCCGTCACGATCTCCCGGGAGGAAAACGGATTCTCGTGACTGAATCTGTGACGGCGATTGAGGCGGGCAAATCCTGCAAAATTCCCCGGTTTGAAAAGTTCCTCGATGAACTGTTGGGCACGCAGGCGATTTACTACATGCTCTGGCTCAAAGTCGCGTTGGCCAGTTTGAAACGGCGCGACTTCATGCCCGGTCAACTCATGGGCATCGTTGGCGAGCCAGGGAGCGGCAAGGGATTTTTGACATGGCTGACAAAGATGCTATTGGGCGGTCGCAGTGCGGACCCTTACCTTTATATGACGGGTGGCACTCCGTTTAACCACGACCTTGCCATGGCCGAATTTTGGGGCATGGGTGATAAGCAGGCTAAATACGATATTCGGTCCCGGCGTGCCTTTGGTGCCTCTGTAAAGTCAATGTGTGTGGACTCGGAGCTTTTCATCCACCCCAAGGGACGCACCGCTTTTACTGCCGATACTTTTCGCCGTCTCATGCTTACTGCGAACCCGGAGCGTGAGCACGTTCAGGTTTTTCCGCCCGTGGACAACGACACCGGGGAGAAGATGATGTTGCTCAAGTGCGACAGGGCGCAGTTGTCCTCAGACAAGCTGAAAAATCAGAAGGAATTTATTTCTGAAATGCCGTCGTTCGTTCGCTTCCTCGAAAACGAATCCATCCCGGCTCAATTGAGAGATTCACGCTATGGCGTAAAAAAATTCCATCACCCGGAGCTTATCGAATTGCTGGACGTGATGACGCCCGAACGCCAGCTAATCGAAATCCTCGACGAGACGCTCTGGCAAAACCAAGGCAAGGATGATCTCAACGACTGGCGAGGCTCCGCTGAGGAATTGAAGCAGATTTTAATTACGGGCAAGTGCTCATCAACGGCTCACAGTCTGTTGGGTAACTGGCCATCGGCTATGGGCACGTATCTTGACCGTCT
>Ga0070731_10003786_pt1 | contig 13423 bp, 13 predicted proteins | sample Coa_R1_2_FD_66448 | JGI IMG/M metagenome (GOLD analysis project Ga0070731, IMG submission 66448) | Surface soil microbial communities from Centralia Pennsylvania, which are recovering from an underground coalmine fire - Coalmine... | ecosystem: Environmental > Terrestrial > Soil > Unclassified ... | reverse complement strand
ATGTCCCGGCAGAAAGAGTCGGCTGCGCGCTTCGTAGAGCGCGTGTCGCGCCGATGGATGGGCCGCGGTGGCCGCGGCGATCACGGCGCCGAGCAATGCGCCGATGCTGTTCGTCAATAGGTCGTAGCTGCTTGCGACGCGCGGCGGGACGAACATCTGCAACGACTCCATCGTGAACGACATCGCGGCGCCAACGAGGAGCCCCGAAGCAATGCGTCTCAGGGGCGATGCACCGCGGTGGAGGAGCGCGACGAAGAAGCCGAACGGCATGTACGCCAGGATATTGAGCACTGCGTCCGAGCGGATCAGCCGCGGCGCGGGACCGAAGAGAAAGAACGGCGTGCCGGGCGGCGGCAGGAGCCACGGCGAGAACGGCTCGAGCGACGCGTAGACGATCGCGAGCCCGTACAGGAGCGCGAGCACGTGCGGGAGACGCGTCGGATGCTGCGCGGTCCGGTCGATGTCGGACACGCACGCTCCTCTCACCCCAACCCTCTCCCCGCGGGCGGGGAGAGGGAGACGAGCGCGAGCGAGGCGGGTGAGGGGTGGCGTTCGGTCATTTCGACGCCTTGATCTCCGTCCACAGCTTGTTGCGAAGCCGCCGCTGCGCGACCGTCAAATCCTCGAGCTGCTCGAGCTTCTTCTGGAACTCGGGCGGGGGGAAAACGGCCGGCAGCTTCAGGATCTCCGGCTTGATGTAGCGCATCGCGTCCTTGTTCGGATTGCCCGAGCCGATCAGGTTCGTGAGATCGGCCGAGTTGCGCCCGTCGAGCATGAAGTTGATGAACTTGAGCGCGAGATCGGGTCGCGGCGCGTTCTTGTCGATCACCATGTTGTCGACCGCGAGCACCGCGCCTTCCTTCGGAATGCCTTGCAGGATGTGAAACGGCCGCCCGGCCGCCTGCGCGTCCTGGTTCGCCTGGAAGATGTCGTTCGAGTAGCCGTGGACGAGCCAGATGTTGCCCACGGTCAGCTCCTTGATGTACGACTGCGCGTTGAACGCCGCCCAGTACGGCTTCGCCTTCTTGATGACGGCGGCGGCTTGGTCCCAGTGTTTGGGATCGACGTCGTTCGCCGAGTAGCCAAGGTATTTCAGCGCCGCGGCAAAGAGCTCGTTCGCGCTGTCGAGCACGGTAACGCGGCCCTTCACCTTCGCGAGGTACTTGGGATCGAAGATCACCGCCCACGTGTCGGTCGGTAAGCCCAGCTCCTTCATCTTGACGTCGTTGTAGCCGATGATCGTCGTCGACATCGCATAGGGCACCGAATAACGGTTGCCCGGATCGAACGGCGTATTGAGGTACGCCGGATCGACGTTCTTGATGTTCGGCAGCGCGTTCTTGTCGAGCGGCTTCAACTGTCCGCCGCGAATCAGCGCCTGCACGGCATTCGACGTCGGCACGAGCACGTCGTAGCCCTTCGCGCCCGCGGCGAGCTTGGCGAGGAGCTCTTCGTTGTCGCCGTAGTACGTCTGGATGACGTCGCACTGGCAAACACCTTCGAAGCGCTTGATCGTTTCGGGCGCGATGTAGTTGTTCCAGTTGTAGAGGTGGAACTCGTCGCGCGCGAGCGCGGCGCTCGCGAAAGCCAGGCCAAGGACGAAGACAGCGAAACGGGCAAGCATGGTCAGTTTTCCCCCTGTGAGCGGAGAAGAGTGGGCGATAGCTTGGCGGCGATGACGATCAGAAGCAACGTCAGCAGCATGAGCAGGGTGGACACCGCGTTCACTTCGGGTGTCACGGCGATCTTGATCATCGAATAAATCTGAAGCGGCAGCGTGACCGTGCCGGCGCCGGCGGTGAAGAACGTGATGACGAAGTCGTCGATCGACAGCGTGAACGCCATCAGCGCGCCGGCGATGACGCCCGGCATGATCAGCGGCAGCGTGACGTAACGAAACGCCTTCGCCGGCGTGGCACCGAGGTCGCGCGCTGCCTCGGTGAGCGTCTCGTCCATACCGGCGAGGCGCACCCGCACGACGATCGCGACGAAGCCGATGCAGAACGCGATGTGCGCCAGTGCCACCGACACGAGCCCGAGCGTTACGTTCAGCAGCACGAAAAAGATCAGCAGCGACACGCCCATCAGGATCTCGGGAATCGCGATCGGCGCGACGATGAGGATGGGCAGCAGGCGAAGCCGCTGGCGATGCATCGCCACGCCCGCCATGGTGCCGAGCACCGTCGATACGAAACTCGCCACCGCGCCGATGATGAGCGAGTTGCCGGCGGCGGTCAGCATCTGGTCGTCGTGGACGAGCGTGCGATACCAGTCGAGCGTGAAGCCGACCCACTCGGCGTTGAGCCGCGAATCGTTGAACGAATACACGATCACGATCAGAAGCGGCACGTAGAGGAACGCATAGGCGAAGATCGCGGTCGCCCACAGCCAGGCGGAGCGCCTACGCATGGCGGGCGCCTCGTCGTCCGACCCATGCCGCGCTTCCTGCGAGCACGAGCGCCGCGGCGGTCAGCACGATGGACAGCACGCTGCCGAATGGCCAATCGCGCGTTTCGAGGAACTGCTGCTTGATGAGGTTGCCGATCAGCGTGTCCTCGGGGCCGCCGAGGATGTCCGGGATCGCGAAGATGCCAAGCGCGGGAATGAACACCAGCGCGGCGCCGGCGTAAACGCCCGGCAGCGACAGCGGAAACGTGATCCGCCAGAAACGTTGCCAGGCATTCGCGCCGAGGTCCTGCGCGGCGTCGAGCAGCGCCTGATCGTGTTTTTCCAGGTTCGCGTAAAGCGGCAGCACCATGAACGGCACGCTCACGTACACGAGGCACACTAGCACCGCGAACGCGCTGAACAGCAGCGAGACGGGTCCGGCGCCGAAGAGTCCGAGCACGCCGTTGATGGTGCGAGCGAGCGCGGCATTCGGTCCGAGGATGATCATCCACGCGTAGATGCGGATCAGGAAGTTGCTCCAGAACGGCAGGATGACGAGCAGAAGCAGCAGGTCGCGATACTTTTTCGGGCTCTTCGCGATCAGCATGGCGAGTGGATAGGCGAGCAGCAGGCACACGAGCGTGGTGAGCGCTGCGTATCCCGCCGACTTGACGAACACGCGGATGAAGACGGGCTCGGTCGCAAAGCGCACGTAGCTGTCGACATTGAGGTCGAGCTTGCCGGTTTCGTCGACGAGCGGCGCGAGGCCGCCGAACTCGCCGGGGCTTCGGAACGACGCGAGCACCATGATGAGCGTCGGCGCGGCGAAGAACACGAGCAGATAGAGAAGCGGCGGGCCGCTGACGAGCCACCGGGCAAGCGACGATGGTCGCCTGGTCTCCATCACTCCTCGATGAAATGCCCGGCGGCGACCGGCCAGCTCATCTCGACCTCGTCGCCGACCTCGAAGAACTTCGCGCGCCCGCTCTGTGAATTCGCGAGCAGCGCCTCGATCCGTGCGCCGCCGTCGGTCTCCACGCGATAGACGGTGACATCGCCCATGTACAGAAGATCGCGCACGGTCCCGCGGAAATGGTTGTCATCCACAGCCGTGCTGACCGCCATGCGAATCTTCTCGGGGCGAAGCGCGATGGAGGCGCGCTGACCGCTGGCAAGCGACGAGCGCGCGCCGACCCGCACCGGCCCGAGCTTGTCGACGTCGACGGTGACGACGTCGGCGCCGTTCGACATCACCGGTCCGGACAGCAGGTTGCAATGGCCGATGAAATCGGCGACGAAGCGCGTGCGCGGAAAGCCATAGATCTTCGACGGCTCGTCGACCTGCTCGACGCGCGCCTGGTTCATCACCGCGATCCGATGCGAGAGCGCGAGCGCCTCGGTCTGGTCGTGCGTCACGTACACGAACGCGATGCCGACCTCCTTCTGCAGATTGATGAGCTCGATCTGCAACTCCTCGCGAAGCTTTGCGTCGAGCGCGGCGAGCGGCTCGTCGAGCAGAAGCATCGTCGGATGCGTGACGAGCGCGCGCGCGATGGCCACACGTTGCTTCTGCCCGCCCGAGAGCTCGTGCGGATAACGGCGGTTGAAGCCTTGGAGGCGCACGTTCTCGAGCGCGCCTTCGATGCGCGTCTTGCGCTCGCTCGCCGGCACGCGCGCCATCTGCAGCGGAAACGCGACGTTGCCTTCGACGCTCATGTGCGGAAAGAGCGCGTAGCTCTGGAACACCGTGTGCACCGGACGAAGCTCCGGCGGCCTTCCGGCGAGGTCCTCGCCGTTCAGCAGGATGCGTCCGGCATCGGGCAGATCGAACCCGGCGATCATTCGCAGAAGCGTCGTCTTGCCGCAACCGGAGGGGCCGAGCAGCGTGAAGAACTCGCCCGCCTCGATCGCGAGACTTACGTTGTCGACGGCGGTGAAGTCGCCGAATCGCCGGGTGACACCCTGGATGTCAAGTAGCGCCACCGGCGCGGGACTCCTTTCGTCGGGCGTGCATTGCGCGGCGGATTGTAGCGAATCGGAGTCGGAGACCAGTTTGGGGTCAGAGACCCGGGTCGGACACCGAAAAAGGGACCGGTGGCCAGGGTCCAATTTCGCGAAATTCGACCCTGGCCCCTTTTTCACGGTGACTTTCGTCTCTGACTCCCAACTTATCGTTGCCACAGCAAAAGCGCCACCACGACAACGAGCAGCAGCGCAATCAGGCCGAGCCAGTGATTTCGTGACCGTTCCGCGGCCGCGAGCGTTTTGAGCGCCACATCGGATACGGCGGGCGGCGCTGACAGGCGCTCGTGCAGAAGGCGCGGAATCTCGGGCAGCGTCTCCACGAGCGACGCCGCTTCCGCGAAGAGCCGCCGCCGCAGCGCGCGAAAACCGATCTGGTCCTCCATCCACCGTTCCAGGAACGGCTTCGCGGTGACCCACAAATCGAGATCGGGATCAAGCTGGCGACCGAGCCCCTCGACGTTGAGCAGCGTCTTCTGCAGCAGCACGAGTTGCGGCTGGATCTCGACGTTGAAGCGGCGCGACGCGCGAAAGAGCTGCACGAGCACCTTGCCGAGCGAAATTTCCTTGAGCGGCCGGTCGAAGATCGGCTCGCAGACGACGCGGATCTCGCTCGTCAGCTCGTCGATGCGGGTGTTCGCCGGCACCCATCCCGATTCGACGTGCGTCAGCGCGACGCGGTGATAGTCGCGGCGGAAGAACGCGATGAAATTCTTCGCGAGGTAGCCTTTGTCGCGCTCGGAGAGCGTACCCATGATGCCGAAGTCGAGCGCGATGTACTTGCCGTGGTTCGCGCCGTCGACGCCGACGAAAATGTTCCCGGGATGCATGTCGGCGTGGAAGAAGCCGTCGCGAAACACCTGCGTGAAAAAGATCTCGACGCCGGCGCGCGCGAGGCGCTTCAGGTCAACACCGGCAGCGACGAGGTCGGGAATGCGACCGATCGGGATGCCGGCCATCCGCTCCATGACCAGGATTTCGCTTGCCGTCCAGTCCCAGTACACCTCGGGTACGCGAAGCAGCGGCGATAGGCGGAAATTGCGATGCAGTTGCGCGCAGTTTGCCGCTTCGCGCATGAGATCGAGCTCGTCGTGGATCGTCTTGTCGAACTCGGCGACGACTTCGCGCGGGCGAAGCCGCCGGCCTTCGCGCCACGCGCGCTCGACGAGCGAGGCGGCGGTGCGCATCAGCGCGAGATCGTGCTCGATCACATGGCCGATTTTCGGGCGCAGCACCTTCACGGCCACCGGCGTCCCGTCAGGCAGCTCGGCGAAATGCACCTGCGCGACCGATGCGCTCGCGACCGGCGTCAGTTCGAACGAGCGGAAGACCTCGCCGATCGGCTTGCCGAACACGCGCTCGATCGTCGCAACGACGAGGTCGGACGCGAACGGTGGCACGCGATCCTGCAAGAGCGCCAACTCGTCCGCGATGTCGGGCGGCAGGATGTCGCGGCGCGTCGACAGCATCTGCCCGAATTTGATGAAGATCGGGCCGAGATCCTCGAGCGCGCGCCGCAGGCGCACGCCGCGCGGCGCCGACAGGTCACGAAAGAAGAGCACGTAACGGACGAGAACGCGCAGCGCGCGAAGGCGCGGATGGCCGAGCGCCAGCTCGTCGAGGCCGTGCCGCAGCGCGACGACGATGATCCGCAGGAGCCGGCCGAGCCGCATGCGCGGATTGTACGGTCGGCGTTCTTCCGGTCAGCGTGGAGGTTCGGGAAAGCGTCCGGCGAGCGATGCGACGCGCGCGTCGAGCGCGTCGATGCGCGCCGACAGCGACATGGTGTCGTCGGCGAGCGTGCGCATGTCGGCGGGATGCGCCAGAAACTGCGCCTCGTCGCGCGCGTAGGTCCCGAAGTTCGAGGCAACCCGCGTTGCCGCGTATTCGGGAAACGTCAATGCCACGCGCCCCGCATCCGCGATGCGTTGGGCGACGATGGGTCCAAGCGTTCGCGCAAGCCCCCGCTCGACGAACCATGGAAGCGTTTGCGCGAGATCCTTGAGCGCAGCCGCCAGCTCGGAATCACCGTCCTCGGTGACGAATTCGTTCCAGCGTTTCGGATCGGCGAGCATCGCAGGCAGGTCGAGCGGCGACATCGACAAGGAAAGGTCGGGCACGCTGCCCGCGATCGGCGACGCTTGGAGCAGGCCCCGAGGATCGATGCGCAGGCTCGACGTCAGCGGCCCGACGCGCACGGCGAACGTGCGGCCGGAGAAGCGCGCGAGGCGCTCGCGCGCCCACGGCTCGCGTTCGAGGATACGGTTCGCGGCGGCGGTGGTGAGTCCCACGGTGTGCGTTAAGTCTCCGGCTGAACGACGCCCTTACGCGTACTGCTGAATGCCGGCGAGCAGCCATCCCGACGAGCCGTCGACCGGCTTGACGAGATGCCATAGCTCCTCGAACGGTTGCGGCGTCGCGTTGCCGTCTTCGCGCAGCGTTCCATGGAAGCGCACGCTCGCCACGTATCGGTCGCCTTCCTGCACGACCTCGACGACGTCCGCGTCGAGCGTGACGACATCGGTGGGAATGTGCGCGCCACGCACGTCGAGCTCGCGTGCGAGATCGGACTGCATTTGCGGCGTTGTCACGTCGGCGAGCAGCGTGCGGTCGCCGCGGTCGTACGCGGCCTGCAATCGACGAAACTGCTGCTTCGCCTGCGCGATGAAGGGCGCCGGCTCGAAGCCCGGCGGATAAGGCTGCGCGGTTGCGCTCGCGTCGATCGGCGTTCCCCACGCGGTGTCGATCGACGGCGCGGGTGAATTGGCGAACGGCTCGCGCAACGCGGTCGGCGCCTGCGCATACTGCCATGGCGACGACGCCGCACGCCGTGCGGCGAACGCGCGAACGAGCGCGATCGCGACGACGGCGATCAGGCCGATCAGCAGCAAACCACCGAGATCGGGCGAGAGTCCGAAATGCGAAAGCAGCGCCGCGAGTCCGAGCCCCGCGGCGATTCCCGCGATGGGCCCGAACCATCGCGAGGCCCGCGACGCCGTTGCCGCTGGCGCCGCCGTTCCGGACGCCGGACGCGCTGCCTGCGCGCCTGGCGTGGCGGGCATGACGGGCCGCTCGGCAGGTCCGGTAATCGCGCCTGTGGAAGGCGCGGTCCTCGGCGCGATGCTTCGCTGCATCCCGAAGCTCCGCCCGCCGCCCATGCGTGCGGCGTCGGCGAAATCGGCATGAACCAGCGCGAACGTGGCGAGCGCGGCCAAGGCAATGGCGAAGAAGCGTTTCACTTGATCCTCCCGGTGGTACGGGCCGCGACGGGCGGCGGCCTTACGAGATGCGGGCGCGCTCGCGCCGAATCAATCGGCTCGGCTTTCCTGTTTCCTAGAATACGCGACCGACGTGCAGCGCAACCGCGCCGGCCGCGAGATTGTAGTAATCGACGCGATCGAATCCGGAACGTTCCATCAGGGCCGCGAGCGCGTCCTGGTCGGGATGGACGCGGATCGATTCGGCGAGATAGCGGTAGCTCGCCGCATCGTTGGCGACGAGACGGCCGAGCAACGGCAGCACCGTGAAGCTGTACCAGTCGTAGGCCGGCACCAGGGGCGCGGCGATTCGCGAGAACTCGAGCACGAGGGCGACGCCGCCCGGCGCGAGCACACGCGCCATCTCGGCAAGCGCGCGCTCCTTGCGCGTGACGTTGCGAAGCCCGAAGCCGATCGATACGCAATCGAAGAGACGATCGCGAAACGGCAGTGCTTCGCCGTTGCATTGCACGGTGGGCAGCGCGATGCCGAGGTCGAGCAAGCGATCGCGGCCCGCGCTCAGCATCGCGCCGTTGATGTCGGTATGGACGACGGTCCCGGTCGCGCCCACACGCTGCGCGAATAGCCGCGCGAGATCGCCGGTGCCGCCGGCGATGTCCAGCACGCGCTGACCGGTTCGCACGCCCGACACCGCGACGGCGAAGCGCTTCCAGCCGCGATGCATGCCCCACGACATCAGGTCGTTCATCAGGTCGTACTTGCCGGTGACCGAGTCGAAGACGCCGCGGACGCGCCGCGTTTTTTCGTCGGGCGTCACCTGCTCGTAACCGAAGTACGTGGGTTCCGTTTTCAATCCCGGCTTCCCCCTTCTCTGGCCAGACGTTCGAGATAACGCCGCCAGAGCTCGTCCTGTCGTGTTCCCAACTCGTAGAGATACTCCCACGAGTAGATGCCGGTGTCGTGGCCGTCGGAGAATCGCGGGCGAAGCGCGTAGTGTCCGATCGGCTCGACCGAGCTGATCGTTACGTCGCGCTTGCCGGTCTGGAGCACTTCCTGGCCCGGTCCGTGGCCGCGCACCTCGGCGGATGGCGAATGAACGCGCAGGAATTCGTAGGGCAGCCGGAACGTGCGGCCGTCCGCGAACGCGATCTCGAGGACGTGCGACGCCTGGTGGAGCTTGATCTCGGTGGGTTGGGGCACAGGCCCAGATTACTGCAAAAGGGGCCAGGGTCGTAAAAAGGGGCCAGGGTCGAATTTCCGGGTCGAATTTCGACCCTGGCCCCTTTTTGGTTACATCATTGCTGATTCGCCTCGGGCACGATGTCGAGGTTGCCGATTCCCGAGAACATGTTGCGGTTACGCGCCTCCTTGCCCTTGAGCTTGATCTCGAGGCGCAGGTCATTGAGCGAGTCGGCGTTGCGCAGCGCGTCCTCATAGCTGATGAGGCCGGCTTCGTAGAGGTCGAACAGCGACTGGTCGAACGTCTGCATGCCGATCTCGCGCGAGCGCTTCATCAGGTCCTTGATGCCCCCGATGTCGCCCTTGAAGATCAGATCGGAGACGAGCGGCGAGTTCAGCATGATCTCGACCGCCGGCACGCGGCCCTTGCCGTCGCGGCGCGGCACGAGCCGCTGCGCCACGAACGCACGCACATTGAGCGACAGGTCCATCAGAAGCTGCGCGCGCCGCTCCTCGGGGAAGAAGTTGATGATCCGGTCGAGCGCCTGGTTCGTGCTGTTCGCATGCAGCGTCGCGAGCAGCAGGTGCCCGGTCTCGGCGAACGCGATCGCGTAGTCCATCGTGCTCTTCTCGCGCACTTCGCCGATCAGGATCACGTCAGGCGCCTGGCGCATCGAGTTTCGCAGCGCGACGTCCCAGCTGTCGGTGTCGACACCGACCTCGCGCTGAGTGACGATGCAGTTCTTGTGCTCGTGCACGAACTCGATCGGGTCCTCGATTGTGACGATGTGGCCGAAGCTGTTCTCGTTGCGGTAACCGAGCAGCGACGCCATCGACGTCGACTTGCCAGCGCCCGTCGCGCCGACGAACAGCATGATGCCGCGCTTGGACATGATGATGTCCTTCAGCACCGGCGGCAGGCCCAGCTCGTCGAACTTCGGGATGTCGGTCGTGATCGTGCGAAGCACCATGCCGACGCGCGCCTGCTGGACGAACGCATTCACGCGAAAGCGCCCGATGCCGGGCGGGGCGATCGCGAAGTTGCACTCCTTCGTCGATTCGAACTCGGCGGCCTGCTTGTCGTTCATCACGCTTCGCACGAGCTCGATCGTGTGCTGTGGCGAGAGCACGGTTTTGGACACGGCGCCGATCTTGCCGTCGACCTTGACCGCCGGCGGAAATCCCGCGGTGACGAAGAGGTCGGAACCGCGCTCCTTGACGAGGAGCTCGAGCAGCTCGTGGATGAAGCGTATCGCGCGTTCCCTTTCCATCGATCACTCTCCTTCGCCGCCTTGCAAATCGCGTCAGGCGGCGCCGAACATCTCCTTGTTGACCGCGCGCGTGCGCGCTTCCGACGGAGCGATCACGTTGCGCCGCACGAGATCGACGAGGCACTGATCGAGCGTCTGCATGCCGAGCGACTGGCCGGTCTGGATCGACGAGTACATCTGTGCGACCTTGTTTTCGCGGATCAGGTTGCGGATGGCCGGCGTGCCGATCATGATCTCGTGCGCCGCGACGCGACCCTGACCGTCCTTGGTCTTGATCAGCGTCTGCGAAATTACCGCAACGAGCGATTCGGACAGCATCGCGCGCACCATGTCCTTTTCCGCGGCCGGGAACACGTCGATGATGCGATCGACGGTCTTCGCCGCCGAGCTCGTGTGCAGCGTCGCGAACACGAGGTGGCCGGTTTCGGCCGCCGTCATGGCGAGGCGGATCGTTTCGAGGTCGCGCATTTCGCCGACGAGGATGTAGTCGGGGTCCTCGCGCAACGCGGCGCGAAGCGCGTTCGGGAACGACAGCGTATGAGGACCGAGTTCGCGCTGGTTGACGAGGCACTTCTTCGATTCGTGCAAAAACTCGATCGGGTCCTCGATCGTCAACACGTGCCCGAACTCGTTTTCGTTTACATGGTTGACCATCGCCGCGAGCGTCGTCGACTTGCCCGATCCCGTCGGACCGGTGACGAGGATCAATCCGCGCGGCCGATCGGTGAGATCGGCGAACACCTTCGGCGCATTGAGCTCCTCGAGCGAGAGCACCTTGGAGGGAATCGTGCGGAACGCCGCGGCGGCGCCGCGCTGCTGGTTGAAGGCGTTGACGCGAAACCGCGCGAGGTTCGGCACCGCGAAGCTGAAGTCGCATTCGAGGAATTCCTCGTACATCTTCCGCTGCGCGTCGCTCATGATGTCGTACACCATCGAGTGCACGTCTTCGTGCTCCATCGGCGGCAGGTTGATGCGCCGAATGTCGCCGTGGACGCGGATGAGCGGCGGCAGTCCCGACGACAGATGCAGGTCGGAGGCCTTGTTCTTGACCGCGAACGCAAGAAGCTCGGTGATATCCATGTCAGGCGACAGGTGTCAGTTGACAGTTGTCAGTTGGGGTCGGCGTTTCGGTGGCGCGACGCCTGTCGCGACTGACGTGCCGACGTGCGATTTCATGGCTGTCGCGCCCCGATGGGCGATCGAGGTCAAACAGGTCGCCGCGCAGAAAATTGCGAGCGCTGATGCAATGCCGAATGTTTTTGCCGCTTTTCATCGGTGTATCGAGCGTACGCGACGTTCGATCGATGTACAAACGGGCTGTAGTATGCAATACATGTGCCAAGTTTCGATGGTGTAATGGCGGTCCGATTATGAAACCGCACGAGAACGCATGGCAAGCAACGCGCCAGCGGATTGGTCGCGCCGCGCGGTCGGTGGGTCGCACCCCGGAATCGGTGCGCCTTCTCGCGGTTTCGAAGACGTTTTCCGCGGACACGGTGCGCGACGTGCGCGGGCTCGGCCAGTGCGCGTTCGGCGAGAATTACGTCCAGGAGGCGGCGGCGAAGCGGCAGGCGCTCGCCGATCTTGGCGACATTGTCTGGCATCTGATCGGCCCGCTGCAGGGCAACAAGGCGCGCCTGGCGGCGGCGACGTTCGACTGTGTCGAGACGATCGACCGGCCGCAGATCGCCAGGCAGCTTTCGGACGCACGCCCGGCGTCAGCGGCACCGCTCGACGTCCTGGTGCAGGTCAATGCCAGCGGCGAAGCGACCAAGCACGGCGTCGCGCCGGCCGAAGCGCTCGCGCTCGCGCGCTACGTCGCAACACTGCCGAATTTGCGCCTCCGGGGCATCATGGGCATTCCGGAGGCTACCGGCGACGTCGAGCGGTTGCGTGACCAGTTCCGCACGCTTCGCGCCTGCCGCGACGCGCTGCTCGATGCGGGACTCGACGTCGATACGCTGTCGATGGGGATGTCGGACGACCTCGAGCTCGCGATCGCCGAAGGAGCAACGGAGGTCCGCGTGGGCCGGGCGATCTTCGGCGAGCGAGTCAAGAGGACGACATGAAAGCGACGTTCATCGGCGGCGGCAACATGGGATCGGCGATCGTCGGCGCACTGATCGCGCGCGGCGAGTTGGCCGGCGAACTTCGCATCATCGAGCCGTCGTCGATGCAGCGCGAGCGATTGCGCGAACGCGTTCCCGGCGTTGCATTGCATGAGGTTGCGGACGCCCACGCGCTCGCCGGTAGCGACATCGTCGTGCTTGCGGTGAAGCCACAGCAGATCGCGCAAGCGTGTCGCGAGCTTGCATCGCATCTCGCGGTGTCGCAACTCGTGCTGTCGATCGCTGCCGGCGTTCGCTGCGCCGACCTTTCGCGCTGGCTGGGCGGACATGCGCGGATCGTGCGCGCGATGCCGAATACGCCGGCGCTCGTCGGCGCAGGTATCAGCGTGCTTTATGCGGCGCGCGAAATACGCAACGACACCCGGATCGCGGAGGACGTGCTTCGCGCGTGCGGCGAAACGCTGTGGTGCGAGCGCGAGGAGGACCTCGATGCAGTGACCGCGGTCTCGGGCAGCGGACCTGCGTACGTCTTCTATTTTCTCGAAGCGCTCGAGCAGGCCGCGATCGACCTGGGATTGTCGCCGCCGATTGCACGCCGTCTTGCGTATGCGACGTTCGACGGAAGCATGCGGCTCGCGCGCGAAAGCAGTGAATCGCCGGCGAGGCTTCGCGAGAACGTGACCTCGAAGGGCGGAACGACGGCGCGCGCGCTCGAAACCATGGACGCCACCGACATGCGCATGCATTTCATCGACGCTGTCAACGCGGCCGCCACTCGCGCGGCCGAGCTCGGCGACGCATTCGGCAAAGCCTGAGCTTGCACGATGCTCGAAACCGCGCTCTCGTACCTGTTCGATGTCTTCTTCGGCCTCTTCACCTACGCGCTGCTTCTGCGCTTCGTCATGCAGCTCATGCGCGCGCCGTTTCGCAACCCGCTGGGACAGGCAGTGATGGCGCTTACCGACTGGATCGTCAAGCCGCTGCGCAGAATCCTGCCGGGCTTTCGCGGCATCGACTGGGCGACCGTCGTCGCGTGCGTGATCTTTCAGTTCGCCTGGCTCCTCGCGCAACAGCTCGCATTCGGGCGTGCCTTTGCATTGCTCGGTCCCGGCATCCCGTTCCTGTTGCTCGCGACGGCGATTTCGCTCGTCAAGGCCGTGCTCTGGCTCGTGATCGTGATCGTCTTCGCGCAGGCGATCCTGTCATGGGTCGCGCCGGACGGGCCGCTCGGCGGCGTGCTGAATGCGCTGACGTTTCCCGTGCTGCGGCCCGTGCG
>Ga0070731_10003782_pt1 | contig 13431 bp, 3 predicted proteins | sample Coa_R1_2_FD_66448 | JGI IMG/M metagenome (GOLD analysis project Ga0070731, IMG submission 66448) | Surface soil microbial communities from Centralia Pennsylvania, which are recovering from an underground coalmine fire - Coalmine... | ecosystem: Environmental > Terrestrial > Soil > Unclassified ... | reverse complement strand
CAATTTCCCAAGCAGGAGATTCATGCGGCCATTCTCAAAAAAAATGCCTGTCCGCTCGTGAACCAAATCCCGCAGCAGGCCGGAAACACCTTCCGGCACGCGCAGGACTTTTGGTACTGCTTCAAATCCAAAACTCAAGCGCCTGCTCCGTGATTACCGGTTGATCCAGTTTTGCGTTTCCCATTGTGTCCCTTTGCGCGCGGCGAAGCTGCCGCCCTTTCGCTCACCAGGCTTTTAATGTTTCCGGCATCTTCGCCATTTTTCCTGGAGATCGCGCGCACTTCCTGAATTTTTTTCAGAACGATTTCCGTCGAGCGCGAATTTTCAACGTTCGCGGCGGCAATCAATTTGATTTGTTTGGAGACGTTGGCAGAACCCTCGGTCATTTGTTTCAAGCCGCCGGCTTGTTCTTTCATGGCCCGAGTGGCTTGATTTACCTGCAGATCAAGGTCACTCGTCGCCACGGTGATTTCCTGTGCATTTTTGGTTTGTTCAGTCATTGTCTTCGCCAGGCCCGCAAATTGTGCCACCAACCGGTCGGTTTCCTTTGCCACCTGTTCAACCGCGGTGGATTGTTCAGCGAGGGCTTTCACGGTTGAGGCCGCTCCTTTTCTCATGGCATCGGTGGCCAGCACAATTTGTCCGGCTCCGGCTGACTGTTCGGCCATGGCTTTCCGGAGTTGACTCGCAATGCCGCTGGTTGTTTGCGCGGCTTTGATGACCTCGCGAGCAGCCGTTGCCTGCTCATTGTTGGCTTGCGAAACTTCTTTGGCCGATTTGCGCATTTGCACCGCTGTCTGAGCGATTGCAGCGGCTCCTTTGGCCTGTTCAGACGTGCTGGCGGCAATCTCGCGCGTTTTGCCATTCACGGTATTGATGGATTCACTTACTCGGCGGACTGCAGTCATTTGTTCATCCGAGGCACGGCTGATTTGAGTCACCAGCGACGCGCTTTCATTGACGCCGCTCAGGATTGTTTTGAGGCCGGAAAGCCCTGTTTCCGAGAGGCGATTGCTCTCCTCTGCGATACGCGCGCCTGAATTCGCCACCTCCGTGGCCTCGCGAGTGGCGTCTTCCAATCCTCGGACAATTTCCGCAATTTCGGCCGTCGCCTTGGCGCAACGATCGGCAAGATTCCGAATTTCTTCCGCCACAACCGCAAATCCCCGCCCGGCTTCGCCCGCGCGCGCTGCCTCAATCGAGGCATTCAGCGAGAGAAGATTTGTGCGCTCGGTGATGGTTTCAATGGTGCCTACTATTCCTGTGATGTCGCGGGTTCGTTTGTTCAGTTCGCGCATCACGGTGGTGGATTGTGTCATCGTGGTCGCCACCCGGGCGATGCCTTCGATGGATTTTTGAATGCTCTGTCCACCTTCCTCCGCCTGTCGTGAAACCCGGGTGGAAATTTCCTCAGTGCGTTTGACAAGGCCGTTCACTGAGCGGCTTGCCTGGTCCATTTGAGTCACGCTCGTCGCCGTGTCGGCGGTGATCTGTTTTATGCTTTCACCGTTTTGCGCTACTGCTTGAATCGACCGCGCCAACTGTTCGATGGCAGTCGACGTTTCCTCAACGGAGGTCGCAAGGCCCTCACTCATACCGCCAACTTCTTCGATGGAAGCGGCCATTTCGTTGATGGAAGAGGTCGTCTCCTCTGCCGCGGCGGCCAAATCGTCGGAATTGCGGGTGACGTTTTTTATGGATTGGCCCATTTCTTCGACGGTCGCGGCGTTTTCGGCGATGCTCGCGGCAAGGTCCTCGGTATCGCGCCGGACTGATTTCACGGAGGAGGACACTTCTTCCATGGCTGTCCGGACTTCCTGGCCTGATGTGGCCATTTCCTGCGCGCTGACAGTGATTCTTTGAATGGAAGCGGCCATCTGCTTGATTGAAACCGTCGTTTGGGCCGTGCTGGATGCCACCTGGGCAATGTTGGCCGTCACTTGCTCCACGGAGGCCGCGATTTGATTGACGGAAGAAGCGGCCTGATCACTGGAACTGGCAAGCGAAACGGCCTGAGCCGCTGTTTCCTTCAGCGAACTTGCGAGTTCGTTCGTCTCGCTGGTGATGGAGTCGAGACTGGAATTCTCTTCGTCCAATCCCTCCGCGATGCGCGCGACCGTTTCAAAAATTCCGTTGGCCGACCCGCCATTGGATTCCGCCATTGAACTTATCGTTTTGTTTTTTCTTGCGGGCGAGGAAATGGAATTGGTTTTTGGCATAACGCTTTTCATTTGGAGATTAATTGTTCATTCGAAGTTTTTTCCGCTTCCGGCGGCAATTGGACATCATCCACATTCAACACTGCTTCCAAATCGAGAATGAGAACCAAACGCTCACCGACCTTCGTAACGGCTTTCAGATAGTTGCCGTGAATGCCGGTCAGCGTTTCTTCAATCGGCCCAATTTTGTCAGTGGGCACGTTTTGAAATTCACGGGCGGTGTCTACGATCAACCCCACCGTTCGCTGATGGATGGTGGCAAAAATGATGCGCGTGCGGATGGTGTTGTTCGTTCTTGGAAATCCAAAGCGCACGCGAAGGTTCAGAGCGGGAATGACCTGGCCCCGGGAAAATACGACCCCGTCGATTGCGGGATTAGCGTTGGGAACAAGAGTAACATGCTCGAACATCTCGATATGCCGGACGTTTTGGCTCGGTATCCCGTATACGCTGCCAGCCAGTTCAAAAATCACGTAAGATTCAAAATTCGATTTCATACTGTTTGGACTTCCGCCTCCATTCTTTCGCGTTCCAGGCGCAGACGTTCCGGAGGGCGCACCATTCCGCTGGTCAATGCGGTCCCGTCAAGGATCAGGATTGCTTTGCCGTCTCCGAGTTCAGTCGCACCCGCCACCCCTCGCACCTGAATCAAGGGGTCCTGGAGAGCGCGGACAACCACTTCCCGCTGCCCGATGAGTTTTTCCACCAGAAGACCGACGCTGCCTCGATCGGAAACAATGACCAATAGATACATTTTGGCATTTGGATTTCCGTCCAATCCCAGAAAATCAGATAGCCGAATCACCGGCAACACGCCCTCGCGATAGGGAATGATCTCGATCCCATTGGCAATCTGCACGTCCGCTTCCGTCTTCTGCAGGATTTCCCGAACGAAGCTTTGAGGCACCGCACAAGTTTGACCCGCTGCGGAAACAATTAAAGTTTCCGCAATCGCCAAGGTGAGCGGAAGCCGGATGCAAAAGCAAGTGCCGCGCCCCTCCTCGCTCTCCAGAGTAAGATTGCCGCCCAATTCCCGCACCGTCGTGTAAACCACAGCCATTCCTACTCCGCGACCGGAGGTAAGATCAGCGTCATCCCGGGTCGAAAATCCGGAGGAACAGAGGATTTTCAACAGCGAGTCGTTATCGAGAGACTCGGGGGTTTCGAGTCCAAGTTTTCGTGCCCGTTGAAGAATTCTGTTGGGATTGATTCCCCTTCCGTCGTCGCGCACTTCAATAACCACAGAATCGCCGGCTGCCGAGGCGCTCAGTTCGATGGTTGCCTCTTCGGGTTTAGATGCCGCGATGCGTTCGGCAGGCGTCTCAACTCCATGACTGAAAGCATTGCGAACCAAATGGAGCAACGGGTCTTTCAGTCGTTCGATTAAGTATTTATCAATCTCCGTGCTCTCACCCGCGAGCTTCAAACGGACTTTCTTTTGGGTTTGGCGCGAAAGATCACGGACCACGAATGGCATGCGCGCAAAAATCTCGGCCACTGGTATCAGGCGCACGCGCATAATCGCCTCGCGCAATTCCCGGAGCGACCTTCCCAAACCGGTGCTGACTTCCTGGACGCCGTTAAGATCGGCTTTGGAATTCAAAAGCCCCAATTGTGTTTCGAGACGTGAGCGGTGAATAACCATTTCGCCGGTGATTCGCATCAAATCATCGAGTCGCTTCAAGTCAACGCGGACTATATGTGACGGGGCCAGAAACGGATTGTGTTCAGTTTCCCCGGAGGAGGCAGCTTCTCTCGGTGTACGGGACAGTTCGGTTTGCTCCGCCTCGACTGGCTCCACTGTGACCCCTTTCGCTTCCCACGATGGCAGATTGGCGGGAGTTTCCCTGGTCGAAACCAGAAACTCGAAAATAAGACTGTCCTTGCCTTTAACAATGGGACTGGCTTTCAGGATCTCCCCTATTTGAAGCAATTGTTCGCGAACCGAGTTGACGTTCACGCCCTGCGCATCCAATTCCTTCGTCGGCGAAAATGTGAACCTCCACAAAAGCAAACCGCGCGACCTGGCCTCTTCCACAGCGAGAAATGAAGCGTCAGAAGAGGAAACCGGCGTCCCCGAACCCGACCAATGTTTGCATTGCTCGTTGAGGTCAGCCAACAGAGATTCGCATCCGGGCAGCGGTTTTTGAGCGCGGAAAGAGGCTACCGTCTGTTCCAGTTTTTGCGTCGCAGCCGTCAAAATTCCCAGGCCATTTTCCGTAAGTTGCGCTCTTCCATCCCGCATCAATCGGAGAAAATCCTCAGCTGCGTGAGCGACCAGTTCAGCGGGCTTCAATCCGACAATCGCCGAGATTCCCTTGAAAGAATGGAAGTCCTGGAAAAGCTTTTTGACAACCTGCAAATCTGGTTCCGCTTTGCCGATTGAACTCTCAAGCCGGAGCAGCTCTTTGCGTATTTCCACCAAATGTTCGTCTGCTTCCGCAAAAAAATCATCGAGCAACTGGGCGTCAATCCCCGGTGAAAACTCCGAACTCAAGGATTTGTCCCCTTCCCGGTATCCGCAGGGCAGATTTCATTTAAGAATCGGTTGAGATCGCCGGCTCGCACAGGTTTAACCAAATAATCCGAGGCCCCTAATTTTGCCGCCCGATCTTTATCGTTTTGATGCTCAGAGCCACTCAACACGATCACCCGCACCTGGGACGCAAAAGATTGATGCTTCAGCCAGTCCAGCACTTCAAACCCATTCAACACCGGCATTTTGAGGTCTAAAAACATCACGTGAGGAAGTGTCTGCGAACTGGATGTTGAAGCGGTTTGAAGAAACTCAACGGCCTCGGCCCCGTTGGCCGCGCGATTAAAGACACAGGTGTGCCCTGATTTTTGAAGCGTGCGTTTGAAAAAATAGGCGTCGTCTTCGGAATCTTCGACAAGTAATACGCTTGGTTTAGTGGTTGTGTGGGTTGACATCAAATAACGTATGGCGCGAGGGATGGTATTAACGCATTTGCAACAATTAACAGTTTCAAGCGACGACACAATCTATAGCAATGAAAGATGAGATAACGGTAGGTGTCCACCCCATGGTCTCCAGTCGAATTCCCTGCTCGACCCGCCGACAGATAAACTTAGCGCAACGCGGGGATTTTTTCCACGGCAGCGCGGAGTTGTTCAAGCTCGTGATGCGTGTAGCCTCGGTATGCAGATTCGGTCTTGTGCCTGTAAGTCATCCACAATTCCGACGTAACACCTTTGTTTGCCGGCGCGCTTGTGAATGAATTGCCGCAATGCGTGAAACGTACGCCGGGCTCGATTCCCTTCACCCGCTCAATTTCTGCTTTGGTCTGCTTTGAGACAGAAGAGGGAAGTTATTGCCCATCAGCGCGGTTGACTGCCGTATTTTTCCAGTCAGCTGAATTCGCGGATAACCTTCAAAACCGACTCTCTGAAAGCCTCTCGCAAAAATCGAATCTTCTTCTACATCAATCTATTCGGCACTCGTGAATGTCAGGGGGCACGCCCTTCATTGTCTGATTGGCGGGACATATCTGGGTAATCATCAATAGGTTGGATTCGCGTGGTGGCATATTGCGTGCTCCTTCTGAGAGTGTCTTTTCGCCGTTAAGAATCTGTTAAGAATGAGTCCTGGCAAAACAACCTGCAATCAGTGTCTACTGATATCGAGCGCAGTTTCTCTTCCGCTGCGAAACCAATTCACCTTCCGGGCAGGCGCACAGATTCAATCCTCGTTCCATACTTGTCCCCTTCAGCCGCAGTCGACGCCAAACAATTTCAATCCCAGGCAATGAAATCACTCCACTCGATCCTTCGCCGCCAGATTTTGTTCCCGGCCATAGCGCAATCTTTGTCTGGGCTATCGACGTTGATTTTTTTGTCTGCCGTTGTCATGGACGGGAAGGCTGCGACAATCGTGCAGGATTTCTACCTGCCCATGCCCGAATCGCAAATTTACCAGGCTAACTCCGCCATCATCAGCGGAACGGGTTCAACGATTGACTCCACTTTTTCCATCCTCGTGACAGGAAACAATACGATCATTTACTACGATCAGTGGGAGGATGGTTACGAAACCGATTTGAGCAACCCCACGCAATCGACCACTCAGATTTGGGGCGACGGCAATGATGCACACGGAATTCCTCCGGGGTTTGCACATAATCCGCTCGGCCTGCCGGCCGGCACCATCATTACACTCACAAATAATGTGGCGCTGCCTCGCAACCCGGGAACGATTTTGTGGGATGCGCGGGATCATATCGGGGCAACGAAGGCGATAGTCATAACCCGCGCCGCCTGGCCGGTAAACCCGGGTCCGGTGTTTGCCGGCGCGGTTAGTGTGCTGTCCACCCTGGATTATGGAACCAATTACATCAGCCCGGTAGGCCAGAACCTGTCCGCCAATTTGTTCAAATACGTGGGGATGTTTATCATGGCGGCGCAAAACAACACCACTGTGACAATCGACCCAAACGGCAATGGAGTGGGAACGACCAATATCGTTTTGAACCAGGGCGAGTCCTACCTCGTCAACGGCGGCATCAAGACGGGCGGACGGGTAACAGCTACCAAGCCGATCCAGGCAGACCTCATCATCGGCCACGTCGGCGCGTCGTACGCCAGCGACTGGTTCACCCTTTATCCTGTCGAGGAGTGGGACGATACTTATTACACGCCAGTCGGTTCAGCTGCGACTCAGTCACAGCCGGCGTATGTGTATGTATTCAATCCAAACACCAACGCGATCACTATCAATTATAATACGCGCTCAGGATCGGGCAGCTTCTCGGTGCCGGCAACAAACGGCGTCTTTCAATTTCAAATGCCGGTAAGCTCGGGTGCCAGTTTCACCTGCACCAATGGACAGAATTTTTTTGCGGTATGCACTGTGGCGGCAAACAATTCCGATGACACCGCCTACAATTGGGGCTTCACGCTGGTGCCGAAGGAGGCATTGACGCCACAGGCCGACGTTGGCTGGGGACCGGGCAGCGCTGATGGCACCGTGGACGGAAGCCCGGTCTGGGTGACCACAGTGGCAAATACAGTGCTTTACGTGGATTACAAAGGCGATACCAACGGCCCCTTAATAGATCCGAACGGAAATCACTACGACACAAACTTCACTGTTGCCGCTTTGCAGTCACAAAAAATTTACGACCCCAGCAAGAACCAAACCGGCATGCACGTGTATACCGTGGATGGCACACCGCTGACAGCCGCCTGGGGCGAGGACCCTGACGTGGCAGCGACGGGAAATCCATATATTGACGCCGGCACCACGGTCCTGCCGTTTCCAGTACCGGAGATGATCAAGACTGCCACGATCGTATCGGATGTGAAGCCGACGGGGCTGAGCATTGGCGACACAATCCAATACACAGTCGAGGTGGACAACAAAGGGCTTTTGCCGCTCGGCAACACGCTGGTCATTGACACAGCTTCAACCAACATCGCGTACGTGCCCAACTCAACAACATGGAATGGCAACGCGATCCCGGACAACCCGACTAACGCCACGCATTTTCCCCTGGATTCACCCGGCTACACCATTCCCGTAATTTTAAGCCGCGGAACGAGCATATTTCAGTACCTCTACACGGTCACCGGAAGCGGCATTGTCAGCAATGACGTCAATATTGGCGGAACCGATATTTTCGGCGAGGCCAACCTGACGCCGCCTCCGACCAACGGCGCAACGGTCACATTGAATTTCAGCGATGGCAGCGGGACGCCAACAAGCCTCTATACTGCCGGCGCCAATGTTTTTGTCACCATGACGAATGCCGCGGGCAACACCTCTTCCAACACAGTTCAGACCATCACGATAACGGTGAAGGATGCAACCAGCGGTGACGTGGAGAATATTTTGCTGACTGAAACGGGCACGAACACCGGCGTCTTCCGAAACATCACCGCCCTGCCCACTTCCACCACGTCCGGTCTGGGACAGCAGGATGGCACGTTGCATGTCAGCCCCGGCGACACATTGAGTGTGAGTTACACGGACCCCACTTTTTTTGATAGCGCATCAAGTACGGCAGCTATCCAGATTCCCGCACTGACGAAGCAGCTTTATCTCAGCATCAACAAGACCACCAATGGCGCGCAGCTTTTGGACCGCGTTGATCCCGTCGCGAACAGCAATGGACCCACGCGAAACAGTGTGGATATCGGCAGCTCTATCGGTTCCGGACTTGTTGTTTTCGACAGAGCATCTTCGAACAATACTACCGGCACCACGAACTGGACTCATATCACAACCAACGCGGCAAACCGCCTGATGCTGGTCGGGGTCTCCTATATTGGTGGTTCGGGCAACGCATCCACGGGCATCAAATACAACGGGGCCAGCCTGACGAAGGTGTTGTCGATAACAAACGTTTCAGCCGTTTCGGAGATATGGCAACTGGTTAGTCCCTCTTCAGGAACCAACAGCGTTATCATTACTCACGTCGGTACGGGACGGCTATACGCCGGAGCGGTGACGTTCAGTGGCGTGGCAACAAACACCCCACTCAGCGCGACTAACAAGAGCACTGGAACAGCCTCTCCGGCAACCGTAACGATAACTTCGGCACCGACTGAAATCGTTTTTGACAACCTGGCTTCTGACAATCTGAAGCCTACGCTTGGAACAGGTCCGACACAACGTTGGGATCTCAGCAATGGTTCAGCCGAAGGCGGCGCTGCCTGTACCCAAACGGGAGCGAGTTCCGTGTCGATCTCGTGGACTGCAGGCAATCCCTGGTCACAAATCGCCGTTTCCGTCAAGGCGGCGGCTGGTGGCGGTAGCGGTCCGTCGACGAACGCCACTACTTTCACACAAACACAACCGTTTTGTTCCAGCTTTGTCCTGGCCTCGAACAATTTCGTCACCATCACCAACTATATTACCGTCACCAACGGCTCGTTGCCGGCCAATCCGGCAGTCACCGCGACGCTGCAATACGGTGGTGTGAATTTCCTTACCCTCACGAATCCCACCTATTCGTCCACAAGCAACTATCTCGCATGGAGTTTTCTGCTGACCAGCAATATTACGATTCCGTCCGCACAAACGATCAGTTGTTTAATCTCGAATGGGCAACCCGGCACGGCGTTCCATGTGAATTACGACAGCACCAACGCTCCCTCCAAGATTACACTGCCTACGTTTACGGTAATCAACGTCAACACACTGAACGTTTATGATGCGCCTTATCCCAACGGCAATCTCGTGTCCACACCCGTCGCTGGTTCGACCGTGTATGTTCGCGCCAATGTCAGCGATCCATTTGGCAGCTACGACATCACGAGCCTTGGTCTCGCCATCACTGCACCCAATCCGAGTGCGAACGTAACGACCAACCTGGGCGCCGCCAATGTGGTGACCAACGACGGTTGCTCCAAGACTTACGAATTTGCCTGGACCACCGGCCCGACGACCGGCGGTTACATCATCGCTGCCACCGCCAATGAAGGCACCGAAGGGATTACCGCGACGACTGCGACGAGCATATCGCTTATCTACCTCGACCTCGGAACCCCGAGTACGACCGAATTCACCAGCGGCTACAACGGCCCGCCGACAAATGGTTACGCTGCTACTAATTCTTCGGTTTGCGTCCAGGTGCAGGATCTGGATCAAAACACCGATCCGACTACATTGCAGGTCGTCAACGTTACGATCAGCAGTTCCTTTGGTGACCTGGAAAATCTTACTCTTCAGGAGACTGGAACAAATACCGGGATTTTTGCCGGTTGCATCAATTCCTCCACCAACACCAGCACTCCATTGGGCGGTGGCACTTTGGTGGCCCCGGTCGGTTCTGTGCTGACAGCCAGTTATACCGATCCAACTGATTCGTCCGATCACACCACTGCTACAGCCATAGTCCTTCCCCCACCCGGCGTGCAGGGAGTTTTGATGACCAAAACGCTGGTGTCGCCATCCAGCGGGCCTGCGGTCGTCGGCAATCCCGTAGTGTTCAATTTGCAAGCCGTCAATACCGGCAGCACCACGCTGACGAATGTGATCCTCACCGACAATTTTCCATCTGGCCAATTAGGTTACTCCTCTGCGAGCGTCACACCCTCCACCATTGCCTCCGGGACTTTAACCTGGACGAACATCGGTGCCCTCACACCCGGCCAGGGTACTAACATCACCGTTACATTTACGACTCTGGCAAGTGGCAATGCAACAAATTCGGCCACGGCCAACGGTGGCACCGCCGTTAACACCTCGTCCGCCACCGTGCTCATCACTCATCCCGCGTTGACCATTTCCAAGCTTCTGTTGAGCCCCGCCAGTCTGCCGGTTCCCATTGGCAGCAATGTTGTTTTCCGCATTCTTGTGCAGAATTCGGGCGATACCGCGATTCCCACGCTGCCGTTGGAGGACAATTTCAGCGGCGCGTATTTCCAATTTGTCTCAGCCACGATTCCGCCCGACGGCTCGGGTTTTGGAAGTTTGATCTGGACGAACCTGGCTGGCACGAATGCGCTCGCTCCCAATGCCATCATCACCAATGACGTCACCATGACCGTGGTCGGCCAGGGCAATCCGGCGAACAACACCGCCGTTGCGGACTATGCCGTGGACACCTTTAGCAACGCCATTCCCACCTCCACAGGCAGCACAAATATCGTGACCGCGGCTGCGACGATCAGTGGCTACGTCTATAATGATAAGGATCAGAGTGGCACGCTGACTGCCGGAGATACTCCCTTGTCCGACGTGACAGTTGAAATCTACACCGATCCGACCGGCACAGGCACACCGGGTACATTGGTACAGATGACAACGACTGACGGGAGCGGCTATTATGAATTGGACAATTTACCGCTGGGACACTTCGTGGTCGTCGCGACCGATCTTCCCGGTTTCGCAAACACCGTGCCTGCCAATGGACGCCTGGCTTTCAACATCACGTCGCTGACGACGAGCGCGAACAACTATTTCTTCCAGTATCAGCCCAGCCCCCTGTTGTATTCCACCTTCAGCGGCACCGTTTATAACGACATCCTCGGCACGGGCTCAAATACCAGCCAGGCGGGTCTTGCCAATGTGACTGTGGAGTTGGTGCAGGACGTGAATTCAAATGGTATTGCCGACCCCGGCGAACCAGCGCTCAGCGCCACAACCACAGATACCGGCGGAAATTATTCTTTCACCGGCGTCACACCTGGCTCGTATGTCATCCGCGAAACCGATCTCTTTGGCTATTACAGCACCGGCGACTCGCAGCCACCGAATGACAACCAAATCGGCCTGGTTGCGAGCAATGGCGTGAGCCGGGGCACGAACAATTTCTTCGAACGACTCTTGCCCACTGCGGTAAATGATACGAATTCCGCCTTCTATCTCGTGCCGGGAACCATCTATCCCTTGACCAATGATATCAGCCCGAACGGCGATCCGCTCACGATTTCCAGTGCCGTGACCACCAACGGCATCATCGTGATCAATCCAGGCAGCACCAACTTGACTTTCACGCCCACGAATACGGGCGTCGCCTATATCACCTATATCGAGACCGATGCGCACGGCGGCACCTCCAGCGCCGTCATCACCGTCAACATTACGGCATTGGCGGATCTCGCGATTGGCAAATCGGCTGCGGCCAGCACGCTGGCAACCAGTAACCTGGTCTACACGATTTCGGTGACCAACTTCGGGCCCTCGGCAGCCAGCAGTGTGGTAATAACAGATGCTTTGCCGGCCGGCGGGACTTTTGTTTCCGCGGACAGCGGTGGCGTTAACAACGGCGGGATCGTGAATTGGGCGCTGGGCACTTTGGCCAATGGCGAAGTAACCAATCTGACGTTAACCATTGCAGCGCCAGCAAGCGGTACCTTGATCAATACTGCCAGTGTGTCCTCGCCAATCAGCGATCCAAACAGCACGAACGACATCACCCCGCCGGTGACCACCACGGTGACACCAGTGGCTGATCTGGCTGTTGGCAAATCGGCGACAGCGAGTGTTCTGGCTACCAGCAATCTGACCTACACGATTTCAGTGACGAATTTCGGTCCGTCATCGGCAAGCAGTGTGGTGGTGACGGATGCCTTGCCCGCGGGTGTGACCTTCGTGTCAGCCAGCGGCAACGGCGTCAATAACAGCGGTGTCGTGAACTGGTCTCTGGGAACACTGGCCAATGGTGCAGTCAGCAACGTCACAGTGACAGTCACAGCGCCTACGAGCGGCACATTGAGCAACACGGCCAGTGTCACCTCCCCAACCAGTGATCCAAATTCGACGAACAATGTGACTCCGTCAGTGACCACCACAGTAACACCAGTGGCTGATATCGGTTTGGGCAAGACTGGCCCAGCCAGTGTTCTGGCCACCAGCAACCTGACTTATACAATTTCAGTTACGAACTTCGGACCGTCGGCAGCCAGCAACGTCGTAGTGACAGACACCTTGCCAGCAGGTGTGACCTTCGTCTCAGCCAGTGGCAACGGCGTCAATAACAGTGGCACTATGAACTGGTCGTTGGGAACACTGGCCAATGGCGCAGTGAGCAATCTCACGGTGACGGTCACAGCGCCTACGAGCGGCACACTGAACAACACAGCCAGTGTATCCTCGCCTACCAGCGATCCGAATACTACGAACAATGTGACACCGCCGGTGAGCACTACAGTGATACCAGTGGCCGACCTTGGTTTAGGCAAGAGTGCGGCAGCCTCCGTCCTGGCCACCAGCAATCTCACCTACACCATTTCAGTGACGAACTTCGGTCCGTCATCAGCAAGCAGCGTGGTAGTGACAGACACCTTGCCCGCAGGTGTGACCTTCGTATCGGCCAGCGGCAACGGTGTCAATAACAGCGGCACTGTGAACTGGTCGTTGGGAACACTCGCCAATGGTGCAGTGAGCAATGTTACAGTGACAGTCACAGCTCCAACCAGCGGTACACTGAACAATTCAGCCAGTGTCACCTCCCCAACCAGCGACCCAAATTCGACGAACAATGTGACACCGCCGGTGAGCACCACGGTCACACCAGTGGCTGACGTAGGTTTGGGCAAGACTGGGCCGTCCAGTGTTCTGGCTACCAGCAACCTGACTTACACAATCTCAGTGACCAACTTCGGTCCCTCAGCCGCCAGCGGCGTCGTAGTGACAGATGCCTTGCCTGCGGGTGTAACCTTCGTGTCCGCCAGCGGCAACGGCGTCAATAACAGCGGCGTTGTGAACTGGTCCTTGGGAACATTAGCCAATGGCGCAGTGAGCAAT
>Ga0070731_10003781_pt1 | contig 13431 bp, 12 predicted proteins | sample Coa_R1_2_FD_66448 | JGI IMG/M metagenome (GOLD analysis project Ga0070731, IMG submission 66448) | Surface soil microbial communities from Centralia Pennsylvania, which are recovering from an underground coalmine fire - Coalmine... | ecosystem: Environmental > Terrestrial > Soil > Unclassified ... | reverse complement strand
CATTGGAACAACCTGCCGAGCGTGTGGGTTGCCAGGGACGCGTCGCGGATCGCGGACGGGTGGGAACCCGACGTGTGCGAACCCCAAGATAGCAACAAGACAGGGATTCGAAACAGGGATCAAAACAGGAGAAAATCGATGAAGACGACTATCAAGATTGCAATGGCCGCCGCTTTGCTAGCCAGCGCCTCGTCCTTGGCGATGGCCCAAACGAGCGAACAAACCGGTAGCACTGCCGGCAACGCCGCGGCGAGCGGCGGGGCGGGCACTCATCATGACACGCAAAAAACCGGCTCAGCCTCCAGCGATCAGAAGATTTTTCACAATCAGAACGGCTATCAACGCCAGCAGTAACGCTTGTTGTACAAAGCCGGGGTTGTGAAGCTATCGCAATCCCGGCCTTTTTGCTGGATCACAAGCTGGGGCATGACGCGCGCATCTGGGCGCGCAAGCGTTCTACGCTTGTGCGAGCAACGTGCCGACCAGCGCGTCGATCCGCGCGACGGTGCGGAAGTTCGCGGGGGTCATGTCGCGATCCGGGATCTTCACGTCGAACTCGGCTTCGACCGCGAGCATGAGATTGACCGTATCTAGCGACGACAGGCCGCTCTCGGTCAGGTCCTCGTCGGGTCCGATGATACGGTCGATCCCCCGTTTGACCAGAAGCTTGCGCACCAGCGCCGTGATGCGGTCCGCCGCGGATGAATGAAGCCGGTCAAGCACGGTGAATATTTCCCAAATTCGAACGCGAAAAATCGCTGCATCCCGGAACCATCCTGTCATGGATGGCCGACGCGATGGTTAGCACGCGATGGGTTTTCGAATGGTAACCTTTACGCCAAAGAAGCGCGCTAATTCCCACTAAATGCCGCGATGATTCGTAAGTTTTGCGCTAGCTGTGATGCAACATCGCATCGCATGCGAGGGGCGGCCAATCCATTGCGAGCGGACACATGAACGTTCGAACCGCGGCGGTTCTAGGCATTGAGAAAGATGTTCATGCGGACTTGCTGACGCGCGCCGAACGGGTCGCAGCGGTCGCGGCGGTTCATGCCGCAGCGGTCGACCGCGATTCACGGTTTCCCGATGAAGCGATGGCCGGCGCCCGCGCGGAGCGGCTTCTCGGCATCGCGGTGCCGCGCGAGCTCGGCGGCGATGCGGCCGGCATCGCCGACATTGTCGACGTTTGCTATGCGCTCGGCCGCGGCTGCGCGTCGACCGCCATGATCTATGCGATGCACCAGACCAAGGTGGCGTGCCTCATACGCCATGGCCGCGCCAGTGCCTGGCATCAATTGTTGCTGCGCCGGTTGTGCAACGAGCAGCTTTTGCTGGCATCCTCGACCACGGAGGGACAGGGCGGCGGCGACGTGCGCAACAGCTCGGCGCCGATCGCGCGCGACGGTTCGCGCATCAGCCTCGAACGGCAGGCCACCGTGATCTCCTACGGCAGGGCAGCCGACGCGATCGTCACGACCACGCGCCGCGCCGCCGACGCGGCGACTTCGGACCAGGTGCTGGTCGTTTTCCTCAAAGCGGATTACACGCTCGAACCGCTCATCGGCTGGGACGCGTTCGGGATGCGCGGCACCTGCAGCGAAGGTTTCAAGCTCGTCGCCTCCGGGTCGAGCGAGCAAATCCTGCCGGTGAGCTACGACAAGATTCACGTCCACACCATGATGCCGGTCGCGCATCTATTGTGGAGCGCGGCCTGGGCCGGCATCGCCACCGCCGCGGTCGACCGCGCCCGCGGCTTTGTCCGCACCGCCGCCCAACGCACCGGCGGGACGTTGCCGCCGGCCGCGGCGCACCTGACGCGCGCCAATGCCAGCTTGCGAACGTTGCGCAGCCTGATCGCCGGCGCGGTGCGGCGGTTCGAAGCCGCCGCGGCCGATCCAGCCGCGCTCGAGGCGATCGACTTTCAGTCCGGCATGAATCTGCTCAAAGTCAATGCCTCGGAGCTTGCCGTCGCAACCGTCACCAGCGCGATGCAGACTTGCGGGCTGTCGGGCTATCGCAACGACGGCGAGTTCAGCATCGGACGGCATCTGCGCGATATCCTGTCGTCGCCGATCATGATCAGCAACGACCGCATCCTCGCCAATGTCGCCGCGGCTTCGCTGCTGACCGGCGCCCCGAATTCGCTCTGCGATTAAGATTTTGCCGCGCGTGGCGGCCAAATAAGAGGCGTAATAAAAATGAACGTTGCATTCAAGCAACCGACGAAACCGACTCATTCGCTCGATTCCATCGCCGAGGCGCTGTTGTTGCCGACCGGGATCGACGGCGTTTACGCGCGCACCGCGGTTTTCGAGCGAGTCGTCGACGCGCTTGGCGCGCTGATCTCACGCTACCGCGAAGACGAAACCGAAGTGCTGCGATTTCCGCCGGTGATGAGCCGCCGGCAATTGGAGAAATCGGGGTACCTGAAAAGCTTCCCGCATTTTCTCGGCTGCGTGAGCTGCCTGGCGGGAGACGAGGCGCACGTTCGCTCGAGCGCCGAACGCTGCGAAGCCGGCCAGAATTGGACGGACGCGCTATCGGCTGCGGACCTCGTGCTGAGCCCCGCCGCGTGCTATCCGGTCTATCCGCTGGTCGCGAGCCGCGGCAGCGTCGCCGCCGCCGGCCAGATCTTCGACGTCGCCTGCGATTGCTTCCGGCGCGAGCCGTCGAAAATGCTCGACCGGCTGCAATCGTTCCGCATGCGCGAATATGTCTGCGTCGGCACGCCCGAGCAGATCCAGGATTTCCGCGCGCGTTGGATGAAGCGCGCCGAGGGTTTCGCCGGCCAATTGGGTCTGCGCTATCGTATCGAAGCGGCGAGCGATCCGTTCTTCGGCCGCGGCGGCAAGCTGATGGCGATGAGCCAGGTCGAGCAGGAACTGAAATTCGAGCTGCTCGTGCCGGTGCACTCGGAGGATGAGCCCACCGCGTGCATGAGCTTCAACTATCACCGCGACCATTTCGGCACGGCATGGAATTTGCGCACCGCCGCCGGCGCGACGGCGCATACCGGCTGCGTCGCTTTCGGTATCGACCGCCTGGCATTGGCGTTGTTCGCCACGCACGGCGTTGAACTGCCGCAATGGCCGACGCGGGTGCGCCAAGCGCTGATGATCTGATCTCTTTGTGCTTCCCCCTTCCTCCTCGCCCCTTTGGGAGAGGTGAAGGAACACGCGACGCGTCAAACGCCCATAATGGCGTATTCGGTATAGGCGAGATCGCCGAGCCGCGGCCGCTGCGGGCCCTTGAAATATTTTGGCTTGCTGCCGGAGCGGAAAATTCCGAGCAGCCCCGGCAGCGGCCCATTGGCATCGACGATGACGACGGCGCGGCCGCGGCGCGCGAGATAGCGGCCGATCGGTCCGGCGAAGCGGACGAAGTCGGCGATATCGCGGCAATAAATCAGCTGTGCGCAGGGGATGAATCCCTTGACGAGGCGCGGCCGAAATACGAACGGAAAGACGCGACCGCCGCTCACGCACCACAGGCTGATGCAGCCATGCGCGGCGTGCTGCAGCAGGATTTCCCGCTCGAAGGCATCGACGGCGACTGTCGGCGGCGGCGCTTTGGCGCCCAGCACTTCGACCCTTTCGCCGCCGGACATTCGGCTTAATGCCGGCAGCGAGACGAAAATGCCCTCGCTATAGCGCGAAAAACCCTGTGCTTCGATAATCGGCCAAGTATGCGGCGCAGCCGACACATTCATATAGGTGACTTCCTTGTGCCGCAGCGCATGTGAAATCAACATCGGCGCATAGGCTCGGAACGCCGGTTCGACATACCAGCTCGAAAGATTGCAGCGCGGCACCAGGCTGTCGCCGGCGCGCATGGTCGAGCAAATCATCAGGATCACTCCGACCGGACTGCCGTCGGTTTCAAGAAGGTAACCATATTTCGGCAGACCGGACGGCGGTTCGCGCCGCTCCAGCTCGTTAAGCGCGCGTCGCCAAAATTGACGATTGCGGTTCGGAAATCCGCGCCTGAGCAGTTCGACAACGGCAGGAACGTCGCTTGCGTCGATCTGTCGGCAGCGGATTGCCGGCAAAGCGGAAACCATTCGTGTTGACCACGTCGCGTTCGTGAACTTGATCGTAATTGTTGCCGGAATATACCGACGCGAAATGAACAAACAGTAGGCTTTGCTCCATGTCGGTAAAATTAACCATAATGGACCAGATGGAGCAGATCGCGCGCGAGCACGGCAAGATTCTGGCGCCGTTGCGCGACGATCTGGTGCTGCTCGATTCCGGCCTCGATTCGCTGGGGTTCGCCGTGCTGGTCGCCCGCCTTGAGGACAAGCTTGGCATCGATCCGTTCACGGCGTCGGCAGACGCGCTGTTTCCCGTGACTTTCGGCGATTTCGTGAAAGTCTATGAAAATGGCGCGCACTGAGGCGCAATCGTTGCGGCAGTGCGTCGGTCCGGCGGAGCGGTTCTTCTTCGATTGCGACGCGCGCGCGCGCGTGCCCGATCTGATCGGCGGCACCGTTCTCAACGGCCGGCTCGCCGAATTGGCCGATAAATCGGTTCTCGTCGCGACCGGCGGACAGCTTGCGACCGCGCTCGCCTTGATCGAGCTCGACGGCGTTGCGCGCCGTCTCACCATCCTGCCGCCCGATACCGATCCCCCGCATTTCGCCGCGATCGTCGCCGGAGCGGACATCGACGCCGTCGTCGTCGATCGCGATTCGGCGGCAAGCGCCATATTCGATCTTCCGGTCCGCGTTTCGTCCACGGCCGAGATCGAAGCGGGCGGGCGGTTTCCCGAACCCGCGCGCGCGACCGAATGGGTCCTGCTCACCTCCGGCACCACCGGCGCGCCGAAAATGGTCGTCCATACGATCGCCGGGCTCACCGCGCCGTTCGCCGGAAAAAAATCCGACGACACCGCGGTGTGGGGCACATTTTACGATATCCGGCGCTATGGCGGCTTGCAGATTTTCCTGCGTGCGGTGCTTGGCGGCGTGTCGCTCGTATTGTCGCGTACCGGCGAGCCGATGGCCGACCATCTCGCCCGCCTCGGCCGGCACGGCGTGACGCATCTATTGGGCACCCCGACGCATTGGCGCCGCGCGCTGATGTCTCCGGCCATCCGCAAGATTGCACCGCGTTACGTGCGGCTGTCCGGGGAGGTTGCCGACCAGGCGATCCTCGACGCCCTGCGCGATGCATTTCCGCAAGCGGTCGTCGGCCACGCTTTCGCCTCGACCGAAGCCGGCGTCGCGTTCGAAGTCAGCGACGGAGTCGCCGGTTTTCCCGCCGATTTCGTCGAACGCATCCGCGATGGCGTCGCAATGAAGGTGCTGCAGGGCTCGCTGCGCATTCGCTCGCCGCGGACCGCGTCGCGCTATATTGGCAGTGACGCGGCGCTGACCGACCAAGACGGTTTTGTCGATACCGGCGACATGGTGGAATTGCGCGGCGAACGTTACGTCTTTGTCGGCCGGCGCGGCGGCATCATCAATATCGGCGGCCTGAAGGTCCATCCCGAAGAAGTCGAGGCGGTGATCAACCGGCATCCGCAAGTGCGCATGTCGCTGGTGCGGGGCAAGCCGAGCCCGATCACCGGCTCGATCGTGATCGCCGACGTGGTGCTGAAATCCGCCGGCCAAGGCGCCGGTGGCGAGCTTGGCGAGGTCGAGGGCGATATCTTGAAACTTTGCCGCGATAGCCTGCCGCGTCATAAAGTTCCCGCGGCGATCAGCATTGTGCCGGCGCTCGACGTTGCGGCGACCGGCAAATTGGCCCGGCGCTATGGCTAAACGACCGGCCAAGACTGTCCGCGATGTTTCCGCGCGTAACGTTCTGATCACGGGCGCCAGCCGCGGCCTCGGCCTCGGCATCGCCAAGAAGCTCGCAGGTCAGGGCTATTGCGTCATCGCGCTGGCGCGCAAAGAGGGCAAAGAATTGAGCGCGGCCATGGCGCACGCCAAGCGTGCCAAACGCGGCGCGCTTCACTTCGTCGCTTTCGACCTCGGCAAGATCGATGAAATTCCTGGATTGGTGCGGGATTTGCGCAAAAAGTTCGGCCCGCTGTTCGGGCTGGTCAACAATGCGGCGCTCGGGCTCGATGGCGCGCTGTCCTTGATGCACAATTCGCAGATCGAGGAACTCATTCGCGTCAACACGCTGTCGCCGATCGTGCTGACCAAATATGTGGTGCGCGGGATGATGTCGGAGCGGGCCGGCCGCATTGTCAACGTCGCCTCGATCGTTGGCTTTACCGGTTATAGCGGCCTGTCGGTTTATGCCGCGACCAAAGCGTCGATGCTCGGTTTCACCCGTTCGCTCGCCCGCGAAGTCGGGCAGCTTGGCATTACCGTGAATGCCGTGGCGCCGGGCTTTCTCGATACCGACATGACCGACGGTCTTGTCGGCGCGCAACGCGAGCAGGTGATCCGGCGCAGCGCACTGCGCCGCCTCGCCGGCGTCGAGGACGTCGCCAATGCCGTCGCATTTTTGCTCGGCGACGAGGGGCGCAGCGTGACCGGCACTGATCTCACCGTCGACGCCGGCGCTACGGCGTAAGGGCCGGATGCCGCCTTGCGGGGGAGGGGGGCTGTTGGCGTAACCTTCCCCGCCAATAACAAGCTATGGTCCAGGGGGGTCCCAATGAAACTGTCTCGCCGCCGCCTCATTGCCGCCGGTGCCACGACGTTCCTCGGCAGCGCCGTCGGCACGCCGTTTGTGGCGCGCGCGCAAGCGGCGCAATTCACCTACAAATACGCCAATAACCTCCCCGACACCCATCCCATGAATATCCGGGCGCGTGAGATGGCAGCGGCGATCAAGCAGGAAACCAACGGCGCGTTCGATCTGCAGATTTTTCCGTCGAGCCAGCTCGGTTCCGACACCGACACGCTCGCGCAAATCCGCTCCGGCGGCGTGGAATTTTTCACGCTGTCGGGACTGATCCTCTCGACGCTGGTCCCGGCCGCCTCGATCAACGGCATGGGCTTCGCCTTCCCCAATTACGAAACCGTTTGGAAGGCGATGGACGGCGACCTTGGCGCTTATGTCCGCGCGCAGATCGCCAAGACCAATCAGCTCGTAGCGATGGAGAAGATCTGGGACAACGGCTTTCGCCAAACGACGACCTCGACCAAGCCGATCAAGACGCCCGACGATTTTCGCGGCATGAAGCTGCGGGTGCCGCCGTCGCCATTATGGACGTCGATGTTCAAGGCCTTCGATGCGGCGCCGGCTTCGATCAATTTCAACGAGGTTTACTCGGCGCTGCAGACCAAGATCGTCGACGGCCAGGAGAATCCGCTGGCGATCATCTCCACCGCCAAGCTGTACGAGGTGCAGAAGTATTGCTCGTTGACCAACCATATGTGGGACGGCTTCTGGTTCCTGGCGAACCGCGACGCGTGGCAGCGCCTGCCTGCCGATATGCGCGGCATTGTCGCCAAGCACATCGACGCCGCGGGACTGAAGGAGCGCGACGACGTCGCCCAACTCAACGCTACGCTGCGGCAAAATCTCGCCGGCAAGGGTCTCGTCTTCAACGAGCTCGATCCGGCGCCGTTCCGCGACAAGCTGCGCTCCGCCGGCTTCTACACCGAGTGGAAGGGCAAGTATGGCGACGAGGCCTGGGCCATTCTCGAGAAGTCCGTAGGCAAGCTCGCGTAACATCATGTCCGAGGTTTCGGCTCTGTCCCCTGCCGCAGCGCGCGAGACGGAGCCCTGCCGCGGTTGGATTGGAGCGCTCGATGCGGTGCTCGGCGCGGCCGTCGAGTTTACGGCGGCGGCTTTGGTGACGGCCGAGATCGCGATCCTGTTTGGCGGCGTGGTCGCGCGCTACGTGTTCGACGCGCCGCTTGTCTGGTCGGACGAACTCGCCTCGATCCTGTTCCTGTGGCTCGCGATGCTCGGCGCCGTCATCGCGTTCCGCCGCGACGAGCATATGCGGATGACGGCGGCGGTCGGCGCGCTGGCGGCGCCGGCGCGCGCGACGGCCGATACATTCGCGGCCGCCGCGACGCTTGCTTTTCTGATCCTCATCGCCTGGCCGTCCTGCCGCTATGCGGCCGAAGAAGTGCCGATCGTCACTCCGGCGCTGCAGATATCGGACGCGTGGCGCGCCGCGGCGCTTCCCACCGGCACCATTCTGATGGCGATTTTCGCGGTGCTCCGCCTCGCCAAGATCGCTACGCGCCGAACCGTCGTGCTCGCTCTCGGCACCGTCGCGGCGCTCGTCGTCCTGTTCTGGCTCGGCGAGCCGCTGTTCCAACGGCTCGGCAACCTCAACCTCCTGATCTTTTTCGTCGGCGTGGTCGCCGCCACGGTGTTCGCGGGCGTGCCGATCGCCTTCGCGTTCGGCCTGGCGATCTTCGGCTATCTCGCGCTGGCGACGCAAACGCCGGTGATGATCCTGATCGGCCGCATGGACGAGGGCATGAGCCATCTCATCCTGCTCGCGGTGCCGCTGTTCATCTTTCTCGGCCTCCTTATCGAAATGACCGGAATGGCGCGCGCCATGGTCGCTTTCCTGGCGAGCCTGTTGGGGCACGTGCGCGGCGGCTTGCAATATGTGCTGGTGGCCGGAATGTATCTGGTCTCGGGGATTTCCGGCTCGAAAGCAGCCGACATGGCGGCGATCGCGCCGGTGCTGTTTCCGGAGATGAAAGAACGCGGCGCCAAGGCGGGCGAACTGGTCGCGCTCTTGGCCGCGACCGGGGCGCAAACCGAAACCGTTCCGCCGAGTCTCGTCCTCATCACCATAGGTTCGGTGACCGGCGTGTCGATTGCGGCTTTATTCACCGGGGGCGTGCTGCCCGCCATCGTGCTCGCGCTTCTGCTCTGCATTGTCGTTCGCCGGCGCTATCGGCGCGAGGAATTCGGCCGCATCGAGCGCGCCTCCGCTCGCCAGATCGGCCGCACTTTTCTCATAGCGCTCCCGGCACTCGTGCTGCCGTTCCTGATCCGCGCGGCCGTGGTCGAAGGCGTCGCCACCGCAACCGAGGTCTCGACCATCGGCATCGCCTATGCCGGCGTTGCGGGACTGTTCATTTACCGCCGTTTCGACTGGTCCGCGCTCAGGCCGATGCTGGTCTATACGGCCGGCCTGTCGGGCGCGATCCTCTTGATCATCGGCACCGCAACCGGCATGGCCTGGGGCCTGACCCAGTCGGGCTTCTCGCGCTCGCTTGCGGCAGCGATGAGCGGGCTGCCGGGCGGTGCGGCGAGCTTCATGGCGGTGTCGATCCTGGCTTTCATCGTCCTCGGCTCGGTGCTCGAAGGCATTCCGGCCATTGTCTTGTTCGGACCGCTGCTGTTCCCGGTCGCACGCGCCGTCGGCATCCATGAGGTGCACTACGCCATGGTCGTGATCCTGGCGATGGGGATCGGATTATTCGCGCCGCCGTTCGGCGTCGGCTATTACGCGGCCTGCGCAATCGGCCGCGTCGATCCGGCCGACGGCATGCGGCCGATCTGGGGTTACATGGCTGCGCTGGTGATCGGCACCGCCATCGTCGCCGCGGTGCCGTGGCTGTCGATTGGATTTTTGCGATGAGGCGCTGGAATTGCGCGGCGGCGCCATCCTGGGATTTGGCAGCGTCTGCGTGGTGTGCCGATGCAGACGAAGCTTTGCGTGCTTCAGGTTGGCGGCTAAAGCCGGATTGTTCCGGCGACGAGGCGGCGGAAGAGCGCCGCGTCGAGCGGCACATAGGCCTGGCGCTGCGGGTCGTCGAAGTAGACTTTGTCGCGGACCGTCGCGATATCGAAACCGTCGCGCTTAAGCGCGATCTTGTCGTGTTTGAACGTTGCCGTGGCGCCGATGCTGTCCGTCAATCGCAGGAACAGCGGGCGCGCATATGGCGGCAGCCGCGACGCGAGATGCCGGCGCAATTGCGCAAGATCGAGCGCGCCGTCGGCGGCGAGCGCCGCCATACCGGCTTTGCCTTCGGTTCCGGGAACCGCGACGCCGTAGACGGCGGCATCGCCGATGCCGGGAAATTCCATAAGCGCCGCGGCGACTTCGGAAGCCGCCACGTTTTCACCCTTCCAGCGGAACGTGTCGCCGATCCGGTCGACGAAATAAAAGAAGCCGCTTGCGTCCAGGCGCATCAGATCGCCGGTGCGATACCAGGCATCGCCTGCTTCGAACACGTCGCGCAGGATCTTCCGCTCGGTGTCGGCGGCGTTGCTATAGCCCTCGAATTCGCCGCCGGGCGCGCCGCCATCGCCGATGCGGCCGATCGCCTCGCCGACTTCATTGGTCGCGCAACGGATGGCGTGCCCGTCGGCATCGCGCACCGGCGCGCCGGTTGCCGCGTCGAATTGCACCAGCGCCAGCGGAAAGCGATGGGTCAGGAACGGCGGCACGCGGCCGATCGCACCGACCTTGCCTTCGACGTTGTAGAGCGAGATATTGCCCTCGGTCGCCGCGTAGAATTCCAGGATTCGCGGAATTGCGAAGCGCGACTGGAATTTCTCCCAAGCATCGGCGCGCAAGCCGTTGCCGCAGGCGAGCCGCAGCCGATGCTTGCGCTCGCGCAGATGGGGCGGCGCGTTGACGAGATAGCGGCACAGCTCGCCGATATACTGAAACAGCGTGCAATCCCACTCGACCACGTCGTCCCAGAATTCGCGCGCCGAGAATTTCTCCCGGATCGCGACCGACCCGCCGCGCACAAGAAGCGCGCCGGTCGCCACCACGCCGCCGACCGAGTGATACATCGGCAGGCAATCGTACATGCGGTCGTCCGGCCCGGTATTCATCAGGCCGGCGAACCACAGGCTCCATTGCAGCAGCCGCCGGTGACTGACATTGGCCGCTTTCGGCAGTCCGGTTGTGCCGGACGTATAAATCGTCAGCGCGCGATCGGCGATCGTGACCGCGCGCCGCTCGGCTTCTTCCAGCGGCGCAGCCGAAAACCGCGCGATCTCGCGATCGATGCGAGGATGCACGCGTCCGCCATCCGACCAGATTTTCGGCCGGGTCAAAAGTTGCGCCGAGCGCAATTGCTCGATCAATTCCGCACCCACGATCAGGTGAGCCGGAGCGACGGTGTCAATGCAATGCGCCAGCGACGGCCCGCGCAGTTGCGTGTTGATGAGCGACACGACGCCGCCGACGGACGTGATGCCGAGCCAGACCGCCATGTAGTCGGGGCGGTTTGGCATCATCAGGCAAACCGTCGCGCCCTTGGCCAGATTTTGGTCGAGCGCCCAGCGCGCGTAGCGATGGCTGCGCTCGATCAGCGCCCGATAGGTCAATGTCTCACGCTCTGAAATCAGCGCCGCGGCTTCGGGCCGGCTTTGCGCCAATTCTTCGATGACGCTAAGGAGGATGCGGTGCGGATTGCCGGCGATTGGCGCGGTCGCCTCGAGCGCGCGCACCCAGTCGCGCAGCGCGCTGGCGCCGCCGCGGTCGATGCGCCCTGAGCCTGCCGTCTCGACGAGAGCCATGCTTGAGCATCGCCCGACAAAGTGAATCTTTCGCTTCGAGATTGCATAAAATTTGAACGATCTCATGCCGCTGCTGCGTTGCGGGTTCGGCATGGCAAACAATTAACGTTATTCCTTCGAATTCGCGGTGATCGCGTTGTCGCCATCTTTAGCCACGGATAAGAAACGCAATTGGTCTAGAACTTGCGTGTTTTCTGATTGCGGCGGGAAGCATGAAGAACGAGACACTGGCGATTCACGGCGGCTATCAATCCGAGCCGACGACCAAGGCTGTCGCGGTGCCGATTTATCAGACCGTGGCTTACGAATTCAACGGCGCCGATCATGCCGCCGCCCTGTTCAATCTCGAAGTCGAGGGTTATCGCTACAGCCGGATCAGCAATCCGACGGTCGCGGTGCTCGAACGTCGCGTTGCGCTCCTGGAAGGCGGCGTCGATGCGCTGTGCGTCAGCTCGGGGCAGGCGGCGTTGAACTATGCGGTTCTCAATCTTACCGCGATGGGCACCAATATCGTCTCGGTGCCGCAGCTTTACGGCACGACTTACACGCTGTTCGGTCACGTGCTGCCGAGCCAGGGCATCGCCGTGCGCTTTGCCGAGTCCGACCGGGCCGAGGCGATCGAAAAGCTCATCGACGGGGGAACCCGCGCGATCTTTTGCGAGAGCGTCGGCAATCCGGCCGGCAACATTTGCGACATCGAAGCGCTCGCCGGCGTCGCCCGGCGCCACGGCGTTCCGCTCATCGTCGACAACACCGTCGCGACCCCGATCCTACTGCGGCCGATCGACTACGGCGCCGATATCGTGGTGCATTCGCTGACCAAGTTTCTCGGCGGGCACGGCACCACGCTCGGCGGCGCCATTGTCGACAGCGGCAAGTTTCCCTGGAAAGAGCAGGCGCAGCGTTTTCCGATGTTCAACTTGCCCGATGCGTCGTACCACGGGCTCGTCTACACGGAGCATTTCGGCGCCGCCGCCTATATCGCGCGCTGCCGCAGCGTCTATCAGCGCGCGACCGGCGCAATCCTGTCGCCGCTCTCGGCCTTCCTTTTGCTGCAAGGCGTCGAGACGGTGGCGCTGCGCGTCGAACGCCATGTCGACAATGCGCGTCGCGTCGCCGAATTCTTGCGGCGGCATCCGCGGGTCGAGTGGATCAACTATGCCGGCTTTGCCGACAATCCCTATTATGCGCTGGCGCAAAAATATCTCGGCGGCCGCGCCTGTTCGCTGTTGACCTTTGGCATCGCCGGCGGGCTTGCCGCCGCCAAGGATTTTTACGACGCGCTGCGCCTGTTCAAACGTCTGGTCAATATGGGCGACGCCAAATCGCTTGCCTGCCATCCGGCCTCGACCACGCATCGGCAGATGTCGGCGGAGGAGCAACGCCAGGCCGGGGTGCGGCCGGAAATGATCCGCTTGAGCGTAGGCATCGAGCATATCGACGACATCGTCGCCGATCTCGATCAGGCGCTGGCCGCGTCGCAGCCGCGGCGGTCGGCTTTGATCGCGGCCGAATAGAGCGGAGCGCGAGGCCGATGCCGCTTTTTTTGGATACCGGCCGCGCGGGAACGCCCGTTGCACTCAACGCATCGAATTGCATCACTATTGGCATCGTCAACAATATGCCGGACGCCGCGGTCGAGGCGACTGAACGGCAGTTCATCGAGTTGATCCGGGCCGCGACACCGAATGTCGTCGTGCTTGTCAAACTGTTTGCAATTGCGGAAATGCCGCGCGCCGAGGATGTGCGCGGCGCGCTGGCCGAGCGCTATCGCGACATTGCCGAGCTTTGGGATACGCCGCTGGACGGCCTGGTCGTGACCGGTACCGAGCCGCGCGCCGAAAACCTGACGGACGAACCGTATTGGGAAACCTTGAGCAAGCTCGTCGACTGGGCGAAGGACCATACCGCTTCGACAATCTGGTCGTGTCTTGCCACGCACGCGGCGGTGCTGCACACCGACGGCATCGAACGGCGCGCCTTGAAAGAGAAGCTGTTTGGCGTGTTCGCT